>Ga0222429_100695_pt1 | contig 16519 bp, 5 predicted proteins | sample 1B50Ametagenome_FD_182475 | JGI IMG/M metagenome (GOLD analysis project Ga0222429, IMG submission 182475) | Enriched microbial communities from leaf-cutter ant dump, University of Wisconsin, Madison, United States - 1B50A (version 2) | ecosystem: Environmental > Terrestrial > Nest > Insects nest >...
GGGGGGGGGCTGGGCGGTGGTGTCGGTCACGCGCAGATTCTAGGGCTCGGGGCAGCGCGGGGTCGTGCAGGGATCAAGGGCATGCCCGCAGGGTTACAGTAGCCGCCTCGTTCTTTGGAGGCATGGCCTTGGACATCATTCACCTGCTGCTCGACTTCATCCTGCACGTCGATCAGCACCTGGCGGCCTTCGTCGCCAGCTACGGCCCCTGGGTCTACGCGCTGCTGTTCGTCATCGTGTTCGTCGAGACGGGCGTGGTCGTGATGCCGTTCCTGCCGGGCGACTCGCTGCTGTTCGTGGTGGGCGCGCTCAGCGGCGCCGGGCTGATGCACTTTCCGCTGGCCTGCGCCGTGCTGCTGGCGGCGGCGGTGCTGGGCGACCAGTGCAACTACGCCATAGGCCGCCACCTGGGCCCCAAGGTGTTCCGGTGGGAGGGCTCGCGCTGGTTCAACAAAAAGGCGTTCGACCAGGCGCACACCTTCTACGAGCGCTACGGCGGCGTCACCATCGTGCTGGCGCGCTTCATGCCCTTCATCCGCACCTTCGCCCCCTTCGTGGCCGGCGTGGCGGCCATGGGGCGTGGCAAGTTCACGGCCTACAACCTGGGTGGCGCGGTTGTGTGGGTGCTGGGCATCTGCACGGCCGGCTACTTCTTCGGCAACCTGGCCTGGGTGCAGCGGCACCTGGACAAGATCATCTGGGCGATGATCTTCGTGCCCGGCCTGATCGCCATTCTTGGCGCCTGGCGCGCGGGCCGGCGCGAGCGGACGGCGCTGGGCGCGGGGCAGTGAACGGCCGGGGGCGTATTGCTGCGTTGCAATGACGCTGAAGTTCGCATTTAGTGACAATTTTGTTGCGCGATGCCTTGAATGGCTCTCAATACCTCCGGCGGGATTGATCCAAGCTATTGATATTCCATGAAATATCATGGGTATCCAACCCCTTTGGCCATCCTTTTGGACGGCTGAAAGGCGGTATTGCTGACGCATAGGTGATTGCTCGAAATCAAGTTTTCGGGATTTTTCACCACCTAGAATCCGCCCACCCAAAAAAACATACACAGGGAGGGCGCAGATGCGCGAAGAACCCGGGGGGAGCGGCACGCCTGCAAAAGGCGCCCGCCTGCATAGAGCCGCAGCAGCGTGGCTGTGGCTGGCATTCATCGTGTACGTCGGCCTGTGGGGGCTGTGGGCGCGCGACGCACGGGCGCAGGCCGCAGATGCCGTCTGCGCCGAAGTCAAGATCGTCATCGGGCAGAAGTTCTCGCTGGAGCGCCAGGCGTTCGACGCCAGGATGGTCATCACCAACGGCCTGGCCGACCAGCGGCTGGAGAATGTCTCCATCGAGCTGCGCTTCCTGGACGCGAACAATGGCCCTGTCGCCGCCACCACCGATCCCAACGCGGCGGGCGCAGCGTTTTTCTTCCGCACGGACGAAGTCACCGGGATCTCCGCGCTCGATGGCGGCACCATCGAGCCCAAGACCGTCGCCAACATCGGCTGGCTGATCATTCCCGCGGCGGGCAGCGGCGGCCACAGCCCCGAGGGCGCCGTCTACTACGTTGGCGCCAAGGTCACCTACACCCTGGATGGCAAGACCGACACCGTCGATGTCGTGCCCGAGGCCATCGTGGTGCGGCCCCAGCCGGAGCTGGTGCTCGACTACTTCCTGCCAGGCGACGTCCATGCCGACGACCCCTTCACCCCGGAAACCGAAGCGGCCGAGCCGTTCACCCTGGGCGTGCGCATCGGCAACCAGGGCGGCGGCACGTCCCATGCAACCAGGATAGAGACGGCCCAGCCCAGGATCGTGGAAAACCGCCAGGGGCTGGCCGTCAACTTCCAGATCCTCGGCGGCTACGTCGCGGACCAGCCGGCGGGCAAGAGCCTGCTGCTGGACTTCGGCGACATCGCGCCCGGCGCCTGCGCGACGGGGCGCTGGTCCATGGTCGCCAGCCTGGCGGGCAAGTTCGTCGAATTCGCCGCCAGCTTCACCCATGCCGACTCGCTGGGCGGCGCCGCCACGTCCCTCATCAAGGACGTGCGCACCCACACGCTGCTGCAGGACGTGCGCGTCGATCTGCCGGGCCGCGACAAGGTGCGCGACTTCCTGGCCAGGGACGGCGACGTCCGCCGCGTCTACGAGTCCGACGGCGCGGACACCGAAGTCCAGGACCAGACGGCCTCGGCGCACATGCAAATGCAGGGCGCCGGCGCCACGCTCGGGTTCAACGCCGTGCCCCAGGGCTTCGCCTACGCCCGGGTGACCGATCCCCATCGCGGTGCCAAGGTGCCCGCGCGGGTCACTCGCTCGGATGGCTACATCGTCCCCGCGGAGAACGTTTGGCTGTCCAAGGAGCGCAATGCGGACCTGAGCTGGAGCTATTTCCTCAACATCTTCGACGCCAACACCACGGGCCAGTACACCATTGGCTTCGTGGCGGGCTCTGCGCAGTCCAGCCTGGGCGGCACGGTCTACCGGGATGCGAACGCCAATGGCCTGCGCGACCCGGGCGAGCCGGGCATCTCCGTCACGCAAATCAAGCTCACCGGCACCCAGGCCGGCACCGGCGCGTCGGAACTGCAAACGGCCTACACCGATGCGCAAGGCGGGTTCAGCTTCACCAATCTCCAGCCCGGCGTCTATGCCCTGGAGGTCGGCGTTGCCGACGGCCTCGTCGATGGCCCCGCGCTGGCGGGCTCCGCCGGCGGCAGGAGCGAAGCAGGCCGGCTGGCCAACATCGAGCTGGCGGCGGGCACGGCGGCGGCCGGCTACCTGTTCTCCAAGCGCACGGCGCTGCCGGACGCCACCGATACGCAGCCCACGGCCGACCTGAAGGTCACGCTGGGCGCGGCGCCGGCGACCGTGAAGGCCGGCGGCACGTCCGCCCTGACCGTCGCGGCGGGCAACCTGGGCCCCGATGCCGCCAGGGCCGTGGCCGTCAATATCGAACTGCCCGCGGGGCTGGCCGTGCAGAGCCAGTCCGTCACGGCGGGCAGCTATGCCAACGGCGTGTGGACGCTGGGCGACATGGCCAAGGATGCCGCCGCCAGCCTGACCCTCCAAGTGCAGGTGGCCGGGGACGCCACGGCCAGGGAATTCGCGGTGTCCGCGCGCATCGGCTCATCCACCAGGGACGACGTTGCCGGCAACAACAGCGCTTCCACGCTGCTCAACGTCCAGGACGATGCAGGCGTCACCGCCGTCCAGTCCATCGACCAGGGCGTGCGCATACTGGCCTACGTGGGCTGCGGCGCCGACCAGGCTTGTGCGGCGCACAAGCGCCAGGCCGCGCGCGCGGCGCTGTCCGTGCATGACGCCGGCATCGACATCGCCGCCACCGCGGCGGACTTCCGGCAGGCACTGCGCGCGGGCGACTTCAGCATGCTGTGGCTCGGTGGCCTGCTTTCCGACCTGGACGAGGGCCTGCAGGAGGAGGTGCGCGCCGCGGTCGTGCGCGGCGCTTCCCTGGTCGTGGACGGCACGGCCGACGCAGGCCTGCGGGGCCTGGCCGGCATGTGGGGCGGCTATGCCGGCCAGCCGTTGGCAGGCGCGGCGCTGCAGATTGGTGCCACCCAGGTGCCGCTGTCCGCACCCGGCTGGCCTCTGGAGCCATCCGCCGGCGCAACCGTGCCGTTGCGCTATGCCACCGGCCAAGCGGCAGCCGTTCGCGCCGACCATGGCAAGGGCCAGGTGCTCGCCCTGGGCTTCGACCCGTTTGCCGATCCGCTCGGCGGCACGGCCTGGACGGACTGGCTCGAAGCGCAGGTGGCGTCGAGCACGCCTGGCCTGTCCGATCCGATGCTGGCGCAGTCCGCCGTCCGCGTGCGCACGGTCGTCACCAACCATGGCGACGCGACGCGCCAGGTGACCTTGAGCACTACGCTGGGCAATGGAGTGGCGCTGGTCTCGGCGCAGCCTGCCGCCACGCAAGACAGCGGGCAGTTGAGCTGGCCCATGGACATCGCCGCGCATGCCGACAAGGCGGTCGAACTGTGGCTGCGGCTGCCGTCCGAGTCCAGGGCGTTCGCCGTGGAGTCCCGGCTGCGCGATGGTGCGGATGCCTCCGAACTCGACCGCTGGCCGCATGCCGTGCGCACCGTGGCATCGCCCGAGGCAGAAGCCGAAGCGCGCGCCGCCCTGGCTGCCATGCAAGGTATTGCAGGCGGGCAGCGTGCTGCCCTGGCCGCACTGCTCGACCAGGCAGCGGCCGCCGCGCAGCGGCAGGAATACGGCGCCGCCATCGGCAGCCTGGTGCAAGCCCACCAGGCGCTGCGCGCGCTGGCGCAGGATGCGGCACGCGAACGGGCCCTGCAGTCGGCCGCCCGGTGGATGGGCCTGGTGTCCGCATCCTGGAAGGACGATGGCGGCGGCGTCCCCGGCGACTGGATACTGGCGGCCAGCGGCGGCAGCCACCAGCTTGCCCAGGTCGGCACGGTGTTTGGCGCGGCGCTGCAGGTGCGCCTGGTCGATGGCCAGGGAGCGGGTGTCGCGGGCCGCACCATCACCTTCGAGCTGCCGTCCGGCGGTGCCAGTGCACTGTTTGCCGGCGGGGTATCGCAGGCCCAGGCGCAGACCGATGCGGATGGCTTCGCCAGTTCGCCCAGCCTGACGGCCAACGGCGTGGAGGGCAGCTTCCAGGCCGTCGCCACGGCCGCCGGCGTGGCTGGGGCAGTCCAGTTCACGCTGTCCAACACGGCTGCTCCCGTGCCTGTGCTCAGCCTGCGGGCCGTCTCCGGCGGCGGTCAATCGGCCGTGGTGGGGGCGACGTTCGCCAGCGCCGTCCGCGTCCAACTGGTGGACGGCCAGGGTGGCGCGGTCGCGGGCCGCAGCATCGTCTTCAGCCTGCCGGCCCAGGGCGCGGGCGCATCCTTCGCCGGCGGCGCCCTGTCCGCCCAGGCGCAGACCGATGCCCAGGGCATGGCCGTATCTCCCCGGTTCACGGCCAACGCAACGGCGGGCGACTTCGAGATGGTGGCTGCTGCCGGCGCCGCGCAGGTGCGGGTGGGCCTGAAGAACCTGGCGGCCCCTGCCGGTGGCAGACAGGTCTCCATCACGACCCCTACCGGAACGGGCGTCCTCAAGGCATCGGTCAGCGGTGGCGGCGCGTCGTGCCGCTTCGACCCCGGCAAGACCGCAGTCAAGAAGCCGGAAGGCCTGCTGCCGCTGGTCGATGTACTGTTCTTCCCGCATGGTGTCTTCGAATACGAACTCATCGGCTGCGAGGTGGGCAGCACCGTCACCGTTGCCACGCAGTGGCCCAGCCTGCTGGGTGTCAGCAACTACCTGAAGTACGGCCCGACGCCCGGCTCGCGCGGCAAGAAGCTGTGGTACGTGCCCGAAAACCTGAAGCTGCAGGGCGACACGGTCAGCTACACCATCACCGACGGCCAGTTGGGCGATGACGACCTTGCGGCCAACGGCGTGATCAAGGATCCGGGCGGGCCGGTGATCCAGAGCGGCCCGCTGCCGGGCGGGGCGATCCAGGTGCCGGGGCTGGGTTCGCTGGCCATCGCGCTGCTGTCGTTGTCGGTGTGCCTGGGCTGGGCAGGCGCCCGGCGGCGCCTGCGCCAGGGCCGGCCAGCAGCCGGAGCATCCTATGGCGAATGACATGCCGCAGCGGTGCGCCCGGCTGCGGCGCATGATGATGGCGGCCGCGGCATGCGCCGCCGCGATGGGCTGCTGCCATGCGGTGCTGGCGCAGGCTGCCGGCGCAGCCCTGGCCTGCCGGGCCGATAGCTACGCTGCGCATGCAGCCGATGCCCAGGCGCCATCGTGGCCCCGGCAGGCACCTGCGCAGGCACTGGATGCGGCATGCTGGGTGACCCCGGCGCAGCTGGCTCGAAGCGAAAGCGCAGCCGCACCCCCTGTCCTGATCGACGTGCGCCCTCGTGTGGCACGGCAATCGGCTCCCATCGCCAATGCCCTGGAGGTGGAACTCTCCGAACTGCCCCACAAGCGGTTCCTGCGGCAAGAGCCCCTGGTGCTGGTCGGCACGGGCCTGGACTATGCCGATCTGGCGGCGGCGTGCCGGCGGCTGCAGGCGCAGGGCTTTGCCAGTGTGCGTGCGCTGCGGGGCGGCGCCGCAGCCTGGCGGGAGGCATCGGCCTCCGGGAGCCCGCGCCTGCGGCCCATCAGTGCCAGCGAATGGATGGCGTCCCTGGGGCAGGGTATTCGCTGGACTGTGCTGCCGCTGGGGGATGCCGTCCTGCGGGCGCCAGCGGATCGGATTCCCGTCCCCGGCGGGCAAGTGGTGGCCATTCCCGGCGCAGGCGCCCACGGCATGGCCGCGCAAGACGCCGACAGGCTGGCCTCCGCCGTGGTGCGTGCCTATCGGGGCGCCTTGACCGCGCGCCAGGCTTCGCCCGTCCCCGAAGCGGCCATTGTGGTGGCCGGCCCAGCCATCGACGGCACGTTGCGCCTGCGCATCGAGCAAGCCATTGCCGCGATGGATGCCGCCAGCACGGGCGTGCCCATCTATTGGCTGCAAGGGGGCTGGCAGGCCTACGAGCACCAGGCCGCGCAGGCCGCCGCGATCCAGCAAACCGCCGGCCATGGGCTGCAGGCGCCTTGCGGGCGTATGTGAAGAACGACAGAAACGAGGGAATGCATGTTGCAACGACAACGACTTTGCCGGGGCCTGGTGGCCAGACTGTGGCTGGCGGCGGCCTGCCTGTTCAGCATGGGTGCGGCCATGGCACAAAACATGGTCACCGGCGCCATTACCAGCAACACCACTTTGCGTGCAGCGCAGTCCCCCTATGTCTTCCAGGGCGACGTGGTGCTGGACAACAACGCCACCTTGAGCATCGAGCCGGGCGTGACGGTGCGGATGGCGCCGGCGGCCAGCTTCACCGTCAGGAAGGGAGCGTTGCAGGCGGTGGGCACGCCGGGCAGCCCCATCGTCGTCACCTCGGCAGCGGCAACACCCGCGGCAGGCGACTGGCGCCAATGGAGGTTCACGCCGGGCACCAACAGCGCCTTGACGCAACTGGGCTACGTCACCATCGAATACGGCAGCGGCGTCGCCATTGAAAGCGCTTCGCCCGTCATCAACAACACCGCCATCAACCACCACAGCGGCCCGGCCATCACCATGGACCTGGCCTCCTCCCCCATCGGCGGCGGCAACAGCGCCATCGGCAACTCCATCAATGCCATTGCCGTGCCGGCTGGCACCATCCGATCCCAGGTCATCTGGGGCGTGGTCGGCATACCCTACCTGGTGCAGCAAGGCCTGGTCCACGTGGGCCAGGCCCCCTTGGCCCTGGAGCCGCCCCGGCTCAGGCTCAGTCCCGGCGTCGTGGCGCTGCTGCGCGTCACGCTGAACGCACCGGCTCCCGCAGGCGGTGTGCTGGTGGACGTGACCAGCAGCGTTCCTTCCGTGGCTTCATCCGTCTCGCGCGTCACCGTGCCGCAAGGGCAGACCAGCGCCGACCTGGAAGTCCAGGCCAACGCACTTGGCACCACCAGGGTAACCGCCAGCCATGCGGCGCTGGGGTTTGCCGAAACCGAAATCGAGGTGGTCAACCTGCCTGCCATGGGCTTGGCGCCCTCCAGCCCCACGGTAGGGGTTCAGCGCAGCTATCCCATGACTTTGTCGCTGCCGGAACCCGCCGCTGCCAACGTGGCGGTACAACTGGGCAATGCCGACGGGGCCATTCTGTCCGCCCCCGCCAGCCTGGTGGTGCCCACCGGGCAGCAAAGCGTGAACTTCGAAGTCACCGGCCTGGCAGATGGCGTCAGCCGCCTGACCGCACAGGCCGAAGGCTATGCCAGCGCGCTGGCAACCGTGACGGTGCGCGGCAAGGCACTGGTGCTGCCCTCCAGCGTGATCGTCGCCCCCGGCGGCCAGACCACGGTCACCCTGGAAGCCACGGAGCCTGCTCCGGCGTCGGGGCTTGCGGTGGCGCTGGCCCTGGAGCAGGCAGGCCTGGCACAGGTTCCTGCATCGGTGCAGATACCCGCAGGGCAAAACAGGGCGACCTTCGTCGTCCAGGGCCAGAGCCTGGGAACCACCAACCTCACGGCGTCGGCGGCTGGGTACCAATCCACCGCGACGGTGTTGCGCGTCGATGCCATCGGCCTCGATACGGAGCCGTCCGCCGACATCGTGATGAACGCAGCATTGACACGCAACGTCCGGGTGCTGCTGAGCAAGGCAGCGCCCCAGGGCGGCGTGACCGCCTCGGTCGCCAGCCGCGATGCGGCAATCGCATCGGTCACGCCGACAGAGGTTTTCATCCCGCAGGGACAGGTCTATGCCACGGTGCCCGTTGCCGTCAAGGCATTGGCGGCCGGGAAGACGGCTGTGGATATTGCGGCGCCTGGACTTGTGGCCAAGGTGGTCAATGTGGATGTACGCGAGAAGTTTGCGCTCAGGTTCAACCACCACGGTGGCGGCAGCAAGCTGATCGTTGGCAAGGGCCTGTACAACTACTATTACGCGTTCTATGTGGAGCGGCTGATCAACGGCGTGGTCAGCAATGGGGCCGATGCGGTGACGGTGAACCTGCGCTGTGTGGCCGAGAGCGTGTGCAAGGCACCCGCGACGGTGACCATCCCTGCAGGTCAGAGCTACGCCTACATCCAGGTGACGGGGGTGGACGCAGGTACCACCCAGATCGAGGCCGCGGTTATGGGCGCGACGGCTGCGGCACCGGTGCCGGTGCCAGTGGAGGTCATCGAACCCCAAGTGGTGTTCAACAGCCTGGATGGCCAGCGCACGACCGCCAGCGTTCGGGACAACTTCTCCATCTCGCTGCGCGTGCCTGGAGCCAACTATCCAGACAATCAATATGCGGTTTCGCCGCTGACGGTCAACCTGGGTCTGGCGGATCAAGCGCCTGCGGGCGTGGTCAACGGCATCTACAGCGCGGCCAGCGGTGGCAACCTGATCACGCAGCTGACGATCACCAAGGATAACAACAGCGTGGGTATGGGCTACATTGCCCAGCCCAGCATGGCAGGAACCTACCGGCTGAGTGCGGAGGTCGTCGGGGTGACCAACGCCAAATCGGGCGTGCAGACTGTAACGGCAGCCGAGCAGGCGCTCAGGTTCAACCACCACGGTGGCGGCAGCAAGCTGATCGTTGGCAAGGGCCTGTACAACTACTACTACGCGTTCTATGTGGAGCGGCTGATCAACGGCGTGGTCAGCAATGGGGCCGATGCGGTGACGGTGAACCTGCGCTGTGTGGCCGAGAGCGTGTGCAAGGCACCCGCGACGGTGACCATCCCTGCAGGTCAGAGCTACGCCTACATCCAGGTGACGGGGGTGGACGCAGGTACCACCCAGATCGAGGCCGCGGTTATGGGCGCGACGGCTGCGGCACCGGTGCCGGTGCCAGTGGAGGTCATCGAACCCCAAGTGGTGTTCAACAGCCTGGATGGCCAGCGCACGACCGCCAGCGTTCGGGACAACTTCTCCATCTCGCTGCGCGTGCCTGGAGCCAACTATCCAGACAATCAATATGCGGTTTCGCCGCTGACGGTCAACCTGGGTCTGGCGGATCAAGCGCCTGCGGGCGTGGTCAACGGCATCTACAGCGCGGCCAGCGGTGGCAACCTGATCACGCAGCTGACGATCACCAAGGATAACAACAGCGTGGGTACGGGCTACATTGCCCAGCCCAGCATGGCAGGAACCTACCGGCTGAGTGCGGAGGTCGTCGGGATGACCAACGCCAAATCGGGTGTGCAGACCGTAACAGCAGCCGAACAGGGACTCAAGTTCACGCGCACTGGAGGCGGCAGCAAACTGATCGTTGGCAAGGGCCTATACAGCTACGGCAGTGAGCTCTATGTAGAGCGGCTGGTCAACGGCGTGGTCAGCAGCGGGGCGGACGCGGTGACGGTGAACCTGCGCTGCGTAGACGAAGACGTGTGCAAGGCGCCCGTGACGGTGACGATCCCTGCGAACCAGAGCAGTGCCAGAGTCACGGTGGCGGGCGTGGACGTGGGATCGACCAAGGTCGAAGCCACAGCGGAGGGCGTGACGGCTGCGGCACCGATGCCGGTGGAGGTCATCGAACCCCAAGTGGTGTTCAACAGCCTGGATGGCCAACGCACGACTTCCAGCGTGCGGGATAACTTCTCCATCTCGCTCAGTGTTCCGGGGGCGTATTACTCGACCAATCAATATGCGGCCTCACCCCTGACGGTAAACCTAGGTCTGACGGATCAATCGCCTGCGGGCGTGGTCAACGGCATCTATAGCGCAGCCAGCGGCGGCAGCCTGATCACGCAGCTGACGATCACCAAGGATAACAACAGCGTGGGTACGGGCTACATTGCCCAACCCAGTATGGCGGGCACCTACCGGTTGAATGCTGAGGTCGTCGGGGTGACCAACGCCAAATCAGGCGTGCAGACCGTGACGGCAGCCGAGCAAGGGCTCAAGTTCACGCGCACTGGAGGCGGCAGCAAACTGATCGTTGGCAAGGGCTTGTACAGCTATTACGCTGAACTCTACGTGGAGCGGCTGGTCAACGGCGTGGTCAGCAGCGGGGCCGATGCGGTGACGGTGAACCTGCGCTGCGTGGCCGAGAGCGTGTGCAAGACGCCTGCGACAGTGACAATCCCTGCGAACCAGAACCGTGTCAGCGTCACGGTGACGGGCGTGGACATGGGTTCGACCCAGATCGAGGCTGCGGCAGCCGGCTTTGCGTCCGCCGCCATCAACGCAGAAACCGTCTCGCCCATCCTGCGGCTGTATAACGTGCCCGCCAGCATAAACGCAGGGCAGCGGCAGGGCTCCATCTACGTCAATGCCGAGGTCAGCGGGGCCTACTATTCAACGAACCAATACCCTGCCAGTCCGTTGACGGTCACATGGACCAGTTCCGTCCCGTCGGTCGGAACCATCACCAGCACGGTGGTTTGGGGCGCCAACGCAGGCAACTCCGGCTCTGCCACGTTCACCGCAGTGGCTCCCGGCACCACCCGCATCACCGCAAGCATTCCCGGCTTCACGCCGGCCACGAGTGCGCCCATCACGGTAAACCCATAAGAGGAGATGACCATGCAGTTCTCCCGCTCCAGCCTTCCGGCTCCGCGATGGCTTGCCGCCACTGCCCGCGTGGCAGCGGCATGCGCGTTGGCAGTGTCTGCCCTCGGTGCCTCTATGGCTGCCCAGGCCGCCGATACGGCGCAACTGACCGTCAGCGACGGCGTCGTCGTCAAGTTCGGCCCCGGCGCAGGCATCAACGTGCGCGACCGTCTGCAGACCGGCGCCCATGTCGTCTTCACCAGCCAGTCCGACGACGCGGTGCTTGGGCCCATTCAGCCCCAGGCGCAAACCCCCGAGCCGGGTGACTGGCTCGGAGTGCTGCTTGCGCCCGAAGCAGGCCCTGCCGGCGTCAAGCTCGACGGCTTGAGCATCCGCTATGCGGGCGGCACCGACGGCCTTCCCAGCTACATGAACGGCGGCGCGGGCCTGGTGCTCAACGGCCCGGGCTACGGCTTCAGCCGCCTGCAGCTGGTGGGCAACACCATAGGTATTCGCGTGACCGGCAGCGGCAGCCCCGCCATCAGCCAGTCGCGCCTTGCGGGCAACGGCATCGGGCTGCTGGCAGAGCAGGGCGCCACGCCGTCGATCGCGGAGTCCGATATCTCGGGCAATACCCAATTCGGCGTGCGCAACGCCAGCCCCGCCACCCCCGTGCAGGCGCAAGGCAACTGGTGGGGCCATGCCAGTGGGCCGCGCGATGCGGTGGGCAACCCCGCAGGCCAGGGCGATGCCGTCAGCGCCGGCGTGGACTACGGCGCATTCCTGGCGGCAGAGCCCGTGCTGGCTTGTTCCATCGCGCCCACCCAGGGCTACGTCACCCGCGTGCGCAGCGTGGAACTGAGCCTGGACTGCCCGCAGGCTGCCCAGTACCGCATCCAGGAGTCCGACCAGTTCGCCGACGCCCTGCCCTGGCAGGACATGAACGGCAACCCCACCCATGCGGTCTACACACTGTCTGCCGGCGCGGGCGACAAGATGCTGCACGTGCAGTTCCGTACCGCGCAGGGCAAGGTCACCCCGTTCTCGCTCAGCCAGCCCATCGCTTATGCGCCCGAAGGTCCGGTCGTGCAATTCGTCCAGCCAGTGGCCAATGCCGTGCTGGAGCAGGATGCGCCCATCCTGGTGACCGCATCCGACCCCGAAGGCGTGCGCGACGTGGAAATCCTCGTCAACGGCAACCGCCTGGCCCTGCTGGCCAGCGCGCCATACCAGGCCCAATGGGCCTTGGCGGGCGTACGCAACGGCAGCTACACCCTCCAGGCCAAGGCCACCAACGCCGAAGGGCTGAGCAGCACCGCCACCCGCACCGTCCAGGTGCACAAGCAAGGCGGCAGCGGCCCGGCCATCACGGCCAGCTTCGCGGGCCAGCCCCTGCAGTCCGGCGCAGCCATCACCCAGCCGGGCCTGCTGGCCGTCACGGCCGAGAGTGCCGTGGGTGTCGCCAGTCTCAAGGCCGAGGTCGATGGGGTGCCAATCTTCGAGCGCAGCTACGGCAACACCAGCCCGGCCAACTACAGCCAGATGGTGGACTTTGCCCAGCTGCCCAACGGCAGCCACCGCTTCGGCATTACCGCGACCGATGCCGACGGCATAGCCTCCGTGCTGGAGATTCCTTTCGCGCTCAGCTTGAGCGCGCCGTCCGCACCCGTCATCACCCAGCCCGCCACGGGCGCGGCGGTGTCCGTGCCGCAGCTCAACGTGGCGGGCACCGCCATGCCTGGCGCGCAGGTGCAGCTCTACCTGAACGGCCAGGCCGCAGGCAGCCCCGTGGTGGCCGCCGCCAACGGCAGCTTTGGCGCCGCCATCACCCTGCCCGCCGAAGGCGCGCACCAGATCGAGGCCAGCGCCGCCAACAGCCGGGGCACCAGCCCCAGGAGCGCGGCGGTCAGCGTCACCTACGCCAGCGCCGCGCCCACGGTCGGCTTCGTCGCGCCCGCGCCCGACGCCGTGCTCTCCGGCACCGCCGGCATCACCGTGGTGGCGTCCGCCCCGGCGGGCATCGCCAAGGTAGACCTCTACGCCGACGGCTCCCTGCTGGCATCGCCGGCCCAGGCGCCCTATGGCGCCCAATGGAATACCGCCACCGTGGCGGACGGCGCCCACACCCTCAGGGCCGTGGCCACCTCCACCGCGGGCAAGACTGCCGAGGCCACCCGCCAGGTTGCCGTGCGCAACGCGCCGGCCGTGCCCGAGCCGCCCAAGACCCCCTACACCGGCACCGTCAGCGGCATCACCCCGCCCGTGTCGTATGGCGCCCAGGCCATCGTGATCACCGGCGCCGCCGTCACCCAGGGCACTGCCCAGCCCGTGCCCAACGCGGCGCTGCGCATGGTGCTCGACATCTCCGGCTTCAAGCGCCGCATCAACCTCGCCACCGACGCCAGCGGCCAATACCGCTACGAATTCGTGCCTGGCGCCAACGACAACGGCACCTACATCGTCTCCGTCATCCATCCCGAGGAAACCGCCACCACCGAGCAAGGGCGCTTCACCATCAACCGGCTGAGCTTCAGCCCGGCGGGCTACAACCTGACGGCGGCGCGCGATTTCCCGTCCACCATCACCATCCAGGCGCGCGCCAGCGCCGGCACCGGCGCCAGCGGCGTACGCTGGGCCGTGGTGCCTGCCCAGCAGCCCAGCGGCAGCCTGCCGCCCGGCATCACGGTGGACGCAGGTGCGCCCGTCAACGTCCCGGCAGGGGCCAGCGTGCCCATGGCGATCAAGTTCACCGGCAGCAGCGCGGCGGGCGAAACCGGCACCGTCGTGCTCACCGCCTACGCGGCGGACACCGGCAGCACCCCGCGCGGCAGCTTCACCATCAACTACAAGCTGGTGCAGGCCCGGCCCGACCTGTACGCCAAGCCCACCTACATCGAAACCGGTGTGCAGCAGGAAGGCAGCGTCTCCGAGACCGTGACCATCGCCAACCGCGGCCTCGTTCCCGCGCAGAACGTGCAAGTGAGGCTGGAGGGCAAGGACGGCGGGCCGCCGCCCGCCTGGGCGTTCCTGGCAAGCAGCAGCCAGATCGGCGCCATCGACGTGGGCGGGCAAGTGCCCATCCAGGTCACCGCCAGCCCGGGCAAGAACGTGGCCGACGGCATCTACAACCTGCGCCTCGTCGTCACCGCCGACAACAACGGCAACGGCACCATCCCCGTCTCCGTGGCCGTCACCCAAAGCGGGCAGGGTGGGGTGAGCTTCCATGCCACCGACCTGTTCACCGGCACCCTGGATGCCCAAGGGCAGGCAATCCAGGGCGTGGCCGGTGCGCGCATCCGCCTGCAAAACGATGCCGTGCTCACCTACATGAGGTCGCTCACCACCGGCGCCGACGGCCAGGCCACCATCACCGACCTGCCCCCCGGCACCTACACCTACCGCGCCAGCGGCCCGCGCCATGCCGACAAGACCGGCCGCATCTTCGTGCGCCCCGGCATCACCACGACCGAGCGCGTGCACCTGCAGTACCAGACCGTCAGCATCGACTTCAGCGTCACGGAGACCACCATCCAGGACGTCTACAACGTCAACCTGGAAGCCACCTTCCAGACCCAGGTGCCCGCGCCCGTCGTCCTGCTGGAGCCCCTGTCCATCAACCTGCCCGACCTGCAGGTGGGCGAGGAATTCACCGGTGAACTCACCCTCACCAACTACGGCCTCATCCAGGCCGACGACGTCGCCTTCAAGCCGCCGCAAACGGATGAGTACTACAAGTACGAATTCCTGGCCGACATTCCCAAGACCCTGGCCGCCAAGCAGCGCGTCGTCATCCCCTACCGCGTCACCGCCGTCAAGCTGCACCCCAAGAGCATGGGCTTCACCCAGGCCAAGGCGGGCGAGCACGCCGCAGTGCAGCGCGCGCTTGCCGCCACCTTCAGCACCAAGGCCGCCAGCTGCTCGGCCTACAGCGTGTGGGCCACGGCCGAATGCTCGTTCGAATGCGTCAACGGCGAACGCGAAAACCGTACCGTCTTCTCGCAATACAGCCGCCTGGTTGGCACCGGGCTGGCGTGCAGCAGCAGCGGCGCAGGCGGCGGATACATCGGAGGAGGCGGCGGTGGCGATGGCGGCGGCTGGGGCGGCTATGGCGGCGGTAGCAGCTCGGGCACGCCGCTGCCGCTGGCCCCGCAGTGCACGCCGCACTGCCGTGGCAAATGCTGCGCCGGCGGCGGCGCCGGCCCTGGAGGCGGCGGGGGAGGCGGCGGGGGAGGTGGCGGAGGTGGCGGAGGTGGCGGCAGCGGCCCTTGGTAGCCGCACCGCCAGCCACAGCCAAGTCAACAACATAGCAATTGAAGAAAACAACAAATGACGAAAACCATGCAAATCACTCTCGAATCAGTAGCTGCTGGCGCTTACCCATCAAGGGATACAAGCCAATATCTCTTGAATTCTGGCGCTGCCTTTCACCCCAGCCCCCAGCGCACAGCGCGGCAGCTTGCCCTTGCCGCAGCGCTGCTGCTGGCATTGCTGCCCGCGCTCTCCCCCGCCCAAGGCCTCTCCGGCATAGGCCCCTTCATCGCCAACACCACGCTGGGCTTCACCCCCGTGACAGGCATCACCTCAGGCGAGCCGCGGGTGAACTGGATCAACGGCGAATACCAGGAAGCGGACACCGACCTGAGCGTCAAAGTGCTGGGCGGCAGCGTGGACATCGCCAGAAGCTGGATCCAGGGCCGCTGGTGGCTCAATCCGGCCTGGGCGCCTTTGAACTTCGAACTCGACCCCCTGGGGCGCGACGCCAAGGTCATCGAACGCGCCGGCGTGCTGTACGAACGCAGCGGGCAAAGCGGCCTGTACATCGCCGCCAGCAAAGGCAGCGCCTCCGTGTACATCAAGCAGCTGATGGACGCGGCAGGCCAGCCAACCGGCTGGCAGTGGTACGACCGGCAGGGCAACACCATCGACTACGACACGGCAGGGCGCATCCAGGGCTACGCCAACGCCAGCGGCGTGCGCGTGAGCTTCGCCTACGACAGCGCCGGCAGCGCGCGCATCCTGGACCACCACGGCGCCACCATCTACACCGTCAGCATGGCCGGCGGCCTCATCACCCGGGTCGAAGACCTCACGGGGCGCAGCGTCAGCTACCAATGGACGGGCCAACGCCTGACCCAGGTCACCGACGTGCTGGGCAACGTGTGGAAATACGAATACGACGGCAACGGCCAGATCACCAGCCGCACCGACCCGCTGGGCGCCAAGGCCAGCGTGCAATACAGCCAAAGCATCCAGGCGCCCCAGGCGATGCTCAGCCTGGGCAGGGCCGGCATCGTGATAGACCCTACGGGCAGCAGCGGCACCACGCAAAAACTCGCCAACCTCTGGGGCGGCGGACGGGTTGGACGCCTGGACAGCCAAGGCTGCACCCAAACCGGTGCCACCCAATACCTGCGTGAAGCGCGCACCTTCGAAGTCACCCACATCGACTGCCGGGGCAACACCACCGTCACCCAATACGACCTGCAGGGCAACCCGTTGAACAAAACACGCAACGGCCAGCGCACCAGC
>Ga0222429_100696_pt1 | contig 16511 bp, 16 predicted proteins | sample 1B50Ametagenome_FD_182475 | JGI IMG/M metagenome (GOLD analysis project Ga0222429, IMG submission 182475) | Enriched microbial communities from leaf-cutter ant dump, University of Wisconsin, Madison, United States - 1B50A (version 2) | ecosystem: Environmental > Terrestrial > Nest > Insects nest...
CACAAAAACCAATATAAATGACAGGCTAATGGCCGGTAATTTCTTTAATAGCTGTATCATAGTGTTGCAAAAAGCGTTCATTCCAGTGATAAAATATGACTTCATTGCTTCCGGGAAGTAAGTTATCAAGATTTTTATTGAAAGCGGATAAATCCTTTGTATCCGGGAATTCATTTCTTAAAATATCTCCATTTCTTAAATACAGGCCGTTGACCACGGTGTCTTTTAAGACCCGGAATTTTGTTTTGCTGATCCTGGTACAGAAAGATTGACCAGTAAGGTCCGGTGATTCGTATAGAATTCCTTTATAATCGTTGTTCCTGAACCAGGCATACCAGCCGAAAACAGGGAGGATGGCTTTTAACGGGATAGGGTAGGGGTTTGATCGCCTGTATTGTGATGCTGCCTTATAAGTGAATATGGAATTTTCTTCTTCCGGGTTTTTGATGGAGGTGAGATTGTAAAACATCAGCGCGCCGTAATCCACTGGCGGCACGCCCATCTGGCGGTCATATTTATAAGGGTACAGCCGTATGGTAGCAGCATAAGTTGTTCCGGGCGACAATTGTTTAAGCTGTTGCAGCAATAAGAAATATTTATCTCTCGTCTTGGCTGTCCAGTCACAGTCTATCTGCAATTCAGCCAGCGGACTTCCCATTTTATCCATAAAGCCACGGGCTGCGCTGAGCAGGTTGATTGTAAGCTCCTGCAGTTGTGTGGTGTCTGCTTTATCTATCACCTCATTGTTGATGAAGATCACCGGTACCAGTGATTTCCCGGTTATAGGATTAGAAGCTGAAAGCGCTGTGATGGCCGTTGGTGCCGGCTGTTGTTTTTCACTGCTCCACACCACATCCATGATATGAACATAAAATTTGCTGATGTTCAGCCTTTCTATCCAATGTGAGGTTGAATCCGAAAAACTATTTGCCTGCTGCCAGTAGTAGAAGGCATAGGTGGTATCTTTTTTTCCCGGACTGCAGGCAGACAGTACGGAAACAGTCAGAAAGATAAAGATGACCCGGATCAATTTTTAATCAAATGTAGGGAAGGTTTGTGAATGATATGTCTTCCGCACCTTTCAATGCACCAGGCTGCTGTCAGGCATATTGCTGCCTTTTAAACAGAAGATGCGGTACCCGTTTGGAAACGGGCAAGAACATAAGGATCCGGAAGTTTGGAAACTTCGGATAGCATACACCCGCGCTGTTGCGTGTCTTCATGCAACTTTGCCAGATCAGTAACTTACCCTATATGTTGACATCCAGGTGGAATCTGATATTATGGATCCTGAAGCTTCTCTCCCGTTTGGAAATAGGAGAGAACATAGGGGGATCCGAAGTTGAAAACTTCGGGATAGCATAATTTATTATCCTTTTTTGTTATTCTGAAAGTCGATTAGGTGGCACTTCAGTCTGCGTTTTAATTGCATGTGAGGACACATGCAGGGGCAACTAGCCGACCGCCCTGTTGCGTGTCTTCACGCAACGGAGCCGGATCATCTTCAGGCGCTTATACCCTGTATGTGTTGGCATGCAGGTGAAATCTGGATGTATGGGATCCTGGAACTTCTATCCCGTTATAAACGGACAGGAACATAAGGATTCTGAAGTTTGGAAACTTCGGATAGCAATAGAATAGTATAAAAGGAAACAAAAAATCAAACTAAGCTTTTAATATCTCTTTCACTGCTTCGGCATTCATGTGGGTGTAGTCCTTTATGTAAAGGCTGCATGCCGGCAGCTCCTCCGGCTGATGGGAGGTAAGCACGCCCACTACTTTGGCGCCGGCGGCAAGCCCTGCCGTGACCCCGGAAAATGAATCTTCAAAGATCACGCAGTTCCCGGGTTGTAACCCCAGGGTATGGATGGTTGTAAGATATACTTCCGGATCAGGCTTATGGCGGATGACGTCTTCGCTGGCGAGAACGGAATCAAATAACCTTTCCAGTTTGAGCGCTTTTAATATCATGTCCAGGTTGGCAAAAGGTGCAGAAGTGGCTACGCCAAGCTTATAGCCGTTGGATTTTAATTCATTGAAAAAAGCCATCAAACCGGGTATGGGCTCCACTTTTTCCCGGTATATGTCGCGGAACAAACTTTCTTTCTCCTCCTCCAACATCCTGAGTTCTTCTCCATCTACCGGACGTTTAAGGAAATAAGTAAGAATATAACTATTGCTTTTCCCAAACATGTGTTGTGCAAACTCTTCATCGCCGGGTACAAAACCACGCCTGGAAAAAAATGTTCTGAAAGCTTCTGAGTGATATGGATTGGTATGGCAGATGACGCCATCCATATCAAAAATAACACCATGATTGTTCGACATGAGGCAAAGATATAAACGGCTGGAATAAACGAGGTGTATTAATAGTACTGTGCGGCAATTCGCTGTATGGAATTTCCAGGCGTGTACAACTTATGTTCTTCTTTGCCTCCGGCAAAGTTTTATTTGTCTGTTGTAAACAGGAAGGACATAGCAGGTCCGAAGTGGGGAGCTTCGGGTATATTCATGCATCACTTCATATATTCCCCGGTCCATTCACCCGATCTGTCAAAAAAGTTGAAGCCGCTGTCCGAGTCCGAGCAGGCAAAATCTCCTGACCAGTTGTTTTCAAGATTATAATAGAGAAAGTTTTTGTTGTCAACAGATAACATGTATCCCAGCCATTTACCCTTCAGGTCAATATTTACCAGCACCATCTGGTCTGCCCATATAAAATATCCTTTATGGTTACCGTTTTTGTCAAATTGGTAGTAACCGGTCCAGGAGCCTCCCATCAACGGGTTCAGGCTGGGGGTGCGCATCGGGTTGATAAGTTCATTGACACTGGGGTTTACCTTGTTATTTACTTTCGGATTGACCAGTGCATTGGATTCGGGATTTAAGGCCTTGTTGAAATATGGATTGATGTTCCAGTTAAACGTTGGATTGATCTTCAGATTTTTTTCAGGGCTTATTCTTTCGTTAGCCTGAGGTGATAATACTACATTGATCAGGGGATTGCGGTGTTGTGGTACCTGCGCCAGGGCAAAAGAAGTTAGCAATAGAAATACGGTGGTTGGTATAAATAGCTTCATAGCTGTTAACAGTTTTTTCTTTCTCATTTGAGGATTAAAATATAATGTTGGTTGCATTGGGCTGATAAAAATACAGAGAAACCGGCAATAGCAGCGCAAAAAAGAAAACCTCAATTTTCAGATGATTGATTATCAATCGAAAAAATTGAGGTTTCCTGTCAGGAGAAAATTATAAGGTCTTCAGCACACTGTTCATGTTACGCACCGCATCAGCTGATTTTGCAAACAGCGCTTTTTCTTCGTCATTTAAATGGTAATCGACTATTTTTTCCCAGCCGTTCTTTCCCACGATCACCGGAACACCCAGGCAGATATCTTTTTGCCCGTATTCACCGTCCAGGTATACACAGCAGGGGAGGAGTCTTTTCTCGTCCCGCACGATAGCCTTAACCAGATCGGCTCCGGAAGCACCGGGCGCATACCAGGCTGATGTACCCAGCAGCCCGGTCAGTGTGGCACCGCCTACCATTGTATCGGCGGCCACCTTTTTCAATGCTTCGGCAGAAACGTAATTACCGACAGGCGTTCCCTGGTAGGTTGCCAGCCGGGTCAACGGGATCATCGTGGTGTCGCCATGCCCTCCGATTACCACTGCCTGTAGTTCGTTTGGTGAAGCTGGTATGGCCTGGCTGAGATAGTAGCGGAAGCGGGAACTGTCCAGCACACCTCCCATACCGATAATACGGTTTTTCGGCAACCCGCTGGCGGTAAGTGCCAGGTAGGTCATCGTATCCATGGGGTTGCTGATGATAATAATGATAGCGTCAGGTGAGTATTTCAGCACATTTTCTGTTACGCCTTTTACAATACCCGCATTGATGCCGATCAGCTCTTCCCGGGTCATACCAGGCTTACGCGGAATGCCGGATGTGATCAATACAACATTACTGTTGGCCGTTTTACTGTAATCTCCCGTCGTGCCGGTGATTTTGGTTTCAAAACCCAGCAGGGCAGCGGTTTGCATCATGTCAATAGCTTTGCCTTCCGCAAATCCTTCTTTGATATCCAAGATTACCAATTCCTCGCATAAAGAAGCCCTGGCAATATTGTCAGCACAGGTAGCGCCTACAGCGCCGGCTCCGATAACAGTGACTTTCATTCTTTTTTTATTTTTTTAATGGTCTGAAACCCACAACTGGATGCGGTATTTCATGTAAACAATCTGTAAAGGTTAATAGTGGAAAAATACTGGTATTTAAGCGAATGACAAATTTTAATATTTACAGGTAAGCTTTCAGATCTGCCCACTGGGGGTTGCCTTCAAAGTGTTTCAGGTACTTATACTTTTTGTCGTAAATGGCCAGAAAGGGAAAAAATTTGATCTTATAGTAGTTGGGAAAAAAGAACCTGGGGTCCCATCCCACAGTGATCTCTTTAAATTTTGCCAGCTCAAATTCCCGGTAAAAAGCTTTCATTTTGCTGAAGGGTTGAGAGGTGACCATTATTACCTGTGTGTTCTTAAAGTCTTTGATGTTTTTTTTAATGGATTCCACTTCCTTTTTGCAATGGTCGCAGTCGGGGCTAAAGAGCACAACCAGCACCTGCTTACCTTTCGGCAAGTTGGCTTTGGTATAAGTAGTAGCGCTGTCTGTAAGCAGGATGGAAAACTGGGGCAACGGATATTCCGAAAAGCTGGTTGTGGATTGTGCTTTTATAAAAAACGGAATGAGGGTAAATAAAAATAAAGTATAAAAAAGTTTCATGTGTTTTGCTTTCTGTTAAAAGTAGGAAACAAGTAGAATAAAGCTTCTCAAACTTGTTAAAAAATGTTGGTTTTCAAAAGGTATTTTAACAGTTTTATGTTACAATATGTAGATTTGTAAATACGTTACAGTAACATAGTTTTTGAATTATGAAAAAATTTTTCCTGGCATTACTGGTCATGACCATCACAATGGATATGAATGCCCAAACCGCCGTTGATGCCAGACCGGATGTGTTGTTGCTGAAAGAGACCAGTTTTGACTTTGGCAAAATACCGCAGGGAAAGCCGGTAACCCATGCGTTTGAAATAGTGAATACGGGAAAAGCCCCCCTGCATATCGAAAATATCCAGGCATCCTGTGGATGTACCACACCCGAGTGGACCAAGGATCCGGTGCCTCCGGGCGGCTCAAAAATTGTTAAAGTTGGGTATAATGCGGCTGCTTTTGGTAAATTCGAAAAACCCGTTACTATTTACTACGAAGGGGGTAAAATAAAACAGGTGTATATCAAAGGAGAAGTATGGCAGGCGCCTGCAGATATTGCTCCGGCAAATGCCAGCATTCAATTATTAAAAAATACAAACAACTAAATAAATTATGAAAAAACTGTTATTTACACTGGCTGCAATCGTTGTTACTGCCTGGGCCGTAGCTCAGGATGTAAAGGGAGATGACCTGATCTCTTTCAAGCAAAAGATCCATGATTTTGGAAAGATAAAACAGGGGGTGCCTGTAATGTTTGACTTTGAATTTACCAATATCAGCGACAAGCCGGTGGTAGTGGAGAATGCAAATGCAACCTGCGGATGCACCACGCCTGTATGGCCGCAGCAGCCAATTGCAAAAGGAAAGGCAAATGCCATTAAGGCAGGCTTTAATGCAGCTGCCCTGGGCACTTTCGAAAGGTCTATCTACGTTAAGCTTGTTGGTGTGGAAATACCGATTGAAATAAAGATCACCGGTGAAGTATTGAATGCCGAAGCATTTGCCAAATATGAGGCGTCAAAAAAATCCGGTAAGGGTTAAGTAAGCTTTTTTGTCTGATTTATACATACAAGATCCCACTGTATTCCTGCAGCGGGATTTTTTTTACGTTACAGGATACAAGGTTTAAGGTTCAGGATCCAGGTCTGTGACTTGTGTCCTGAATCCTTTACAAAAATAGATCTGTATACAACTTCGCCCCCGGCATTACACTGTATGAACTGAGATCGGTGATACCTTCTTCCGCCAGCACCTGTTCGTCAATAAAGCAATTTCCGGTGCAGCTTGCTGCAGGTCGCTGCAGGATAAAATAGGCTGCGTCTGCCACGATCTCCGGTTTGCGGCTCATCTGCATCAGTTGGTCTCCACCCAGCAGGTTTTGCACGGCAGCAGTGGCAATGGTGGTCTGTGGCCAAAGCGTGTTTGCTGCAATGCCGTCTTTTTTCAGTTCTTCCGATAAGCCGAGCGCTATCATGCTCATATTGTATTTACTCAGCGTATATGCTGTATGGGCGCCCAACCATTTTCTATCCATATTTATGGGAGGAGACAGGTTAAGAATATGGGGGTTGCTTCCTTTCCTGAGGTGCGGGATGCAGGCCCTGCTTACAAAAAAAGTACCTCTTACATTGATGTCGAACATAAGATCAAACCGCTTGGGCTCTGTTTGTTCGATATTGGTCAGTGATATGGCCGAAGCATTATTGATCAGTATATCAATGCCGCCAAATACTTCTATGGTCTTTGCTACAGCCTGCTCTACCTGCTCTTCAAACCGGATATCGCATTGGACGGGCAAAGCCTGTCCGCCGGCTTCTACTACTTCCCGGGCAACAGAAAATATGGTTCCCCCCAACTTTGGATTTTCTTCTACTGATTTGGCGGCAATAACCACCTGTGCCCCTTCTCCCGCCAGCTTCAGCGCAATGGCTTTACCAATACCCCGGCTGCCACCGGTGATAAAAACAGTTTTTCCTTTGAACGACATATCCGTCAATTTTACTGTAAGCTAAGGAAATTATGGATTTCCGATTTGGAGATTTTTGATGTGGGGATGTAAACAATCGTCAATCAGCCATCTTCATACATTTCTGATTTAGGGATTTCTGATGCGTAGATGTAAACAATCGGCCATCATAAATCAACAATCCCCCTTAATTTTGCCGCTTATGAGCAGGCGTAAACAAAACCCGGTATTGAGGGATATTCTTGTACAGGATTATGCGGCGGAGGGGCGTTCGCTGAGCCGGGTAGACGGTAAGGTGATCTTTATTGAAGGAGCGGTGCCTGGTGATGTGGTGGACATCCAGCTCACCAAAAGCAAAAAAGACTGGGGGGAAGGGTTCGTGTCCCGTTTTCATAGCCTTTCAGCCGACCGCACCGATCCGTTTTGCGGACATTTCGGCACCTGCGGTGGCTGTAAATGGCAAATGCTGCCTTATGAGAAGCAACTGCAATACAAGCAGAACGAGGTAGAGCAAAACCTCCGTCGCCTGGGAAGGGTCGCCCTGCCCGAAATCACTCCTATTGCAGGTTGTGAAAAAACAGTTGCGTACAGGAATAAGCTGGAGTTCACCTTCAGCAACAAACGTTATAAAACCCGTGCAGAGCTGCATGAAGGCGCTTCATTGAACGAAGCCGAGAACGGGCTGGGTTTTCATGTTCCGCGCCTGTTTGATAAAGTGATTGATATAGAGACCTGTCACCTGATGGCAGAACCCACCAACGCCATTAAGAATACGATTCGGAAATTTGCACAGGATAATGGGTATTCATTTTATGATATAAGAAATCACACCGGTTGGTTGCGTACGCTGATCATCCGGGTATGCACTACCGGGGAAACAATGGTGAACATATGCTTCGGGTACGAAGATAAGGCGGAAAGAAAAAAGCTTTTTGATCATTTATTGCAACAGGTGCCTGTCATTACAACATTGCTGTATACCATCAACCCCAAAAAAAATGATACCATCTATGACCTGGAACCGGTGGCATACTCAGGAAAAGGTTATATCACTGAAAAGCTGGAGGACTTTATTTTTAAAATAGGTCCCAAGTCATTTTTCCAGACCAATAGCCGGCAGGGAGAGAAGCTATACCAGATTGCCCGCGAGTTTGCGGAATTAAACGGCACACAAACCGTTTACGATCTGTATTGCGGTACCGGCAGCATAGGCATATTTGTAAGCCGGCAGGCAAAAAAGATCATTGGAGTGGAAGTCATACCAGAGGCTATTGCTGACGCCAGAGAAAATGCAGCATTGAACAATATTGAACACGCCGCTTTTTATGCCGGCGATGTAGTTGATGTATGCGATGATGCCTTTTTCCGGCAGCATGGCAGGCCGGATGTGATCATCACTGACCCCCCGAGGGCGGGTATGCATGAAAAACTGGTAAAAAAGATACTGGACATGGAGGCGCCCACGGTGGTATACGTCAGCTGCAACAGCGCTACCCAGGCCCGGGATCTGCAATGGCTGGATGAAAAATATGTGGTGACAAAAGTACAGCCGGTAGATATGTTCCCCCATACCCATCATATAGAAAATGTAGTGCAACTGAAATTAAGGTAAATTTAAGATTAAGTATTTTCCTTAAGCGGGGGTTCTTTTGCATCACAAGGGTTAAATTCGCAGATAATTAATTTTTATTTCAATGGCTGAATTCAGACCAGGTGGTTTCCAGGTATTACCGGTAATAATAAAAAATCTGCTGATCATTAACGGGTTGGTTTTTCTTGCACAGTTTACATTTCAAAAAACCGGATCCTTTTCAATGGAGAACCTTTTTGCTCTTCATGATGTAAGATCTGTATACTTCCGGCCTCACCAGTTGGTTTCTTATATGTTCCTGCATGGGGATTTCACGCATATTCTTTTTAATATGTTCGCGTTGTGGATGTTTGGCAGCGTCCTGGAGAATCATTGGGGTCCCAAGAGATTCCTGATCTTTTACCTGCTTTGTGGCATAGGTGCGGGGGTACTTCATCTGGGTGTTTTATATTTTGAAAATACCCAGTTTATTAATGAGATTAATGCCGTTTTACAGGTGAACCCATCGGAAACACAAAAAGGATTGATGTTAATAGACCAGAAGCTGAATACAGCTACCATCGGTGCTTCCGGCTCCGTATTCGGTTGCCTCGCTGCATTTGGCTATCTTTTCCCCAACAGCCTGATTTATTTATACTTTTTTATACCAATAAAGGCTAAATGGTTCGTTATTATATACGGGGCTATGGAGTTGTATCTCGGGGTGAGGAATTCAGCCGGGGATAACGTGGCGCATTGGGCGCACCTGGGTGGGGCGTTGATCGGTTTCTTACTGGTGCTGTACTGGAATAAAACCAGGCGGCGGCGATTTTATTAGTAACTTTATCAGGTATTATTTAAATCCGTTATATGGGGGTGCTGGAGCAAGCAAAGGGAAAAAAGATTTTCTTGGGGGCAGATAATGATGCGCTCATTAAAATTGTTGCAATCAATGTGTTAGTAACAGCCATGCTTTTTCTGGTGAAAGGTATTTACCAGATATCCAGTATTGACCTTTCCTTTTACCAGAGCCAGGTTTTAAAACATTTCCTCCTTCCTGCATCTTTTATTAAAGCCTTATCAGGTCCCTGGACCCTCATTACCTATATGTTTGTCCATACAGACATTTGGTCTTTGATTGCCAATATGTTATGGCTTTGGGGGTTTGGAACCATCATGCAAACCCTCTATGGCAGCGGTAAGCTGGCACCATTATATATATACGGCGGGCTCGCAGGGGGGGTATTTTACCTTCTTGCCGGTACGTTTACTTCCGCTGAGGCATCGCTTGCCGGTGCTTCCGCCTGCGTGATGGCGGTGGCGGTGGCTATTACGGTGGCTGCCCCCGGTTACAGGATCTTCCCTATGCTTAGCGGCGGAATACCTTTATGGGTATTGACGTTGATCTATGTGGTCATCAATGTTGCCGGTTTATCCTACAACCCGGCCCTGTATACAGCACAGCTTGGAGGTGCGGCCATAGGTTTTGCATATATCAGCTTCCTGAACCGTGGAAGGGATATCGGCAACTGGATGAATCGCCTATATGACTGGTTCTTTAATCTTTTCAATCCGGATATCGCTGAAGCCCGCCGTCAGCGCGACAGGGAGAATGTTTTTTATGATACAGGCGGAAAAAAACCATTCAGAAAGAAGCCCAACCTGAACCAGCAGCGCATAGATGAGATTCTGGATAAAATCAATACCAGCGGGATATATAGCCTGACGCAGGAGGAAAAAGATTTATTAAAAAGAGCCGGTGAGGAAGAATTATAGTAATGCTTAAAAAGATCATCCGAAAATTATTTGTAGCGTCTTTCCTGCTCGTTGTCGTAGCTTTTCTTGCGGCGTCCCTGTCGCCTTTCTTAAATCCGGCCCAATGGTGGTTTTTTGGTTTTCTCGGGCTCATATTTCCCTACATTCTCACATTACTGTTATTGTTCGGCCTGTACTGGGTTATAAAAAGATCCCGCTGGGCTTTGCTGGTTGTGCTTTGTATTGCTGTTAGCTGGAAAAGTATCCGCGCCGCCTTTGCGCTTAATTTGCGCCATGACTTTGAAATGCAGAAGGCTCCCGGGGCGCTGAGGGTAATGACCTGGAATGTAAGGTATTTTATCAGTCCCGATGAAAAGATAATCAGATCAGGGATCAGTGAGGATCATCAAAAGATATTTGACCTGATCGGTACTTATAATCCCGATATCCTGACGATGCAGGAATTTATTACGGCCGACTCGGGACTGTACGCCAATAATGTGAAAATAATTGAGACCGAGCTGGGGTTCAAATATCATTTCTTTTTGCCTATGGGAGACAAAAGTGCCGCAAGAAGAAAAAGACCTGAGCGCCGGGGTATCATTATTTTTTCCAAATACCCTATTGTACATAGGGAAGAGGTTGACCTGCCTTTGGGGCTGGGTACCACAGAGGCGGTTATATTTGCCGATATTGCAGTTAACCAGGATACGATCAGGGTGTTTGCAGGTCATATGCAATCATTCGGTTTTATGCGGCAGGACTACGAAAACATACATAAAATAAAAACCGATGCCGATGAAAGGCTGGATGCATCAAAGAGTGTGGCCCGGAAAATGAGGAGGGCTTTTCAATACCGTGGAAAACAGGCAGACCGGATACTGGAAGTAATGGAAGACAGCAAGTATCCTGAGATATTTTGTGCTGACCTGAATGACGTTCCCAACTCCTATACCTATTTCACCATCAAAGGCAATAAAAAAGATGCATTTATTGAAAAAGGATGGGGGTTTGGAAAAACATATTACAGCTTCCATTCCGGTTTTATGCGCCGGCTGCCGGCTTTGCGGATCGATTTTATTCTTGCCGATCCCCAGTTTACCATACTCCAGGCCAAACCGGTAAAACAGATATTGTCCGACCATATTCCTGTGGTGACAGATATTTCCCTGGGAACGGATTAGTGCCTGTCCACCCGGATAATACCTATATATTTGCAGAAATTTTGCCTAAAGGTTATGTCAGAGCTGAAAATTTATAACTCCCTTTCAAGGACGAAAGAAGTCTTTACACCCATCACGCCCGGTTATGTGGGCATGTATGTTTGCGGACCTACCGTTTACAGCGATGTGCACCTGGGCAATTGCCGCACTTTTATTTCTTTTGACATCATATACCGCTACCTCATGTACCTGGGTTATAAGGTGAGGTATGTGCGTAATATCACAGATGCCGGGCACCTGGAAGGAGACCGGGATGAAGGAGATGATAAGTTTTCAAAAAAAGCAAGGCTGGAGCAGGTAGAGCCGATGGAAATTGTACAGAAGTACACACTGGGTTTCCATAAAGTGATGGAGCTTTTCAATAACCTGCCACCGAATATTGAACCGACAGCTACCGGGCATATACTGGAGCAGATAGAAATGGTGAAGCAGATACTGGCTAACGGGTATGCTTATGTGGTGGATGGCACGGTGTATTTTGATGTAGAAAAGTACAATGAGGAAAAACCATACGGTATCTTGACAAACAGGAAGCTGGAAGACCTCCTGGAAGGGACGAGAGAGTTAGGCGGACAGGATGAAAAAAGAGGGCGGCTGGATTTTGCGCTTTGGATAAAGGCAAAACCAGAGCACCTTATGCAATGGCCGTCTCCGTGGGGAATGGGGTTCCCGGGCTGGCATATTGAGTGCTCTGCCATGAGTGAGAAATACCTCGGTAAACAATTTGATATACATGGCGGTGGTATGGATCTTGCGGCAACGCATCATACCAACGAGATAGCACAATCGCAGGCCTGCTTTCATGTAAGTCCTGTTAACTACTGGGTACATACCAATATGTTGACGGTGAATGGCGCCCGCATGAGTAAATCTGCCGGCAATGGTTTTTTACCGCATCAGCTATTTACCGGCGATCATCCTTTGCTGGAAAAAGCATATGCGCCTATGACGGTTCGCTTTTTCATGCTGCAAACACACTATCGCAGTACACTGGATTTCAGCAACGAAGCGTTGCAGGCAGCGGAAAAAGGGTTGAAGCGTTTGTGGGATGCCTACGAAATACTGGAAAGTACCGACTATAGCGACCCGGGAACAATAGACGAAGCGCTGGATAAAAAATGCAATGACCTGGTTACGGAGTTTGATAACAGCATGAACGACGATTTTAATACTGCTAAGGTATTAGCGGCAATGTTTGAGCTGGTGCCGGTGATCAACTCCTTTAAAACGCAACAGATCCCCGTCAACACGCTTCGTAAGGATACCTTTAACCGTTTAAAGAAACAGTTTAAAATATACCTCATTGACATATTCGGTCTGACCGGGGTAAAAGAGGGAGATAACGGATTACTGGAAGGTGTACTGCAATTGCTGATCCAGATCAGGAGAGAAGCCCGTGCAAAAAAAGACTTTGCTACCTCTGATAAGATCCGCAATGAACTGCAGCAGCAGGGCGTTGTCCTGAAAGACAATAAGGATGGCAGTGTAAGCTGGGAAGTGGCATAGCTGCAAGATGCATGTTGCATGTTTCAGGATACAGGACACAAAACCCTGGTAACGTAGGTATTCTGCATCCTGCATTATCCATCAAACACCTGAAACGATGAAATCCAGATATTGCATGACCAGCTTATTGATAACTGTGGTATTAGCGGTGCCGGCGCAGGAGCGCTGGGGTTTATACAATGTAAGTATGCATTATGGCGGCGGCAGCATCGTGAAAAAGCCTGATGCCGTTGGTTTTGTTTTCTCGTGGGATGCGGCTGTACGGAAGGGCAGGTATATTATCGGTGCGGAATATGAAACAGCGACGAATATGCGTATAACCGGTAAGCGGTATGCTGTGGATCAGGTTAACCTGTTATATGGAAGGAGCTTAATAAGGAATGACCAGTTATTTGCACTGAACGTATTTATCGGGTCGGGGTTTTACCGGCAGTCGTATAAACCGGTCGGTACTGATGAAGAATGGACGTCAGCAACGGCTTTAGGACTGAAATTGAAGCTGACTGCACAATATCGTTTATATAAGCGTTTGTACATATCCGTTAATCCCAATGTGACGTTCAATTTTTCCAGTACTTACTTATCAGCCCTGGGCGGACTAAGCTACCGGTTTTAATTCATTCTCCCAGGGTATAAGCTATCACGTAATCTCCCAGCATTGTTCCCAGCTTTCCGTGTCCGCCGGCCGATATTACGATATATTGCTTACCGTTGACGGCATAGGTCATTGGTGTGGACTGTCCTCCGGCTGGCAGAGGAACGGTCCAGAGTAATTTTCCGCTGCCGGTTTCAAATGCCCTCAGGTGCCCGTCGATGGTGGCAGCTACAAAAGTTAAGCCGCCGTTGGTGACGATCGCTCCTCCGAAATTGATGGAGCCCCATTGTGCTGCGCCGGTATATTGTGTAGTATCCATCATATACCCCAGCGGGACTTCCCATTTTTTATTCCCGGTTTGCAGGTCTATTGACAGCAGCGTGCCCCATGGCGGAGCTGTTTGCATGGTCAGCCCTTTTTCGCCGGATGTAAACAGGTATCCTCTTTTCATTACATAAGGCGCTCCCTTTTGCCGCCCGGTCTCCGATCTTGCCAGTGTCGCATCTTTTTCAACGGCTGTTTTCAGGGAGTCGCGCGGAATAATAGTGATCACTGCCGCCAGCCGGTTGATGTTTGTCACGAGCAATTTTTGAACGGGGTCATAACACATTCCTCCCCAATGTATGCCGCCGACGTTACCCGGGGTCATGATGCTGCCCTTGTAACCGGGAGGTGTAAAAGGTCCTTTATATTCAAGCCGGGCGATGCGTTCTGCCGCTTCTTTTTTAGCTTCCGGCGTGGGTCCCCAGATGTCATCGGGGGTCAGTTGCTGTAACCCTATGGGAGCAGGTAATACCGGGAACGGTTGTGTAGGCCATGCAATTTCTCCTGCTACCGTGGAGGCAGGCACAGGACGTTCTTCCACCGGGAACAATGGTTGTCCTGTTTCCCTGTTGAGAATGAAAATATGTCCCATTTTAGTACCGATAGCAATTGCCGGGATCTTCTTTCCATCTTTTTCATGATCAAATAAAAGCGGCTGTGCGGCAATATCATAGTCCCATAGATCGTGATGCACTACCTGGTAGTACCATAACAGTTTGCCGGTAGAAGCCTGCAAGGCTACGATGGAATTGCCGTAAAGATTTTGCCCGGTCCTTTCCCCACCATAATAATCAGGTGAAGGACTGCTGGTAGGTATAAATACCATATTCCTTTCGGAGTCGGCAGAAATTACCGCCCATGCATTGGCCGCACCGGACCCTTTTCCCTTCCATGTGCCGGACGCCATGTCCCGTGAATCGACGGGGATCGGATCCCAGCTCCAGCGCAGTGCACCGGACAATACGTCGTAGCCCCTTACGACGCCTTTTGGGTAGTCGATCCGCTGGTTGTCACCAATAGAAGATCCGACCACCAATGTGTTACCGATGATGGCAGGTGGGGAAGTAACACTTACGTCTTTGCCCCATCCTGTTTGAAGGTTGATCATACCGTTTTTTCCGAATGATGGTATCAGGGCGCCATTCTCTGCGTTCAGCGCTATGAGTCGTCCGTCGATAGTAGCCGTAAATATTCTTGCCGGCTCGTTTCCTTCCCGGGATTTCCAATAGGAAACACCCCTGGAAGTGACTTCAGAATAATCGCCTTTGAGATCGATGCCCGGATTGTATATCCATTTTTCCTTTCCGGTAGAAGCATCTATAGCGATCACCCTGTTGGTGGGCGTGCTGAAGTAAAGCATGTTTCCGATCATTAATGGTGTAGCTTCAAAAGCTGATTTTTCATGCAACTGTGTCCCGGCATAGGTTCCCAGCTCTCCCGTCCTGTAAATCCATGCGACCTTCAGGTTTGTGACATTGTGGGTATTTATGGTGTTAAGGGGAGAAAAGCGCATCCCGCCGTGGTCCCTTCCGTATGCGGGCCATTGATCATCCGCGGGCGTGGACTGACCCTGGGCGGTGGTTAAAAAAAGCTGAAATACGATAAGCCAGAAAAGAGATGTGATATTCATACGCCACGAATTATGGATGAATGTTGACCGGTTGTTGTTATGCAAGTTACGATATGGTCATTTTGTTTAAGAAAGAACATGGTTGTAAATTGTTGCTTTAATATTTTATAATGAAAGTGTTAATTACAGGTACCAACGGGTTGCTGGGACAATACCTGGTTCGGGATTGTGTACAAAAGGGTTATACGGTGATTGCAACAGGCAGGGGCGATTGCCGCTTATCTCCCGCCACATTAGGCAACGCAGCTTATATGATCATGGATATTACCGATCAGCAACAGGTAAGATCTGTTATAACGGAAACGCAGCCGGATATCATTGTTCATGGTGCAGCAATGGCACAGCCGGATGCCTGTGAGCTGGATAAAGAAGCCTGCCGGTTAACAAATGTATCGGCAACGGGATATATATGCGAGGCGGCTGCCTCGGCAGGAGCAAAAGTGATATATGTATCTACGGATTTTGTATTCAATGGTAAAGAAGGCCCTTATACGGAAGAAGATCATCCTGATCCGGTAAACTTTTACGGGCAGTCGAAGCTGGATGGAGAGTACCTTGTGTGGCAACTGGAAAAATGGGCAATTGTTCGTACGATACTGGTATATGGCAATATCCTTCATGGCACACGAAGTAATGTGGTGACATGGGTGAAAGACAACCTGGAAAAAGGGAAATCCATAAAAGTGGTAAGCGACCAGGTGAGAACGCCCACTTACGTAGAAGACCTGTCCAAAGCAATATTATTGATCATTGAAAAAGATGCTGAAGGTTTGTATCATATCGGAGGCCGGGAAGTGCTGACGCCCTGGGATATCGCATTGCAGGTAGCAGACTTTTTCAACCTTGATAAGTCGTTGATGGAAAAAGTAAATGCCGCTGTTTTTACGCAGCCGGCCTTACGTCCCTTAAAAACCGGTTTCGTTATCAAGAAAGCGCAACAGGATCTGGGATATGAGCCGGTCAGCTTTAAAGAAGGGATAGAAAAAATGTTTTCGGAAAACAGGTAAACAGTGCTGGCAGGACCACCGGGATTTAAATTCGTTTGTGTATGGCAACAACGGAATATGATGCGATAGTAGTGGGTGCTGGTCCAAATGGATTGGCTGCTGCCATTACGTTGCAGCAAAAAGGGCTGCAGGTTCTGTTGATTGAAGGGAAGGAGATTTTGGGT
>Ga0222429_100698_pt1 | contig 16329 bp, 11 predicted proteins | sample 1B50Ametagenome_FD_182475 | JGI IMG/M metagenome (GOLD analysis project Ga0222429, IMG submission 182475) | Enriched microbial communities from leaf-cutter ant dump, University of Wisconsin, Madison, United States - 1B50A (version 2) | ecosystem: Environmental > Terrestrial > Nest > Insects nest...
ACAGGTACCGAAGAGTATACGTCCGCAACGGAAGCCGATCCTGAAAATATCCTGGCGGAACAGCTTTCTGCGGAAGATAAGCCTAATGAAGATGACGGCGCGATCGATGAGACACCAGACGCGCCTAAAGAAGTTACAGGCAGCCTGGAAGGTAAAATGAAGCTGTCTGACATATGGAAGCAGCCTGTTTCGGCAACGGAAGAAGACATCATACCGGTAGAGCCACTGTATACCATTGATTATTTTGCATCGCAGGGTATAAAGCTCGGCACTATGGACGGGGCACAGGACAAGTTGAGTGTGAAGCTGAAGAGCTTTACGGAATGGCTTAAGACCATGAAGAGAATCCATCCGGAAAAGCTTGAATCTTCCAGCGAACAGGCACAAACCGTGATTCAACACATGGCGGAAAATTCTAATAAAACAGAAGGAATTGTCACGGAAGCTATAGCCGAAGTATTTGCCCGACAGGGTTTAAAGCATAAAGCTATTGAGGTATACGAAAAATTAAGTTTGCAGAATCCCGATAAAAACGCTTACTTTGCAGCCAAAATTTCAAAATTAAACGAAACCTGATATGCCGCTTTTGTTTTTGATCCTCATCGTGTTGCTTTGTGCTTTGCTCGGCGCTGTTATATTGATCCAAAATCCAAAGGGGGGCGGATTGGCAGGAAGTATCGGCGGCTTCAACAACCAGTTCATGGGTGTAAAGCAAACCAATGATTTCCTGGAAAAAGGTACATGGATCTTTGCAACCCTGATTGCTGTTCTGTGCCTGGTTTCATCTTTCTTTATGAATGCAGACAGTGGAAATAAATTTATCCGGGACATCAATACCAGCGGCGGACAACAGCAAACAATTCCTGTGACACCGCAGGAACAACCCGCAGCAACGCCTGCAACTCCGGGTAACGAAGTTCCCGAACAATAAAATAATTGGTAAATAGTTTTAGAACCCTGTTGTTAAGCGACAGGGTTTTCTATTTTTGTTCAGCCATAAGAAAATCTAGAACATAGCCTATGCTTAAAAAAATAATATTAGCGGTAATATTGGCGGCAGTAATTGTCTCTGCATTTCTTGCCTGGAAAATAATGGGTGCTAATACCCGTATCAAGGAAAAAAAATATTACCTGTACATTAAAACCGGCAGCAACTTTGGCGATGTAATGGAAACGCTTGAAAGAGACGAAGTGCTCAGGAATCCTGGTCTTTTTTCCATGGTTGCAAAGCAACTGAAGCTCCCGCAGGCTGTAAAAGCAGGTAAATACCAGATAGATCATGGCGCTTCTATACTAAGCATCGTCAGGAAGCTGAAAAACGGGACACAAACTCCCGTAAACCTGGTGATCAACAAATTACGCACCATTGAAGACCTTGCCAGGCTGGCATCTAAAAACCTGGAAACAGATTCCATACAGGTCATCAACTGGCTTACCAATAGGGATTCTCTCGGAACGCTGGGACTGGATTCCAATACAGCACTGACCGCAGTTATTCCCAACACCTATACATTCTTCTGGAATACCCCCGCGCCAAAGATCATCAAAAGACTATATGATGAACAGCAAAAGTTCTGGAATGAAGAACGGCTTCAAAAAAGCAAGGCGCTCTCTATGTCTGCAAACGAAGTATATACGCTCGCTTCCATTGTAAACGAAGAGACCAACAAATACGACGAAATGCCCCTGATGGCAAGCGTTTATATCAACAGGTTGAAACAAGGGATGCCGTTGGGCGCTGATCCCACCATCAAATTCGCCACCCGGAATTTTGCAGCCAAACGAGTGACCCTGAAGATGATCGATGAAAGCGCTTCCTCCCCTTATAATACTTACCGGAATAAGGGACTTCCCCCCGGCCCCATATGCACGCCATCCATTAAAACCATAGATGCGGTGCTGGACGCCGCCAAAACAGATTACCTGTACTTTTGCGCCAAGGATGATTTTTCGGGATACCATTCATTTGCGGCAACTTACCAGGAGCATATGATCAATGCCAGGGCCTACCAGCGGGCGCTTAACCGGCTAAATATAAAATAACAACTTTAAAAGGCGCATGACCAAGCTTGAAAGGATAATACTTAACTGGAAACCCATTGCCTTTGTTATCAACAAGTCGAAGCATATTATTCTTCCCGGCTTTCAGGGATTGCCTTTATATGATGTAGTGATGTTTTTGATCAAACAGATCAGCAAGGAAGGGATCAATATCCGTGCGGCAGCCATATCTTTCAACCTGCTGATGGCCATTCCCCCATTCCTCATCTTTCTTTTTACACTGGTACCTTATATTCCCGGGCAAAGGCATTTTACCCAGGAGCTGCTGACGCTTATAGAAGACCTCACCCCCAACCGTGAAACCTATATATGGGTGCACGATTTCATTACAGACTTTACAAAGCCACGTAGCGGCTTGCTGTCGCTCGGTTTTGTCACCGCCGGCTTTTTTGCTTCCAACGCCATGTTGGGCATCATGAGCTCTTTTAACCGCTCGTTGCATAAGCACTATAGAAAAAAAAGGAACTTCCTGCAGGAAAGAGGAACTGCCATACAGCTCACTTTTTTCATAGCCATGATCTTTATTGCTTCTATCCTCCTGCTGGTGATGCAGGGCAATATATTAACCACTGTATTGAAGTGGCTGAACATTGACAACGAAAATACCCGTAGCTGGGTAGGCTCGTTACGCTGGGTGGTCATCGTTGGGCTTATATATTATGCTATCGGGCTCATATACAGGTTTGCACCGGCTGTAAAGCGGAAATGGAGCATCAATTCTCCCGGTACCATACTGGCAACACTGCTTATTATCGCCATCACCATTTTATTTGGTTATTGGGTAAATAATTTCGGCACTTACAATAAGGTATACGGGTCTATCGGGACTGTCATCATACTCATGTCTTCCTTTTTCTTTAATTCTCTTATCCTGCTGATCGGTTTTGAGCTCAACGTCAGCATCAACCATTTAAAAATGGAGTCGGAGATCAGGAATATCAGGGAAGAAAAAAACAACTGATCCCATTACACCTCCAGTCCCAGCCTGCGGGAAATATCTGAACTAAAGATGTTTTGCGGGTCGTATTTCCTCTTTATATCCAGCCATGCTGTATGCTGCGGATACATTTTCTGAAATATCTCTTTGTCAAGCATGGCATCTTTTCCGAGGTAGATCCTGCCACCCGCGGCAAGTACCACCCGATCCAGTTGTTCCGTAAAAGCTTTTAGACCTTTCGTTATCGGAAAATCAATAGCCAGCGTATAACCTTCAAACGGAAAAGAAAGCAAGCCCTCTCCTTTACCCATTTTTTTGAATACGTTCAAAAATGGTGTACATCCGCTCCTGGCAATCATTTCCATTATTTTGCGCAGTACCTGCTCTCCGTTCGTTTCAGGAATAACAAATTGATACTGTATGAAACCGCGCTTGCCATATCCCCGGTTCCAATTATTGATCATATCCAGCGGGAAAAAGAATTTTTCGTAATGCACAAATTCTTTAGGCGAATTCTGGACAAAACCGATGAGCCTGTTCAGAATGCTTACCGTGAAGTTATTCAGAACAAAACCCGGCAGGAAAAAAGGGACGCTGAGCTTCGACAGCTTATGTGCCTTCAGAGGATTTTTTTTCAGGCGTGGCGGCAGGTCTCTTATATAAGCGGCATCACCCACTGTTAATACGCCACGACCCAGGCTTCTCCCCTTGGCCAGGGAATCGATCCAGGCCACGGAATAATTACAATGCTCGTATTTGTCAAGGGCAGTCAGCATGTGTTCGAGGTTCTTTACCCTGAAAGACTGCTGCCTGAAATAAGTAGTCTCTATTTTTCTCAACCGGATCTTTGCGGTAAGAATAATTCCCAGCAAACCGAGCCCGCCAAAATTTGCCATGAACAGGTCGGTATGTTCCGTTCTGGAAGCAGTAACAATGCTGCCATCAGCCAGCAAAATTGTAAAAGATAATACACAATTCACAAAAGAGCCATCCACATGGTGTGCTTTACCATGAACGTCATTGGCAATAGCGCCCCCTATGGTCACAAATTTGGTTCCGGGACAAATCATAGGCAGCCAGCCCTGGGGAGCAAAGCATGCTATGATCTCTTCCAGGCTGCAGCCCGCCTCGCAATCCAGGATACCTTTCTCTTCATCCCAGGCAAGAAAGCGATGCATACGCGTGTTGATCCCAACCAAACGATCATGGCTCACAGCCTGATCTCCATAACTTCTGCCCAGTCCCCTGGCAATTAATGCATTTGCTTCCGAAACGGCCTGCTGCCAGTCCCTGCTGCTTGCCGGGCTAATTACCTGCGATGCTACTACCGGGTAGTTTCCCCAACCAGCCAGTTCTTCCTTATGCGCTTTCATAAAATCTCCTAAATTATGGGCAAATTTCGTTAATTAATCTGCTGTATTGCAAAAGAAATACATAAGATAAGGCTTTCATAAGTTAATAAATTGAATATACGGCGCTATCGCAAACTATGTTAATTTTGCTATACGGAATAGATATACCAGGCCTGTGTGCCGGATATCATAAACAGCTTTCAACAGGCATGCGTTTGTACCATTTATTCTCTTTTACTGCTGTTTTGCTCATTTTACTTTCGATGTTTGTTCCCGAAAAAAGCATGCTGGACCTTCATTTACGTGACTCTTACGTGGTGATAAGCGGCATATTGATCCTTAGAGCGCTTGCACTATTCCTCATACTCATGTGGTTATTATACCACTTTACAAAAAATGTCCTGTTCTCCGGCATACTTGCCCGTCTGCACATCATCGCTACCCAACTCACCATATGCTGTGTGATCATTACCGTGTTTTACTACACCAAATATAACCTTCCGCTGGAGCTGCACAGTGGCAAGCTGCGCCTGGCACTTCCCCTGTTCATCATGTTCTCGCTGTTGTTACAGCTATTATATATTATCAACCTGGTACTGGGCATTATCAGAAAAACGAATTAAAATGCACAAAAAAACCTGTTGCATATGCAACAGGTTAAAAACAACTAATAAAAATATTTTTACACCCTGAAGTGAGCAAATGCTTTGTTTGCATCTGCCATACGATGGGTATCTTCCTTCTTTTTAAAAGCAGCACCTTCGCCCTTGCTTGCAGCTATGATCTCATTGGCCAGCTTGTCCGCCATAGTTTTACCGTTCCTCTCACGGCTGTAACGAATGAGCCATTTAATGCTCAAAGAGATCTTCCTGTCAGGACGAACCTCTGCAGGTATCTGAAAAGTTGCTCCGCCGATCCTGCGGCTGCGCACTTCTACAGCAGGTGTAACATTATTCAACGCCTTTTTCCAAACTTCATAACCATTCTCACCGGAAGTTTTTGCTATTTTCTCCAGCGCGTCATAAAAAATATCAAAAGCAATGCTCTTTTTGCCGCCCCACATCAAATTGTTTACAAATCTTGTAACAAGTTTATCATTAAATTTAGGATCTGGTGCTAACGGTAATTTTTTCGCTTGTGCTTTACGCATATCACTAAGTTATTTTCTATTTATATCTATTTTTTTCCTGCAGGCTGTACTTTCTTCGTTCCGTATTTTGAACGGCTCTGCTTACGATCTTTTACACCGGCTGTATCCAGGCTACCCCGTACAATGTGGTATCTTACTCCCGGTAAATCCTTTACACGACCGCCGCGGATGAGTACAATAGAGTGCTCCTGGAGATTGTGCCCTTCTCCGGGTATGTAAGCAATAACCTCCACTTTATTTGTCAATCTTACTTTTGCAACTTTACGAAGCGCAGAATTAGGTTTTTTAGGTGTTGTAGTATATACACGTGTACATACTCCACGACGTTGCGGACACCTGTCAAGGGCTCTTGATTTACTTTTGGCCCGGATAATTTCTCTACCTTTTCTTACTAATTGCTGTATTGTAGGCATTCTTCCCTTTTGATTTTTAGGACCGCAAAGGTAAGCGGCTTATTAAGAAAAACAAAATAAAAACTGCATATTTATAAAAAAACCATAATAAATCACCGGCCTTTGAGTGCCTGAAGCCACATCAAACTTTCTCTCCCGCCGGCAAAGTTAAGTACACTGGATGATACCGGTTTACAAATACAATTTAAAAATCCCGGAAGTTTATAATTGATCTATGATAATCAATTCCTGCTCTCAATACACTATAAAATATAAAATAATCTGTATTAATATTATTATAAATAACTTAAGCAAAAAACATCTTCTTTCTTCCACTACGATCTGAAATCCTGATAGTAATAAAACCTTATATACGGCGTTTTTCATAAGCATTTTCATTTAAATCCAGATGAAGAACACGATATTAAAAAATATTTGTCTGTTGTGGCTGCTACTGGCAGGGGGCATTTATGCCAATGCGCAGGTAATCAGCTATCCTACAGCAGCCCAATCCATATCCCGGGGACTTGACAGTTCGTTGCTGACCATAAAAATTGATTTTCCCGCCTGTACAGGTGTAAAAATCAGGGTGAACCTCGGTGCTATTAATAGTCCCGGATCCATTGAATACATACCTGGCAGCGTTGCCAAGATAGCAGGGACCCCTTCATTGAATATAACAGAAAGTGATATCTCCGATCTGTCCAGCCCCGAGTTTGACATTGGCAATACCGCGATCGGTGAGTCCATAACATTTACGATCAGCAGAAAAGCCAATTGCGGTTCGGCATCATCTACCAAAGACAATATTGAGATCATAAGCGACGGGATGTGTAACACCCTGGAAGCCGATTCCAACAGTAATAATTATAACCTGTTGGCGCCGGCTTTAACTTTTGTGCCGCCTAATCCCATGTTGAATACTGTGGTGGGTTCCACCTACAGCAGGAACTTCAGGGTTACCAACGGAGGGTTGGGCTGCCTTGACACCCTGGGTCTATGGATCGTATATCCTCATGAAAGCGTGCAACTGAACAGTCTGAGCATCGGCGCCTTTACACTTACGCCGTCTTATACAAACGGCGACAGCAGTTACTTTATAGTTACCGGCTCTGTACTGGGCGCCGGGAACAAATTGTGTAATACGGGATCAGCCATCATTTTCACGGAAAATTTTACCATTCTCAAATGTGACGTTACGACCAGGTACGGAACTGCCTGGTATGCACATGACGGAACCGTTTGCCAAACAATTGGAAGCAGTTCCATCCTGACAATGACAAATAACCTTCCGCTGCTAACCACAACCATCCCCACTCCGAACCACGATATCTGTTATGCGGGAGAGCGTGTATTGCAGCAGCTCCGCATCACCAATACGGGTATAGGCCCTGCTACAGAGCTGGCATTATACGCCCGCAGCGGCGTGCCATCTTCGCATGAGTCCCAGACATATCCGGACACGTCCCGCCCGTGGACTGTAAGAAACGCAATGGGGGATTCCATAGGGGTAATCAGAAATTTTGAGATAATTACCAATCCTTTCCCGATGCGCAACTACTACAGCAGCAGTTGTACGGTTGCGCCAACCCCTTCCGAGGTAAAAGGATACGGCTCCATAGGCGTTATTGTTCCCGCAGGATCATATGTGACAGTAGATATGTATTACAAGGCCCAGAATTTTTCCTGCAGCTATTTTCAGAACTGTCCTTCTGATGCCTATTCCTTTGTCAGTATAAATACCGCGCTTGATTATAAAAACTCCTGTCGCACTGCCAGTTATACCGAACAGTACAAGAACCATTTCAACCGCTCTTACGGATATTTCAGGAACACACTGGAAGTACCGTCCGATATACACGGCAACACCCCGTTTTCACTTATCATAAATGCGAGTGTATTCAGAACGGTAAACAAAATAGATGGCAGCGGAAGCAGCTATATAGCTATAGCGGTCGGAAATTCGGGTATAGTGCCTAATGCCGCTACAGTCAGCATCAAAACTGTCAATTACCCGATGACCCTGAATGCAACCAATGACACTATTTTGATTGGTCCGCTATTACAAAATCAAACCCTGGATAACCTTACCATATCCGTACCATTGATAGCCCATTGCGGAACAGGCGGAACCAAGTCTATTGGCGTCACCATGCTGGACAGGTATTCAACCTGTGCTCCCTGGATAAGGCTGGGCTGTAAGAGCACAACCACCAACCTGCATTGTCCCCAACCCTGTCCCAAAGGCGGAGCCACCCCTACTAAATTCACCTTGTTGAGAACCAGCTACGGGCAGCCTGACAATAACAATGATCATATTCCCGATCCAAGCGGTGCTATCAACCTGCTACGGATAGACCAGAAGAAAAGTGTGAACGGTGATACATTACAGGGCACCTGGAACATCAGGCTTACACCGAATGTTGATCCCTCTGATCCTAACGTGGGACAAGCCTTCCGGTATGTGTATATAGATTTTGACCTGGGTGCCAATGCAGCTTCACAAGCGGCTGCTACCCTTACAGCGCTACCCAATGCCATTGTCCAGATCTACCCCAACGGAACACCTACACCCACTCCCATCACCTGTACCATTTCACCTACCATCGTAGGTACCGGTGGCAGGTATGCACATTACGAAATAGGACCAGCCTGCCGGGGAGCCAATTTCGGACCTAATGACAGTATTGTATTCCGTGCAAGTTATACCGTAAATTATTACAATGCTGTCCGGTATAGCTATAACAATACAGCCAGTCCGACAACCTTCTTCACCAGGAACGAGGTATATGCGGCTTATACACCCAAAACGACCAACCAAACAGCGCCATCTCTCGGACAAACATATACCTGCGACCATTATAATGATTATAACCAGATCGTCGGCATTCAGCAAAGTATTTATATTCCCCCGGCCCAACTTATCAAAGGATGTACGAATAATCTGTCGGCCCATTACCGGCAATATACCCGCTCGCAGGAAGGTCCAACCATATTTCCATACGAAGTAAGAACATTCGGGTGGCTGGACACGATGAAAATTACGCTGCCGCCTGGTTTTATATACAGAAATAACAGCGGATACTTTAATGCAATAAGATATAATGCGGTGAATGCGGCTGCTACAACACCTAATATATCGGCGGCTTCTACCGGCGTGTCCATCACCCAGTCAGGAAATATACTGACAGTGGCAAATATCAAAACTATTTATTCCGCCTTCGGAGGAACCCTTTCATCCTCCGACGAGCAGGAAGATGTACGGTTTTATTTTGCAGTGGACCCAACCTGTGAGGCCACAGACGGCACTTATCCCAATCAGTTATGGGCATCAAGTGTAGGGAACGGCGTAAATACACCCACTGTTTACAGGCGACTTGATTCACATACCTACGGCTCTGTTAACGGATGGATCTATACAGCTCCCATCCCAACGTTGAATGGAGGTGGCATACTGACAAGTTCAGACGGAACTGCTACCTGGGATATTGTGTTACAAAATCAGAGCAACAGTATACCGGCGGGAAACAGCTATTTCTATATCTCTCCCAAAAACGGGTTTACAAATATTGTAGTTCGCTCAGGTGCTATAACCATCATGCCTGATCTGAACGGTTTCTACCGGCTGGGTACCCTTGCCGCCAGTGCGAACAATAGTTATACCATCACCGCCCGCACAACCACCTGCGGAACAGACAGTATGGCTATCAACTATGGATGGGGATGTAGCGGAACTCCGACCAGCTTTAGTGAAACAGATTGTCTCAAAAAAGTATGGCTTAAACTGGACAACTACCCCAGCCAGATACAATTGACGGTAGACAAGCAACCGCAAACACCTACCCTTGATTTTTGTAATACCGACTATGTAGAGTTTTCTATCAACAGCGCAGCAGGTGGTTTTGCGGACAACCCACGTTTTCTTATTACACCGCCGGCAGGTGTTAACATTATTTCCGGCGAGATAGAATATCCATACGGCAGCGGCGTATGGCAAACGATCACTCCATCTGTTTCCGGGGGCGTATACACCTACAGGGTAGAAGACCATACGGGTGTACAGACATTGTGGGGAGGTAAAGGGTTACCAGGGGTAATAGACAACCCCGGCGCGGAAAACAGGAAAGCCAAGCTGAGGATCACCTATTCAACTACCTGCGGCTTTATCAATAACAGCAGGTTCATGGCGCAGCAGCAGGCAGACAGACCCTGCGGCGATCCCATACCGGTCAACCTTGGTTATAACAATAGTGTGCGAACAAACTCTATTACACTAACAGGCGTGGTATCTACCGGTGTTGCAAGCTTTAGCCTGAACGTTACGGAACCTGCGCAAAAATGTGACAATTATACCGTATCCGGCTATGTATCCATGTTGGGTAGCCCGACAACTTCGGGCGACACCATCCTCATAACCATTCCGAACCAGTTGAATTATGTCAATGGCAGCTTCACGGCTACAACAGTGCCTGGCCTGACGCTTAGCGCACCAGGTGCCTATACCGGCACAGGAGGAACTACCATTCTAAAACTTGCAGTGCCTGCAGGTATACCTTCCGGTACGCCTATCGGACTTCAATACCAGCTAGTTCCCAAAACAGCATCCGGCTGCGGCACCTTCCCGATCCTGAGTGATTATATCAGAACAACATTGCCGTTCGCATGTGCTTCACCACCCTACACATGTACGGCAGGATCACAAAATATCATCGGGAACGACTCCCTGCCCATGACCGTAACAAAAGCAATGATACGTGCATTCAGCTTCCAGACGGTATGGGATGGCGGTCCCACAGCCGAGGCAACAGTTACATTGATCAATGACGGAACAACCCCTCAGCCACCGGGGATCATTGTAGAGTTCTTCTGTGGAACCAATACAACCCCGTTCCAAAGCTGGGCATTCCCCAGAACCATTCCTGCGGGAAACATCCAGACAGATAATGTGACATTGGATATGACAGCCGTTACCTGCTCAACTTCGGATATCATCAGGGCGGTTGTACGCCCTGGTTCCTCACCGGAGCAATGTTTATGCGACAGCTCTGCTGTATATGGATTGATGATCTTACCAGCCAAACTGGAAAGCTTCACCGCCAGGAAAGTAGACTGCAATGTGGCGCTTGACTGGAAGGTGGGTGATAATACAAATGTTAGTTATTATGCGGTTGAATACAGTGAAAACGGACGCGATTTTACAGATATCGGAAGGGTCAATCCGATCAACGGACAGTTTAATTACGCTTACAACACAGGAATCAGGGAAAAGGTTACGTATTACCGTCTGAAAGTAGTAGACCATACTCTTGTTGAAAGAAGAAGCAACACCGTAATGGTAAATGCCGGTAGCTGTAGCCCGAAGTCCCTGGTAATATATCCCAACCCGGCAGTCAACTACGTGAATATAGACCTGAACGGGTACAGGAAGAATGTACTGGGAAGACTATATAATGTGCAGGGACAAATGGTCGGAAAATTTGAGCTGAACAATGGCTCCAACCGGATATCCATCACAGGATTAGCCAACGGGATTTATAATCTCGTGGTATGGGATGGAGAAACCAACCATGAAACGTACAAGATAAGAATAGGTCAATAAGAATACAGACCGTCAACCATTGAGAAATGAAGGAACATTAAGCACCTGACTTAACTATCCTTCATTTCTTAATGGTTTTTTATTTATTATTGAAATAGGTGATATTGCTTTAATACAAATACCTTTCAATCAGCCGTTTTGTATTACGGATGCCTTCCTCCTCATCCTGGTTCTTTCCCTCAAATTCAATTCCGATATACCCTGTAAAACCTGCACTTTTTACAATATCCATCAGTCTCTTATAATCTATCAAAGGCTGTTCTCCCTTATCATCAAAATCGTATGTTTTTGCACTCACCCCTTTTGCAAAGGGCAACATCTCCTCTACTCCTTTATAACGGTCATATTCATCCGCACAAGCTTCCTGGGTGGTGCCCCAGGGATGAGAGATACAAAAGTTCCCAAAATCGGGTAAAGTTCCTACGTTGGACCTGTTCACCTGCCTCATCACATCTGCGATCCAGTTACCTTTAGAGGAATCGCTTCCATGATTTTCCATCAATACATTGATACGTGCAGCGGAAGCCAGCTCACCCAGGCGCCCCAGAGAATCAACAGCAGCAGTCTTCTTTGCTTCCGTATCTCCCTCCCCGTGAAGATTTACCCGGATGGATGCGCAACCCAGGAATGCAGCCGCATCAATCCACTTTTTATGGTTATCCACTGCAGTCAACCTTTCCTTTTCATCAGGAACAGCCAGTGAGCCCTCGCCGTCTATCATAATAAGGTGGTTATAAACACCTGCATCTTTACTTCGTTTCAACACTTCGTTCAAATAGGCGCTATTTTTTGCAGCTTCCTTGAAATTCATCTTCGTTCCACCAAAAAGGCTATTTACATATTCCACTGCATCTATTCCAAAATCCTTTTTTGCTTTTTGTGCAAAATCCAGGTGGTCCAGCTTACCTGCTTTCAGCGAACGGTGAAGCGACCATTCCGCCAGGGATATCTTCAACTTTCTTTCCCTGCCTGCAAATGATGCAGGGCTAACAAGCAAAAGACCCGCAGCCGACAATGACTGCCTTAAAAAACGCCTTCTGGTGCTCATAATATTTGTTGGTTATTTAAAATGATCAAATAAGATTCCGAAGATAATGAATCCTGTCTTTACCAATACATATCGTACATTTCAAAAAATAGCCCGCCAAGTTTTTGGCGGGCTATTACAGTATAGTAAGGGTCGTTTATTTTTCCAACGGGTGCTCTTTCAGCAATTGGTCGGGATGGTAGAAATCTTTTTTCTCCACGATAGCATCCCTCACTTTTTTTACCTGTTCCGGCGTAATGGCAGACGCCTGGTTACCAAAAGAGTTCCTCACATAAGTAAGCACCGACGCTACCTCGCTATCAGTCAGCATATCGCCGAACGGCGTCATCGGCACCTGGCCGGGATATTTTACACCGTTCACCTCTATGGGGCCGAGCAAGCCCTTTAATACGATCTTGATCAGCCTGTCCTCATTTCCCGTAACCCATTTGGTACCTGTGATCGGTGGAAAGCCTGATGCAGAAAGCCCCTTTCCGTCAGGTTGGTGACAGGTGATGCAAAAGCCTTCCCTGGCATATATCTGTTTACCTGCATTGTACAGTTCCAGTTCCTTGCCTTTTAACTGCGATTGTACCGCATCCTTAGGACCTGTTCTTTTTTCCACGGCCCTGTCATTCAGGTGAGCTACTGCCGTTTCATATGCATATACCATCCATTCATCCAGCGGCTTTTTGGCAGCTTCCTCAAGGATCGGCAATCCTTTCTCCTTACCCATCCAGGAAGCAGCTACGATCGCCATCAATCTTACCCGGCTGTTTTCATCGCGGGCAGCCTCCATCATCAGTTCAGCCTGGTCCTTCACCTGGTGCCCTGTATACCTGAGTACAATAACGGCTGCTGATCTGGCATGGTAATCCTTTGCTTTTAACAACTGGCGCAGCAACTGCTGATCTACCTTATCCAGCCCCCAGGTTACCCATAATGCTTCCAGCAGGTTATGCTCGTAGTTCTTGTCATTTTTGTCAAGATTATTTACCCATACCGATAATTTGCTGAGGACTTCTTTCGGATCCCTGCCCCGCAGCTCCCGCTTTGTACGGTATCGTGTGCGGTATTCCGGCAGCTTAAGGTTATCCAGCAGCTCCTCAATGGTAGCGCCTGCTACCTTAGCCGGTGTTACCAACGGCCTGGAGGGGTAAGTGATGCGATACACCCTTCCATGCATATGGTCACGCAGGGGATCCCTGGCATTGTGCTGCATATGTCCTATCAGTATGTTGTGCCAGTCAATTACATATAAGGATCCGTCCGGCGCAAACTCCATATCCACCGGGCGGAAGTTTCTGTCTTCGCTTACAAGAAGATCCAGGCGATGTTTGGTAACAAAGCCGGTGCCGCTGTCTTTAACAGCATGCTGTTTGGTCCCCAGGAAACCGATGGTATTGTTGATAATCATATCTCCCTGCACTTCATCGGGGAAATGCCTGCTGGATACAAACTCAAGTCCCGATGTAGGACGCACCTTGTGCGCTTCCTCGATAAGATTAAAAGATTTATGTGTGGCATTTCCATAACGGGGTAATACGGTTCCGGGCATCATCCACCGTACATCCGGGCCCGATGTTTCTGCAAAGATGGGCTGACCCCAGTCGTCAAAAGCAATACCCCAGGGGTTGGGAATAGACAGCTGGGCGGTTCTTTCCAGCTTATGCAATTGGGGGGCATAGCGGTAAAAGCCGCCATTGGTTCCGCGGACAGTTCCATAGGAGGTTTCCACATTGGTATGCAGGAATACACCTTCTCCCATATAAATTGCACCCGAAGGATCCGTTGTAAAGGCATGAATGTTATGATGCGTATCATGATCATCAAACCCGCTTAATAATATAGTTACCTTATCCGCTTTATCATCGCCGTCCGTATCCTGGTACAACTTAAAATTGGTTCCCTGCGATACATATACGCCTTCCGGCGCAATTTCAAATCCAACAGGAAGATGGAGGCTATCGGCAAATACGGTCAGCTTATCCGCTTTACCATCATTATTTGTATCCTCCAGGATAATGATTTTATCATCGGGCTTGGTATCTCCGGGTTTGTAGTGCGGATAGCTGGGCATGGTGGCCACCCACAGCCTTCCCTTGTTATCAAATGACATTTGCATGGGCTTGGCAAGCTCCGGAAACTCCTGCTCTGAAGCAAAGAGCTCTATCTTATAACCCGGCGGTACTTTCAGCTTGCTGAGCGCTTCCTGTCCGTATAAATAGGTAAGACTGCCGTTTTTCTCGGGATTGTAATTGGTTTTTACCTCAGGTAAAACACTGGTATGCTCATCCGCCGATGAAAAGTCTTTTCTTTCCCCCCTGGATGCAGCCAGCCAGATAGCTGTATCACGGATAGCAGTCAGCTCGCGGATCTTTTTGATCTCTGCCGGATAGTTATCCGGACCGAACGGATTGTAACGACGCCCGAACACATGCACTCCGTTGGGAATCTTAAAGTCATTGTGCCACATCCAGTTCTTTTCATTGACCATTTGTTGCACAAGCGCCCGGTTTTCTTCTTTTTTTACCTTTTCCTTTCCAAAGAGCTCGTCTGCCAGCAGTAAAGCAAATTTCTTATATCCTTCTGCATTCAGTTGAGAGCCATCAATGGTCAAAGCATATTTGGAGGCAGCATACCATTTTTTAGAAGGCGTAAAAGCGTCCACGAATAAAACATTGTTCTGTGCCGCCACTTCCTTCATCCCCTGCGTATACAGTGCCAGGTTCTCATTTTCCTTTTTGCCGTCCGGAAGATCCAGCGAATCAGTCAGGTCTTCAAACGCAATCGGGGATACGATCGCCAGTTGAAGCGAATCATGGCTGTATTGCTGCTGCCTGCTATGCTTGATGAAAGCATCCAGCTCAGCCTTGAAATTATCCAGACCTTCTTTTCCCTGGAAGGATTCACTGTATCCAAAAAAAGCAATGATGATATTTGTATTGAGCCGCTTCAGCCAGTCATCCTCCGATTCCAGGTGTCCTTCACTATGGGAAGGCGTTGCAAACTCTGTCTGGAATTTCTCCGCCCCGGGAAATGCCCAGGGATTATTTCTTCCGGAGTGAGGACGGAATCCCGGCGTATTTCCCCCGTCGCACATATTGCGTACCAGCAGGTTGCTGTCGGGGTACCTGAGCTGCAGCTCTGTTTCAAAGTAGTCGTAGTTGATCATTCTTGAGCCAAGATTACCACCGATAAGGGCTATATGGCTTCCTTTTTTCACCTGAAGGGTAGACGTGTTGTCTTTGCAGGAAGAGAGTAGGATTACTGCGGCAATCAATGCTGATAAGCAATAATGATATTTACTTTTCATCGTTATATTCTAAAGCTTGTGGAAATGACGCTAAAAGTAATTGATTTATACCTCAAAATAATAAACCCGATTACCTTTTTATTATGGGACGTTACCCGGAAAATATACTTTGTTGGCAATCGGCCGTTAAACGTTATGAAACATGCCGCAATGCAGGTATATACGTGAAGACTATAAGTATAAAGGTATCTCTGATAAGGCCGCAAGCTCGGGAGAAGTGAAAAGCGACATCACCATCAGCCTGATCTGATTGGGTAAATAACCAAAGTATTTTTTGAAAGCAGTGGTAAAATGAGAAGCATGCTTATACCCCGTTAACCTGGCGACTTCTGATATTTTCTTATCCCCCTGCAACAGCAGCTTCCGGGATTTTTCCATACGCTCCTGCTGCAGGTATCCGTAAACGGTAGTACCAAATACCTGCTTGAACTGCTTTTTCAGATAACAGTCGTTGGTTCCCACCTGCTGCGCGAGATCCAGTATAGAGCATGGCTT
>Ga0222429_100701_pt1 | contig 16273 bp, 15 predicted proteins | sample 1B50Ametagenome_FD_182475 | JGI IMG/M metagenome (GOLD analysis project Ga0222429, IMG submission 182475) | Enriched microbial communities from leaf-cutter ant dump, University of Wisconsin, Madison, United States - 1B50A (version 2) | ecosystem: Environmental > Terrestrial > Nest > Insects nest...
CCACAGGTGCTGTGACATCTGTGTGCAAATTTGTGCGTATTTGCGGGAAAGCTTCACTATTTACCAACCCGGCTCTTTTAGCCCAGGGCTACATCCAGCGTCATCATTACAATGAAGCCACCTATAAAGCCAATGGTTGCTATATCTGAGCTTTTGTTCTGCTGTGCTTCAGGGATCACTTCTTCTACCACCACAAAGATCATGGCGCCGGCTGCAAACGCCAGGGCGTAGGGCAGGATAGGGGTGAAAGTAGCTACGGCCACGGCGCCCAGCACACCCGCCATCGGCTCTACGATAGCCGATAATTGCCCGTAAAAGAAGCTTTTCCTCCTGCTGAGCCCCATTCTTCTCAGGGGCATGGAAACGGCAACCCCTTCAGGGAAGTTCTGGAGCCCGATCCCGATGGCCAGCGCCACGGCGCCGCCAATGGTAGCTTCGGGAATGCCTGCCGCCACACCGCCAAAAAGTACACCCACGGCAAGTCCTTCAGGGATATTGTGCAGCGTAATGGCCAATACCAGCAAGGTAGTTCTTTGCCAGGGTGATTTAACCCCTTCTACCTGCTTGAAGTTCACATGCAGGTGCGGCAGTATTTTATCCAGCGCAAACAGGAAGGCGGCGCCGGTCAAAAAGCCGGTGACAGCCGGAATGACTTTTACGAATCCTTCGCCGTTGCTCATATCTATAGCCGGTATCAGCAGGCTCCATATGCTGGCCGCTACCATCACCCCGCCCGTAAACCCCAACATGCCGTCCAGCACGTTCTTGTTCATGCTCCGGAAGAAGAATACAAATGAAGCGCCGGCCGCAGTGACCAGCCAGGTAAAAGTGGTGGCATATAAAGCCGCCATAATAGGGTCGATCGATTCCAGGTAATGTATAACTGACTCCATAATGCAATTAAGCTAATATTTATAAATTTATGCTGCACCTATTTTAAAAATGTATACCGGGCGCCTACAAAAAACCGGATGCCCTGGTTGGGTGCATATACGTAAGAAGGATCAAAGGTGAGCCCATACGGATTGTCCGGGGTAATTGCTACCTGCCCGTTCGCATCAAACTGCACGCCTTTATCAAAAGGGTCGTTTGCCCTGGCTATGATAAAGGGATTGCCTCTGGCGGGTGTCTGGTTCAGCAGGTTCTTAATGCCGCCATATACTTCCACTGTTTTTCCTATCTTCTTTGTCAACTGGATATTCTGAAGGCTCCACCAGGGAGAATAGGGCTTCCGGGGATCGGCATCGCTGAGCAGGGGCAGGCGCATCGGGCCATACAAATTGCCGGTATAATCTACAGACAATTTCAGCTTGCTGAACGTATAACCCACATTCCATACACCACTGTATTTTTCAGCAAACATTTGCCGGGTCCGCTCTCCGTCATGGGTATTGTAAACATCCATAGCGGTCATGCCGGCCCGTAGTTTCAGCCCTGCAGGAAAAATAATATCCACATTCAGCGCCGCCCCCCTGGAGATCGCATATCCGTTCAGGTTATCGTAAATGATCTTATTGGGATCGGTATCGTAATCGGGGATAATCTTATTGGTAAAATAGGTATAAAAGCCGGTCGCATCCAGATTGATCATCGTATTGTCCAGGTATATCTTTTTTACGAAATTCAGGTTGGCATTCCAGGATTTTTCCGGGCGCAGACTGCCATGAAAAACCACCTCACGGGCGCCAGTAAGCGCAGCATGATCTTCCGTAAATACATTGGCGACGCGGTAACCGTTGCCGATGCTCAGCCTTAATATATTGTCCCGGTCGGCAGAGTTCCATTTATAGTTGAGCCTTGGCGTAAAAATATTTCCATGCAGGGAATTATAATCGTACCGCATCCCCACCAACAGCTTATTGTTATCATCCAGCCTGATCTCATCCTGCACAAAAATGCCTGGTAAGGAAGTGTGTGAGGGTTGGTTCACCTGTGAGTTACCGGGCGAAGCCGTTGCCGGTGTATTGTCGTCGTAATACGTATACCTGTAGGTGGCGCCTGTTAGCAGGTCATGTCTTCCGGCCGTTTTGAACCAGGTAAGCTGCCCAAAGCCTATGTATTGATCGGCCAGGTAAATCGTGTTCCCATAAGCGCTGTTCTGGTCATGACCGTTAGCGCTGAACTGGAAAATGATCCTTTCTTTTACCGGCAACTGGTAAGTGCCGAAAAGCTCCCATCGTTTGGTGTAAATGCTTTCTCCGTATACCTTATCGCCGCCACGGTATTTGCGTGACCAATTCATTTCACCGCCCCAACGGTCTTCATAAATATACCTGGCAGCAAAGCTGAGCTCCCTGTTCTCTTTGCGTTGAAAGCTCCATTTGTTAAAGACTGATATGCGATTCTGTAAGGTGACGTCCGTAAAATTATCCGCATTGTTGTCAATAGGGCGCTGGTAGTTAAAATAGTTGATACCTAATAATGATCTTGCTTTCGGCAGGTGGAACTTTGCCGCTACATCAGCGTTCACTTCCTGCCAGCTGGTAGTGAAAATATCGGCAGCAAGAACAGGAGCATTTGACGGGTTTTTTGTGATAATATTGATAAGCCCGCCCACCGCTTCGCTGCCATACAGGGTAGAAGCCGGGCCCTTTACCACTTCCACGCGATCGATCAACGACTGCGGGATACCGCTTAGTCCATACACTGTAGACAAGCCGCTCACCACCGGCATGCCATCGATCAGCACCATTGTATAAGGACCTTCCAGGCCATTGATATGAATATCACCGGTATTGCAAATGTTGCAGTTGAGCTGCGGACGTACGCCATTTACATGCTGGAGGGCATCAAAAACCGATGGTACGGGATCCGACTTAAAAAATCCGGTGCTATACACTTCTACCGGCACCGGGCTTTCCAGCTTCGATACCTCCTTCATTGTTCCCGAGATGACCACTTCCTCCAGCGCTGCTCCCCCGGCTTGCAATTGCAGGTTGTATGTTACCGTATCCTTTTCCAGCGCTACTTTTATCCTGCGTGTTTTGTAGCTGCTCAGGCTCACTTCCAGTTCCCAGGTTCCGTAAGGCAGGTTTTGAAGCATATACCTGCCCTCATGATTGGCAATGGCTCCTTTTTTCAATGCGGGTATATATATGGAAGTAGATGGAAGAGGCTGGTCTTTTTCATCTGTGATCGTCCCTGTAATGGTACCGGTCTGCGACCAGGCGGAAAGTCCTGTCGCTATTAAAATACCAGCTAACGCTACAACCTTTTTATACGTCATGATAGTATTCTGAAAGTGAAGAATGATACAAAAATATAAAAGTTAGATTAATCTAACAAATAAATTTCTATGCTCTTTTTCTTATAAAAGAGCAACTGTCTAATGGGAGATAAATGATTGTATATGGAATGCTAATGCCGTATAACTATTATCAGGTAACCCATTTGGAAAGCCGCGTGCGGATGCGCGACCGGGCGGTTTGTTACCCCTGCACCGTCCTCATGCCGCAATTCAAGTGCAGACAGGATCTCGATCAATAGAGTCTTTTTAAAATGGGGTGATCGGCAGCCTGTTCAGTCGGAGAAGGGGTCTACATCTTAATTTAGGTAATCAGCATAAGAGAACGGAGGACTATAAAGCTGATCGGCAGCCGCAATGTTGCGATACACATCAAAGGGTAATGGATCATCCATGTACGATGATACCCAGAGATTGCTTCCTTAAACCAGCGTAAGTCTTTCAAAAAAATATAGGGTAAGCTGCTGTAAACCAGTGCCCTGCAAAGTTGCATGCATACACGTAACCAAGCAACCTGGTGTCTCTGCAGGTGGCTTCTTGCGCAGCCCGGATGCAGGGCAAAGAAGCTGTTTTTTTATATCAATACAGCGTTCATACGTGTTCCCCACATATCATTTGGATCATTTATCCTGCTTTCCTGCTATAATAGTAGATGGCGATTGGCGTGCCGGCTGCTTAGTTGGTCACCCTGAAATTGAAGATGATGGTTCCGCGTTGCTCTTCGCCGGCACCGAATTTTAATTGCCTGGCTTTGCGCAGTGCGATGTCCTTCATTGCAGCATTGGAGGTAGTAGATCCCCTCGGCTGGTAGGTAGCGTCGGTAACATTACCCGCTGCATCCACGGCAAGGTCAACCGCCACTTTTGCGTTCTCGTTGAATTCATCCTGGAAGGAAGGCTGGCGTACAATAGAGCGACCTTTAAGGTTACCCTGGATCGTATAGCTGCCGTTGCCGTTACCGCCGAAGCCGTCATAGTTTTTAGAATTGGGGTCGCCGTTTATTTTACCCCTGTCACCGCTTCCCGTGGTATTGCCTTCGCTTTTACTGTCGTTCCAGCTATCCGCATTGTTACCGCCGGGGCCGCTGCCATCTCCGCCTTTATAGGTAGCTTTTGGCCTGGGTGCCGGTTTAGGCTGTTCCACAACGGGCTGCTGGGGTTTGGGATTTGTATTTTTTACGGTAGTTTCTTTGGGAATAACAGTGCTGTTGGGATTGGAAACTTTCGGTTTGGGCACATGCACATCGGGCGCTTCCTCGTCATTGTCATCTGTTTCCACGGCTTTTGCTTCCTGAACGGGTGCATTCACCGTTTTGGGCGGTGTACTTACTACCGGCTCCGCAGCAGAGGGCGGACCCGGACGCAGGGGCTGAACATCGCCTGATCCGTCGTCATCAATCCCCAGGTTTACCTCGAGCCCTTCTTCAAAAACGGGCTCCTGTATGACAGGGGCTGACCATGATACAAGAAAAAACAATAAAAACAATCCACCACATATCACGCCCGTGATGGTTCCCGCCTTTACATTTTTTGATGTTTCAAAATCCTGCGACATACTTGTTGTTTTATAACTATTAACACAAATATAAAGGTCTTATTGTTATCATCATGTGAAGAATACCCTCCTGCGGTGGTGCACGTGTTTGTATATCTGTTGTATATCGGACCAGGTTACCTGCCTGTGTTAAGATGATATCAGTCTTTAAAAGCCATCCTGGCTGGTGGAAATATCAGTTATCTCCATCCCATTCCTTATAGAACTGTTGTAAAAAATCCTCCAGGTACCGGTGCCTTTCCAATGCGAGAGCAGCACCCGCTACTGTATTCATACGGTCTTTTAGCAACAGCAATTTATCGTAAAAATGCTGGATGGAAGTGTCTGCCGGCTTCCCGGGGTTGTATATTTCTCTTTTTTGACTGCCACCATAGGCAAAAACACGTGCCAGGCCAATGGCGCCAAGCGCGTCAAGACGATCTGCATCCTGCACGATCTGTGCTTCCGGGCTTTCTGCTTTTTTGCCTTTGCTGAAAGATACCTGCGAGACAATATCTATAACCCTGGTGATGGTGTCTGCCGGTACATGTAAAGGAAGGAGCATTGCCGCGATCTGTTCTTTCGATCGATCCACCCCACCATTCAGCTTATGGTCGCCCACATCGTGCAGCCACGCTGCCAGCTCTACCAGGAACAGGTTTGCGTTTTCCTTAGCGGCGATCCGCAAAGCATTTTTCACTACCCGCTCTACATGAAAGTAATCGTGACCGGTTCCTTCTCCTGAAAATAAATGATATATGTTTTGTTGTACTGCATCTAAGATTTCCCGGGATGTCATAGATAGCAAATGTAGCTGTATTTGCAGGCTTTTACCTACCTTTGCGCAAATTCAGATTATGCATACCAGTTGTTTTCTTCCGCCACCGGTATTATAATGCCGGCGTCAGCTATGACAGAGCTCCTGATACCAGGAACGTTTTTTAGTTTCCACATTTCGCAGCGGGTCAACAACTCTTTTCATGAAACAAACATATTTATTATTGCATATTGCGGTCATATTGGCCGGGTTCACAGGCGTTTTCGGTAAGCTGGTTACGCTTAATGAAGGATTACTGGTTTGGTACAGGGTCTTCTTTTCATCTGTTATCCTGTTTTTTGTTTTAAAGCTGTTCAGGGTCAGGGCTTCGGCCACGTTGAAAGAAAAATGCAGGATTGCCATACCCGGTATGCTGATCACCATCCACTGGGTGTTTTTCTATGCCAGCATCAAGTATTCCAATATTTCTATCGGGGTGGTCTGTTATTGCCTTACCAGCTTTTTTACGGCTGTTTTTGAACCGCTCATCAATAAAAAGGCTTTCAGGTTGTCTGAGCTGGCATTGAGCGCGCTCACTCTTTTAGGCATCAGCCTTATTTTTCATTTTGATGTGTCGTATCAGACCGGCATTATACTGGGAGTTATATCATCTGCTTTTGCCGCGCTGTATACCATTTACAATGAAAAGCTGGTGCGGGTATACGACAGCAGGCTGATCAATTTTTACCAGATGACAGGCGGCACGCTGGGGCTAACGGTATTATTACCTGTTTACCTGTATTTCTTCCCGGTGGCTACGGTTATCCCGGGCGGGAAGGATCTCTTTTATCTTGTGCTGCTGGCATTGTTCTGTACGGTTGGTTTGTATGTGCTGTTTGCCGAGATCCTGAAAAAGCTGCCGGCATTTACGGTGAACCTGACCTTTAACCTGGAACCGATCTATGCTATCATCCTGGCATTTCTTTTTTTCAATGAAAGCAAGGAAGTCAACCTTTCTTTTTATGCCGGGCTGGCGCTTATTATCATATCTGTTGTGCTGCAGTCTGCCCGCACGCAGGTAAAACAACCCGGGCAGGCGCCGGCTGTATGATGTTGGGTACTTGTTCCTACACTGTAAATGCTGATATTTGCCGTCAATAATGTAAATGATGATCCATACAATTTTATCCGACCTGGCATCCGGGCAACCCAATTTTGCGGGTGTGCTGGCGTATATAGATGAACGTTATAACCATATTCCTACCGCTTTCACCAACGGGGAACAGTCCAATAGCGAATCAGAAAACCAGGGTAGCGCCCGCGTACTGTATTTTGCAAAGCTGCACAACCTGGATAAAGAAAATACGCTCCGCTTATTTGCCGAACATTACCTGCATGTGCTGGATACGCCCGGTGATAGTAATCACCAGAATATCCGCCAGTTTATGCAGCATGGCTGGGAAGGTATTTCATTTGCCGGGATGGTGCTGGAACCCAAGTAAGAAGCCCCTGACTTTGAATAGCTGCTTGTGCCCATTTCACGGTAGGTCTCCGGTTTGCCGGACGTATCTGCCTGCATCTTCCGTCCTGCCACCTGATCTACCTGTGCCTTGTATCCTGCAACCCACATCCGCCGCCTTTCCGTTCCATCAACCGGTGATATATCCTAAAAGCTGTTTTTTACCAATCTTCCCCGACAAGAAAATAAAATTGCCTAACCTTGTATCGTATCTAAAACATCAGCCTATGCAACCGGTGCTTTCCCTTTCCGGCATCACAAAATTCTACGGGCCCGTGCGGGCGCTCAGGGACGTTTCCTTCGAGGTGCCCGAAGGCAGCGTTTTCGGTGTGCTCGGGCCTAACGGCAGCGGCAAAACGACCCTGCTGAGCATTATCCTGGACGTGCTGAAAGCCAACAACGGGCAGTTCCGCTGGTTCGGACAACCCGGCTCGCCGGCACAACGCAAGAAGGTCGGCTCCCTGCTGGAAACGCCTAACTTTTACCACTACCTGTCCGGCATCGATAACCTGAAAGTCACCCAAAGCATCAGCGGAAGGGGCAACGGACAGGATATAGAAAATGTATTACAGAAAGTGAAGCTGCACGAGCGGAGAAAAAGCCGCTTCAAAACCTACAGCCTCGGCATGAAGCAACGCCTGGCCATAGCTGCCGCCCTGCTGGGCGACCCGAAGGTGCTGGTGCTGGATGAGCCGACCAACGGGCTCGACCCGGTAGGCATTGCCGAAATAAGGGAGCTGATCACCGAGCTGCGGCATGCGGGGCATACTATTATCATCGCCAGTCACCTGCTGGATGAAGTGGAGAAGGTATGCACCCATGTGGCGATCCTAAAAACAGGTGAGCTGCTTACCACCGGGGAAGTAAACGACATACTGCAGGACGAAGACGTGGTGGAGCTGAGTGCCGCCGACCCGGAGGCGCTTGCCAGGCTGCTTAGCCCGTTGGGAAAGCTGCAGCTTAACCGCGAAACAAATATCCTCTCCCTGGCCGTTCCCAAAGGCTCCGCCCGGCTGGAGGAGATCAACCGCCTTTGCTTCAGCAACGGTATCACACTCAACCACCTGCTGTTGAAGAAAAAGCGCCTGGAAACCCGCTTTTTTGAATTGACCAATTAAACACTACCCCCAACCGTTATGCTGCACCTGCTTAAAACAGAATGGCTTAAAATAAAAAAATACCCCGCTTTCTGGTGGATGCTCATCATCGTGGCACTCTCTTACCCCGGTATGAACTACGCCATTTACGCCAACGGGTACCGCGACCAGCTGAACGACAAGAATATGGGCATGCTCCTGCGGCTGCTGCCCAATCCGTTCCAGTTCCCGGACGTATGGCAAACCGTGGCTTTTGTGTCTTCCCTGTTCGTATTCCTGCCCGCCATCGTGGTCATCATGTTCATCACCAACGAATACAGCTACAAAACCCATCGCCAGAACATCATCGACGGCTGGAGCCGGAAGGACTTTATGCTGGGCAAGCTGCTGAACGTCGCAATCATCACGGCGGTGATCACCGTCCTGTATGCCCTTACTGCTTTCATGATCGGGGTGCTCAATGCCGGCTTTGCCAATGCATCCAGCTTTGCCGGTACTAAGTATATCGGGTTGTTTTTCCTGCAGCAGTTCTCGCAGCTGTCTATAGCCTTCCTCATCGCGCTGCTGGTACGCAAAGCCTTTATAGCACTGGGCATCTTTCTTTTTTACTATTTCCCCCTGGAGCCGTTGCTGGTGCAGCTTGCCAAAAAATATGTGTATGGCATCGGCACCTATTTCCCGCTGGAGCTATCAGACAGACTGATTCCTTACCTGCGCTGGTTCATACGCGACGAGGCGGAATGGAATGCCCTGCTACAGCAAAGTAATATGCACGTTATATACACCATTATACTGGTGGTGCTGACGTGGGGCGTGTGTTTTTACATCAACAAGAAGAGAGACCTTTGAGTCGCAGGAGGCAAGTGGTTAGTGGTCAGTAGTAAGTAGTGGCAGGGCATTTTGACGAGCCCGACGCAGGAGGGGAGGAGAAATCTCCTGAAAGCGTGCAGTATGCCTTTTATGATGGATACAAAACACTGGCGCAAGTCTTCCGCAGGACGACTTGTTGCCTTATAATACTACAGGACTATGTCCCGGGGGCTTTCATTCTCCCCTGATACAATCAGTGCGAAATTGTAAAGGCACAAGTGACCGGCAAGCCGAACACCTGCGCCAGAGCGGGGGGGAGGTAAGTGGTTAGTGGGAAGTAGGAAGTAGTGAAGTTACAAGATGCAGGCTTCAGACTTGCATCTTGCAACTTGCAACCTGTTTTGTCACTTCGACGCAGGAGAAGTCTGTTTCCCGGCGCCATGACAGCATACGAGTTAGATATACTCCGCATTCCGCACTTCCATGACCGCATAATAGTTCTTCTTGCTGCCGGACTGCCATACAATGCTTTGTCCCTTTACCACGCCCAGCAGGGCAATGCCCAGCGGCGAGATGGCGGATATCTTACCTGCCCAGTCATCCCTTTCCGCAGGAGGCACCAGGCGGTACTGCACATTATGCCGGGTCCTGATGTTCCGGATGGTGATCACATCATAGAGTCTTGACACATTGTTGGGAAAATCCTTTGCCGTTACCTGCTGTGCGTTGGCCAGCTTTGTTTTTATCTTTTTTTTCTCCGCTTCCGGCAGGGCAGCAAACTGGGTATCGGTGTCAAGGGACTTTGCCAAGAGCTGATGATCATCCTGCAATACAATAAAAGCATTGTTACTCATAATATATGTTTTAATGGATTTATACAATAACACATCCGTACGGCGAAGAGCCATACCTTGTTTCGTTGGGTTACGAAACCTCATTTATATCCCCCGGAACCCTATCGGCTACCGGGGACTACCTGTTAAAGTCCTTGGGATTGGAAAAAGCGAAAAGGCGTTTGCCCGAAAACGGCGTTACCCCGGTGAGCTGCATCGGGTTACAAAACAACAGACTGATATTGTAAAAGCACCGCTTGAACATGGGTCAAAGGTAGAGAATATATTTGTTTTTTAATTTCCCGACACAATCAAAGCTGAAAAGCCAGGCAAGTGATTATACAAGACAGCATCTTACACATCGATGAGAAATAATATGACTGGATAGACAATTTTTAACAGCGTTATTCTCTATAGCAGATTTAAATTCCCTAATTTCAAACCGCAATGGCAGATGTACATACTCCCGCTCAACGCAGCTATAATATGAGCCGCATCCGTAATGCCAATACCAAGCCTGAAATGTTGGTACGAAAGTTTCTGCACGCAAATGGATTCCGATATAAACTTCATGATAAAAAACTACCAGGTAAACCGGATATTGTACTGCCTAAATACAAGACTGTCATCTTTGTTCATGGCTGTTTCTGGCACGGACATGAAAACTGCCGGTATTTTGTTGTACCTAAAACAAAAACGGATTGGTGGTTGAATAAAATTAATACCAATAAAGTGAATGACGGAAAGGCTATACTCACTTTAGAAAAAGATGGCTGGAGGGTTTTAACTCTGTGGGAGTGTGAACTGAAACCTGTGTCTGTCCAATTTACGCTGGAGGCTCTCCTCAAAACACTCTCCTGACCTATTTTTTACTTACTCCGCTAAGTATAAGTACTCGAATTCTTAAAGATCCCGCACAAAAGAAATTCACAAACCATTCAAAAAATGTGAATAACTCTAAAATGTGTTCTATAACATACAGCTATTCAGAACACATAAAAATATGTTTGACAATGAACATTAATGCATTGGTGGGGAAGCGCGTTGCACAACTCAGAAGAAAGAAAAAACTCTCACAGCAGAAGTTCGCATATGAGGCAGATATAGAGAGATCCTATCTGACCCATATTGAAAAAGGAAGGAAAAATATTTCATTATCAACTCTGGAAAAAATCACTACTGCATTGGGTATATCACTACAGGATTTTTTTGATTCGGAAGAACTGGAGAAACTATGACAAAGAAGCTAACATTCATTGACCTCTTTGCCGGTGCTGGAGGCTTGTCGGAAGGGTTTATCAGGGCAGGATATGAACCTGTAGCTCATGTAGAGATGGATAGAGCTGCCTGTTATACTTTAAGAACAAGAGCAGCTTATCATTATCTGAAAGCCAACAATCAATACCATATTTATAAGCAATATCTGAGGGGAGAAATAACAAGGGATTATTTGTACAAGCAGATACCTGATGAGATATTGAAAAGTGTGATCAACCTGCCGATTGGTGGTGACAATAACCCCAAAATCCACAAATACACAAAAGCTCTCCTGAGAAATCGCAGTGTTGATTTGATTATCGGAGGGCCACCTTGCCAAGCTTATTCACTGGTAGGAAGAGCAAGACGTGAGGATAGCATGAAGGGGGATCGCCGGAATTATCTGTATGTGCAATATGCAAAGTACTTGGAAAAATATCAACCCAAGCTATTTGTATTTGAAAATGTACTTGGATTAAAGTCGGCGGGAAATGGCATTTATCTTGATAATATGGAAAAGCTGTTTCATAAGAAGGGTTATTACATGAAGCTGTTTACAGTAGAAGCTACCAATTTTGGCGTGTTGCAAAACCGAAAAAGAGTGATCATAGTTGGTTGGCAGCAACACCTGGAAATAATGCCCCCTGATCTTGAAGCAATACGCAACAAAAAAAATTGCACTGTAAACGAGTTATTAGACGATCTTCCTAAAATAAATGCTGGCGAAGGAACCGATAAGTTTGTGCAATATACAAGACCTTCCACAGCTTTTCTTACTAACAGTGAAATCCGGAATGGGATTGATATATTGACACAGCATGTAGCGAGACCTCATACAGTGCAGGATAAAGAAATATATCGAATTGCCGTAGAAAAACTGCAAGATGGTGAACGTCTTAATTATACTACGCTACCCCAACGCCTACGCACACACAAGAATGAACGCTCTTTTTTTGACAGATTTAAAGTTGTTGATGCAAAAGCTGCTGCCGCACAAACCGTAGTGGCACATATAGCAAAAGACGGTCATTATTATATACACCCGGATATAACCCAAAACCGCTCATTAACGGTGAGAGAAGCTGCACGATTACAGTTTTTTCCTGATGACTTTTATTTTGAAGGTGTAAAAGAAGGAAAAAACAGAACGGCAGCATTTAAGCAAATTGGTAATGCAGTGCCTCCATTAATGGCGGAAATGATTGCGAAAGAATTGAAAATTATTTTATGAATGAGGGAGTAACTGAACAGGAGTTTCATAGAGTTCGCCCCGCAGGGCGACATATCATTACTATTGGCAGGGATTTAATTAAGGATAAATATGCTGCAATAGTTGAGTTAGTGAAAAATGCCTATGATGCAGATTCTCCGTTTTGTAAGGTGTCGGTTATTCCCTTTGTTAAAGAAGAAGTAATCAATGGAGAGAAAATTGAAAAGAATTTTATTAGAGTAGAAGTAAAAGATGAAGGACATGGAATGGATAAAGACATTGTAATCAACAAGTGGATGGTACCTTCTACTAATGATAAACTAATTAGAAAAGCAAGCCCAAATGGAAGATTGATGCAGGGACGCAAGGGCGTTGGACGGTACGCCGCCTCAGTCTTGGGAGATGATTTACTGCTTGAGACTGTGGACAAGTCTGGAAATCTCACAACTCTGTACTTAATATGGGATGACTTTGAAAAGGCGGAATTTTTGGAGGACGTAAAAATTCTGATTGAAAGTAAGAAGGTGTCTAACCCTTCGGGCACAAATATAATAATCGTTGGAGATGAAGATCATTTGAAAGACTGGAATCAGAAGCAAATTCAAAATTTAAGATTCGAGTTAAAGAAGTTAATTCCTCCTCCCATTAAGGAATTCGAAGAAGAAGCAAGTAATGCAGGTGCCTTCAAAATTACGCTTGAATTGGGTTGTTTTCATCCTGACGGACAACTTAAGCTTCAAACCCAAAATAGTGTCGAGGATATAGAACCTTATCCCCTTTTTGAGTTGTATGACTACAGAATCAGTGGAACAGTCTCTGAAAGAGGAATCGCAACCTTACGGTTTCATAACAATAGGTCGGGCGAGCCGATCGAACTTTTGAAGGAATTTAAAATTCATCTTAACCAAGATCCCAAGCGGAGAAACGAGCAGGCGTATTGTGGATTATTGAAAATTGATTTTAGAGTGTTTGATAGAGACTCATCCTCAATTGACGGACTAATATCTAGAGGATTAAAAGACCCTACAACTGGACAATACGTGGGTCGACGAGAAGCGAGGTTGATTCTCGACAATTTTAATGGAATTGGAGTCTACCGAAATAACTTTCGCATCAGACCCTTAGGAGATTCTGGCTACGATTGGCTAGAATTGGATAAAGAAAGGGTCCAAAACCCTTCTATGAAGATAGGAAGTGATCAAATAATCGGGTTTATCCATATAGCTTCTGAAGAATCTTCTAAACTTGAAGAAAAAAGTGCAAGAGATGGACTAAAGGAAACATCAGCTTATTTCGGTCTTCAAGAGATTTGCAAACAGATTTTACTTCAACTTGAACAAAGGAGATTTATTTATAGAAAGAAGATAGGATTAGGCAGAAATAATAGACGCCTTGAAGAGAAAATCAATAACCTGTATAATTTTTCAGACTTAAAAGAGAAAATAAATGCCGAATTAACTTCTACTCTTTTGCCTCAAAATACAAAGGATAAGATTAATGAAATTATTTCGGAGAAGGAAAAGAATAGCAACAGATTAGCAGATGAGTTAAAGCAAGCTATTGCTCAATATCAGGGACAGGCGACTATCGGAAAAATCGTTAACGTGATCCTACATGAAGGAAGAAAGCCGTTAGGATATTTTAAAAATCAAATCCCTCAAATTATTGAATGGCGTGACGAAATAAAAAAAGTATATGATCAGGAGGTATTAGATAAGATAATTGATAGACTTGATACGCTAAATGAACAATCAAACATATTTATCAACCTTTTTGCAAAACTTGATCCATTATCATCAAAAAAAAGAGATATTAAAAAAGATTTCAACATAAGAAGTGTGATTGAAAATGTAAGACAAGTCTTTCACGTGGAACTGAAGAACTTGGGTATTGATTATATTATTGATTGCGATGCTGATCAAACTTGTTATGGGTGGAAAGAAGATCTTTATATTGTACTCACAAATTTGGTTGATAACAGCATCTATTGGCTACAACAAAGCAATTTTCCCAAGACAATCAGTTTTAAGGTTTATGAAGAAGAGGAGGCTTTAATGATGGAGTACAGAGATAGTGGACCTGGAATCGAAAAAGAGTTAATTGAAAGTGAAATAATTTTTGAACCTGAATTTAGCGGGAAAACTGGAGGAGGTACTGGATTAGGGCTGGCAATTGCCGGAGAAGCAATTGAAAGAAATGGTGGAAAGTTGTTTGCAATATATAGTGATCATGGAGCATTTTTTAAAGTTCAAATTAAAGCAGAATAATGGAAACCCTTAACCTTCTTATCATCGAAGATGAGGAAACACAGCTAAAGGTATATGGTGATGCCATTGATTCCTTCTGTAAGAAAAAAACAATAAGCATACACAAGACGATATGTAAGAGTTTTGGAGATGGAGAAAAGGCTCTGTTACAGCCATTTTATGATGCTGCTATCATTGATTTAAAATTATCTTCTTCTCATGAATTAGAAGGAAAGCTATTATTAGAAAAGGTGTATCAAAAAATTAGAATACCAATTTTTGTAGTATCGGGTAGTATATCCCAGATTGATGATATTCCCGAAACAAGTCTATTCAAGAAGAGATTAAGAACAGAGTTAATATCCAATATTCTACAAGAGATTTTTGATATATATACAACTGGAATTACGTCCTTTCTGAGACCTGATGGATTAATTGATAAGAAGCTTTCAGAAATCTTTTGGAAGAATTTGTCAGCTGATCTCCAAGTCTGGATAGATCATAATAATCCAAAGTCCTTGTTAAGATACATTCTGGCACATTTTCAGGAACATCTTGATATAAATCCGGAAGGCGATTTTGAAGAATACAGTCCATCGGAAGTATATATTAAGCCTCCAATAAAGAAAAATATACACACAGGAGACATTCTGAAAATAGACAGTTGTTACTATTTAGTCCTTAATCCAGCTTGCGATATAATAATTCAAAGGTATGAAGACCAGGCTGATGGTACAAAAAGGCCAATTAGAAAAGCTGAAAAGATAGTAAACGTCAAGGCATTTGAATTTGATGCAGCCAAATTCTGCCTCAATAAAAACAAAAAGATAGAAAAGGGGAAAATAAAGGAATATGTTACTAATAACAATTTTAGATATCATTATTTGCCACCTTTTGAAAAAAACAAAGGATTTTTATTAGACTTCCAATCCGTATCATCATTCGACTTTCCAGAAGAAGTTGAAAGAATTGCATCAATTTCTTCTCCATTTATAAAGGATATTATTGCGAGATTTTCAAACTACTATTCAAGACAGGGACAACCGACATATAATCAAAATAGCATTGTTGACTTGATTTTTCATGACGCAACGAATAATCAAGACGAAGTTGCCTAAACTAATTTCAAATGATTGAATGGCGTTTCAAACCTAATTCCCGCGATGACATGGATGTGGATCCCATCCAGGGCGAATTCTTTACCACAAGGGATATAGACAATATCTCAACTGCACTTGTTCGTGAAAGTATTCAAAATGCATTGGATGAAAGGAACCGGGAAGGGCAGACAGAAACAGTGAGGGTCAGATTCTTTTTATCAGGCAATAAATATGCTTTAGAGTCACAGCACTATCTTCCATTCCTGGAAACGTTGCAGCCGCATTTGAAAGCAAGCGGTTCAGGGTTGCCAGTCTTGCCTGATTTTGCAGCGCCAATGAAGTATCTTGTATTCGAGGATTTTAATACAAAGGGATTGGAAGGGAATCCGAAGGAGCCTTATGTAGAGAACATTAGAGATGGTCAGCCACATAACTTTTATTATTTCTGGCGGAATGTTGGACGTTCCGGAAAATCTGATGATAAACTGGGTAGATGGGGTTTAGGAAAAACCGTTTTCCCGGCATCTTCCCGAATTCATACATTCTGGGGACTTACTGTAAGAAAAAGCGATGAACGGAAGATGCTGATGGGGCAAAGTATACTTCGTATCCATAACCGGGAGGATGACAAAAAGGAAGAGTATGGTTATAAACCTTACGGTATGTA
>Ga0222429_100702_pt1 | contig 16189 bp, 7 predicted proteins | sample 1B50Ametagenome_FD_182475 | JGI IMG/M metagenome (GOLD analysis project Ga0222429, IMG submission 182475) | Enriched microbial communities from leaf-cutter ant dump, University of Wisconsin, Madison, United States - 1B50A (version 2) | ecosystem: Environmental > Terrestrial > Nest > Insects nest >...
CGCTGGTTTATTGGGCGCCGAGTTTTGTTTATGGAATGACCGGGCTGTTTCAGATGAGACTGATCTTATCAGCAAAAACCCTGCTTATCCTGCCATGCTTGCATTTTCAGAAAGAAGCTGGTGCGGGAACGGATACCCGGGCGTTCAATTTTTTATAGGGAATGATGATGAACAGAGAGCCAAAGACTTTAAGGCATTTGAAAAAAGATTATTGACGCACAAGCAAAAATATTTTTCGCAGTTGCCTTTTGTATATGTAAAGCAAAGCAATTTTAAATGGAAACTTTTCGGTTCATTTGAAAACAAGGGCAACCTCGATGCATCATTTTGGCCGGAAAATAACAATGTGCATCTTGCAGATTCCAATGCCAATGTTCTGGCAACAGGCGGAACGGTATGGTTGCGGCATACGCACTGGCCTACAGTAAGCGCGTGGCTTTCATCACCCAAAAAAAATACTACCTGGTATGCATATACGCGGTTTTGGAGCAACAGCGATTCGTCCATACAAATGTGGATAGATCTTAAAGATTTATCAAGATCAGGCGCCGATGCCACGCCGCCGGCCGGTGAATGGGATTATATGCATAGCAAAGTCTGGATCAACAAAACGCCTGTTGCACCGCCGGTATGGAAACACCCGGGCAGGGTTTCCGGTAAATTATCAGAACCTATGGTAGATGAAACCTATTATTACCGCCCTCCTTTTACTGTTACAACAAAAAAAGGATGGAATGAAATATTATTGAAACTGCCTGTGAGTACTTTTGATCCGTTGCTTGACTGGCAGGTACCTCCAAAATGGATGTTTACCGTTGTACCTGTACACAAAGGAAGTGGTATGAACCTGGAAACGGATAATAGGGTGTTTGATCCGGGTGAACAAAAGAATGCAGCAATCTCAAACCGGTAGTTTCTTATTTTAAAAAATGTTGAAATGTACAGCGAAACCAGGACTGAATTGATGAGACAATCCCCAAAAGCAGGGAATAATGAGCATGTTAAGATTGGCCTGTTCGGAATAGGGCTGGACACCTACTGGCCACAGTTTAAAGGACTGAAAGACCGGCTTAGCAGTTACCTGGCAATTGTTGAGCAAAAGCTTTCTGAAATATGCCCGAACATAGTTAATGCAGGGCTTGTTGATACAGTAGACAAAGCGTTCGAAACAGGCCGCGTATTTAAAAGAGAAGAGGTTGATATTATTTTTTTGTATGTAACCACTTATGCGCTTTCTTCTACCGTATTACCCGTAGTGCAGCGGGCAAAGGTACCTGTGATCATTTTAAACCTTTCGCCGGAGCCTGCCATTGACTATACTGCATTTAATGCCATGGGCGACCGGAATAAAATGACGGGTGAATGGCTTGCCTATTGTTCTGCATGCCCGGTGCCGGAAATAGCGAATGTTTTTAACCGCGTTGGCATTCAGTTTTACCAGGTAACGGGTATGCTGCATAACGACGCTGAATGCTGGAAGGAGATATGTGAATGGGTGGAAGCGGCAAAGGTTGCGGGCATAATGTTTAACAACAGGCTTGGATGCATGGGACACTACTATAGCGGCATGCTGGATATTTATACTGACCTTACACAACAGTATGCACATTTTGGCGGGCATATCGAATTAATAGAAGTGGAAGAGTTGGCCGGCTTACGGAAGGAAGTACACGAAAAAGAAATGAAGGAAAGGGTGCAATTGTTTTATGAGGCCTTTGATGTGCAGGATGATTGCTCACAGCACGAGCTTGAAAAAGCGGCGATTACCTCTGTAGCGCTCGACCGGCTGGTAGCAAAGTATAAGCTCGGTTCAATGGCGTATTATTATAAAGGCACAGGCAACGATGATAATGAAGAAGCAATAAGCTCGATTATTTTAGGAAACTCTCTGTTAACCGCCAATGGTGTACCTGTTGCAGGAGAATATGAAATAAAAAATGCACAGGCAATGAAAATTATGGATAGTTTTTGTGCGGGAGGGTCATTTACAGAATATTATGCGATGGATTATGAACAGGATATTGTGCTGATGGGGCATGATGGCCCGGGTCATATAGCCATTGCAGAAGGAAAAACAAAGGTCAGGCCCCTGCGCGTATACCATGGTAAAGTAGGGACAGGACTATCGGTGGAGATGATGGTAAAGAACGGTCCTGTAACCCTGTTGAGCGTAGTTGAAAAACAAGGGGCCCTAATGCTGCTTGTGGCAGAAGCTGAATCCGTGCCGGGCCCGATATTGCAGATAGGCAATACCAACAGCAGGTACCGGTTCAGCATCGGGGCAAGAAATTTTGTTAATGCCTGGAACAGTTATGGACCGGCACATCATTGTGCGGTTGGAATTGGGCATATTTCGTCTAAATTGAAAAAGTTTGGAAACCTTATCGGTATAGAAACGGTAAGGGTGTGTTAGGTAATTATATGATTTTTGTAAATAGATGAAGCATAAGGATTGCTGTTATGGAACTTTTTAGAAAATATTTTAGTATTCAGCAATTAGAGGTCCTGTCTAAAATGCAGCCCAACTGGGGGGTAGATGTATTGAATGTGGGGCATAATATTCATCCCCCCAACAAAAATTATCCTGATACCAATCACCCCAATCCCTATTGCTTTAATGCAAAGGAAGGCCGGAGATTAAAAGAATACCAGTTGGTGTATATATCCTCCGGATCGGGGGTATTTGAAGCCGAAAAAGTGGGTAAGGTTGCGGTAGAGCCGGGTTCGGTATTTTTATTATTCCCTGATGTATGGCATACCTATACGCCTGCTATGGAAAGCGGCTGGGAGGAATACTGGGTTGGCTTTACCGGCGTATATGCCGATTATTTAATGATGCAGGAATGTTTTGATCCGAATAACCCGCTTATTCATATGGGATTCAACACGGAATTCCTGAATATTTTCACGAAGCTTATCGCCATCATGAAGGCCGAAGAAAAAACCTTTGTAGCCATGGCATCATGCCTCACTATTCAACTGCTTGCGCTTGTATATGCGTCTGCCCTTTTAAAAGAAAAACCTCAAAACAGGAAAGAGCATATCATTAATAATATCCGTTACAAAATTCATGACAGCGATTTTGATGAGATCTCACTGGAAGCCCTTGCAACAAAACACAATGTAAGCTATGTATGGTTTCGCAAGGCTTTTAAAGAAGTGGTAGGCATATCGCCTGGCCAATACCTGCTGAACCTGAAAATTGAAAAAGCCTGTAAGCTGTTGCAGGAGTCAGAAAAGGCTGTAGTGGAAATTGCTTTTGAAACAGGATTTATATCAGAAGTTCATTTTTCAAAAATGTTTAAAAAGAAAATGAACATTACGCCCTCTGTTTTCAGAAAACAATTTAAAAAAAGCGCTTCTTGACCGGTTTATCCTGCCGGTCGTCAGTCCCTGCACCCGGCTGCGTCATTTCCCGTCATATCGGTCTTAATATTCTATCAAAAAGAACAAATGAAATATCACATTGGTTAGCGCATTCGAAGGGTGATAGGGTAATTTAGTTAAACCAGAGACTAACTAAATTATTCAATTATGAAATTAGCAATTGTTCTTCTTGCCGCACTTGCTACGTTAAGCATGCAACCCGCAGCCCACCCGATTAATGATCCCAATAACAGTATCCTTTCTGATCAATTTCTAATAAAGGGAACAGTAACCCTTTCGGACGGAACACCGCTGCAGGGGGCAACCGTTAAAATTAAAGGCACTTCATCCGGAACACAAACTGATGAAAAAGGAAATTTTTCGTTAGATGCAGAAGCCGGGCAAATATTGGTGATTTCATATGTGGGTTATCGCGATCTGGAGATCCGGATAAGTGAAAGTACTACAAATCTAAATATAAAGCTGACCAACAAGGAAGTGCTTCTTGATGAAGTGGTGGTAAGTTATGGTACGCAAAAAAGGAAGTCTATAACAGGGGCCGTTGCAAGCATTGAGGCTGATAAGCTGAAAGACCAGCCGGTCGGGCAGATACTAAACAAGCTGCAGGGCAGGTTAGCAGGCGTTCAGATCAATCAAACCACGGGTACCCCCGGCCAGGGCATGTCTATAAAAATACGGGGAGCAGCTTCTATCGGAGCTGGTAATGATCCTTTATATGTTATTGACGGCGTTCCTGTTGTAGGGGGTGCTTTTGGTATTGGCAATCTTAATCCCAACGAAGTAGATAATATCAGTGTGCTGAAAGATGCATCGGCAGGTTCTTTATATGGGTCACGGGCGGCAAACGGTGTTGTGCTGATCACCACAAAAAAAGCAAAAGCAGGAGAAACAAGGGTAACATTAAGCAGCATTTACGGAATATCAGCGGTACCGCAAAAAGGCAGGCCTGACCTGATGAATGCAGAAGAATGGGTGCGGTTTGAAAAAGAAATTTACGAAGATAAAGCCAGGTACGAAGGGTATACCGGAGGCGTTCCGGAGATATACCAGAACCCTGAATCCTATCGGGGCAAAAGCACAGACTGGTATGATGCATTGCTCCGGAAAGGCATATCATCAGATTACAGCTTAACAGTTTCATCCAATAAAGACAGGTTCAGCTCAACACTGGTATTGGGTTATTTTGATCAAAAAGGGGTATTGATCAATACGGATTATTCACGTTTTTCCCTTCGATCAAACAATGAATACCAGGTGACCGATAATGTGAAGGTCGGTACAAATATTTCCGCAACCCGGCAAAGCTTTCAAAGCTTTAATACCGATGGTAATTACCAGATATTATATTCCGCTTTTGTAACGCCTCCTATTTTTTCCCCGTTTGATAAAGATGCCAACGGAGATACAAAAATGAGCTTTTCTGCACCCGGGATCTTAACACAGCCCAACTGGTACAGAACGCTTACAGAACGAATTGAAAGGACACATACCAATGGCCTGATGACCAATAGTTATCTTGATATTACTTTTTTAAAGGATTTCCGGTTTAAGTCAACCTTTGGCGTGGAGCTGGAAGACTGGAGGCATAGGTCATGGAGGCCTTCTACAGCCTCAGGCGATGTGTTTGGTCCACCGCCAAGGCCCGGGCAGGCAGGCTATAATAGTACCTCTGATATTTCATGGGTTTGGGAAAATAATATTACTTATAAAAAAACTTTTGCAGAAGACCATGATGTGGAAGCGTTGATTGGTTATTCTGCCCAGCGTTTCAGAAGGGAATTTAATGGCGCCGGCGGCTCTAATTTTGCTGATGACCTCATTCCCTGGATCAGTGGCGGGCCACCGGAGTTCAGAAGTGCAAACAGCGGTACAACACAATGGTCTTTGCTCGGCGCTTATGCAAGATTAAATTACGGTTATAAGGGAAGGTATTTACTGAATGCTGCCATCAGGCGCGATGGCTCTTCACGCTTTGGAGAAGACAACCGCTGGGGTTCGTTCCCCTCCCTTTCACTGGGCTGGGTAATATCAGAAGAAAATTTTGGAAAAAACCTGGGGCCGTTAAGCTTTTTAAAGTTGAGAGCCGGCTATGGTGTAACAGGCAATTTCAACATCGGGGATTTTCGCCAGTACCCGTTGATCGGCCAGGATAATTACCCGTTAAATCAGTCTATGGTAATCGGCAGGCCAATTACATCACTTGGCAATTCGTTGCTAACCTGGGAAACCACCAGTGGCACAGGCCTTGGCGTTGACTTAGGATTTTTTAAGGACAGGATATTATTAAGCTTTGACTATTATAACAAAACCACCAAAGGCTTGCTATATAACCTCGAAGTACCTACTTCATCTGGTTTCGGCAGCGTGATGTCAAATATCGGTGAGTTCAGGCTGTGGGGTTACGAGTTTGCATTGAACACAAAAAATTTCCTTGGAAATTTTACCTGGACTACAGACATCAATGTTTCCATCAACCGGAACAAAGTAATTCAGTTGGGCGCCAACAATACGCCTATCGGAGGAATATATGAATATGGTGATAACTGGAAAACAGAGGTTGGAAAACCTATGGGACAGTTCTGGGGCTATGTGTATGATGGTATCTATATGACTGAAGCTGAGTTTCAGTCGCAGCCCAAGCATATTACCTCAATGGTAGGCACCGTGCGGTTCAAGGATCTTAATAAAGATGGCGTGATAACAGCAGACGACAGAACATTTATCGGCAATCCTAATCCCAAATTTATTTTTGGTATAAATAACAGCTTCTCCTACAAAAATTTCGACCTGAATATTGTTGCAACAGGAGCAGTTGGCGGAGATATTTATGACGGAACAAATGAATGGCTTGAGCTTATTGACGGGCTGTTCAACACAAAGCGTTATGTTAAAGACAGGTGGCGTTCCGAGGAAGATCCCGGTGCAGGCATTATAGGCCGTACTTCTCCGGGAAGCACCACGGCTTTACACAGAACAGACAACAGCCGTTATGTGCATGATGGTACATTCCTTACCATAAAAAATATTACACTGGGATATACCTGGCCGGCTTCTTTAAAATACTTACGCAGCTTAAGGGCTTTCGTCAGCATCCAGCAGGCGTTGGTATTCAGCAAGTATGCCAACCCCGAAGTAAGCTCAAACGGGCTTAACGGGCTCAGCGAAGGTAAAGATGCTGCAGCTTACCCTATTCCCAGGATATACAGTTTGGGACTAAACCTTAACTTTTAAATTTCGGCAAAAATGAAAAAGCTATTACTGATCATATTCCCTCTTTTCTTATTTGTTTCTTGCTCAAAAGACTTTTTAAATAATGCGCCGGAAGATTTTTTGACTGCTGCAAATTTCTTTAAAACGGAAAGTGATTTTCAGCAGGCGCTGGTATCAACCTATGCCACCGTGCGTACAATGGGTGATCTGAATTCATGGGTGATGGGAGAAATGCGCTCAGACAATACCCATTATGATATTAACAGGGGAGCGGATGCAAGCATTGCTACTACTGCTCGATTGGCAGTGGCAGATTTTTTAGATGATGACGGGAACGGAGTGACCAATAGTAAATATGACGGAACATTTGTGGGTATCTCACGTACAAATGCCATCCTCGACAGGATAACGGATATAGAAATGGATGCGGCAAGAAAAGAGCAGATCATTGCCGAAACAAAATTTTTGAGAGCCTTGTTTTATTTTGAGCTGGTGCGGTATTATGGTGAAGTACCCCTGCATATTCATGAAGTTAAAAATGCTGAGCAGGCAAAGGCAGAAAAAGCATCTGTTGATGAAGTGTATGCTCAGGTTATCCGGGATGCAACCGAGGCAGAAGCTGTTTTGCCTGAAAGAGCTGCTGTATTGGGCAGGGCTTCAAAAGCTGCGGCAAATATGCTGTTAGGTTATGTGTATTTAACAAGAAAGGATTATGTAGCTGCAGAAACCGCGTTGAAAAAAATAACCGGGTATAGCCTGCTTGCTGATTACAGGTCAATATATGATCCTGCCAATAAGAATAACGCCGAGCTTATTTTTGAAGTGCAATACCTTGAGAGCCCTACAGGCACACCAAGTGATTTTATTTACAGGTTCCTTCCGCAAACAGATGATGCTTCTATTGTAACCGGGTTTTCTGTAAAGAACATAACCAGTGGTTTAAATGTTCCTACAAAAGATATGCTGGACAGCTACGAGCCTGGCGACAACCGGCTGAATGCATCGGTTGCCATAGCAGAAGGAACAGGAGAAACCGGCGCCAGTTTTATTATAGAATCCATCAAGCCGGCAGAAGGGTATACGCCGGCTCCCGGCAAGATCGGTAAACCTTTCATTGTAAAATATTCATGGCCGCATACAACAGTCGGCCGTACAAACAGCAATTGGCCCGTTTATCGCTATGCAGATGCTTTATTGCTGCTTGCAGAAGCATTGAATGAGCAGGGTAAAGGCAGCGAAGCGCTTCCCTATCTTAACCAGGTAAGAAACCGCGCTTTTAACGGCGCCGGAAATATTACTACTACAGATCAGTCGCAGCTAAGAGCCATCATTTTTCATGAAAGAAGAATTGAACTTGCATTTGAAAACAAAAGATGGCCTGATCTGGTAAGAACCGGCCAGGCAATAAGTGTAATGAATGCACACGGTGCGGCGCTGAAGCTGTTAGACCCAAGCATTAACCCCAGCGCATACAATGTAACCGATTGGAGATTATTATTCCCGATACCCAGGCGTGAAATCCAGGTAGGCGGATTGACACAAAATCCGGGCTATTGATTTGTAAGATAACCAGGATACTATGAAAAACTGTGATAATATTTATGCCTTGCCGGATTCTGAAGACCCGGAGAGCTGAATATTGATAACCTGCTAATCCCTTTTACCACATGAAAATGGGCTGTCTCTGAATCCTGGGGCAGCTTTTTAGTGCAACAAACTTCCTGCAGGTGGGGTTTATGTGAGGCTGGGAAACTGTTATACCCGAATGGTTCCTCAGAAAGGCTGCTTTGCCAGCTTACCGATACAAATGTGCGTTTCATTATTTGCCAGGATCCTTCTTTGTCAGTAATACGTCATCTAATAGAATTACTTTATTCCCGGTATTGGTAAAGCCGATACGCACAATCTTTGTATTGTTTTCGTACTCCGAACCTGTTTTGAAGGTAAGCATGTTCTCTGTAAAAGAAGAAGGGACGGATGCGGTTTGTTGATGTTCGTCCTCAAATGCTCCTGTCACGGGTGTAATATTATTTACCTGTGTTTCTATAGTGCCTTCTCCTTTCGTCCAGTAGGTAAGCCTGTAATCTTTTGAAGGGCTCAGGTAAAGGTATTGGAACAGGGTCTCCCCCGGTCTCAGCATAAATCCGGCCTTGCCCGATCTTTTACCGGCAGGGATAATGGTCGCGGTTCCTTCCCATGGCAAAATGTGGCGGCTGTATTCTGCACCGCCGTTGGGTAATTCGTTATCATCATCTAACGGCCATTGATAACCGCGGATATAATCTACTTCCATGTTCACGGTGCCGCCACCGCCATAACTTCCCAAAAGCACATTCATAAAATGATTGGGTGCGTATATCTTATTTTTGTCGGAATATTCTTTGATCAGGTTTCCGTTAATATAATGTTTGATGGCAGCAGGTGTCCATAAAATGCCGTGTACTACCCAATTATCTATATGCTGGTAGCCCTCAGCAATATGGGTCGCCAGGTTGCGCTGAAATTTACCGTTGCTGTCTACATGCCCGTGAAGCACAAACTGCGCGTTCAGGTATTCAAAAATATCTATTTCAAATACCTGCCCCTTTGGACGGATCCCTTTAACCCCTTCCAGCACTGTTCCCTGTTCGAGATAATATTTCAGGTCCGGTCCGGGAGAATCGAACCAGAAGGCTGTATTCAATCCGCGTGGCTTACCGGTACTGCTTCTTTTCACCCGCGCTTCAAAATAACCACCGCGGCTGTTGTCCAGCAGGTTTTCATTCTTTCCCCAGTCGTAGGTTTGAATAGAGGATATCTTCTTTCCGTTCTTTATGTCGTACACTTCTGCCGGCAGGCTATCGTTGGTAAAGAGATTAATGGTCTTTCCGTTGAGTGTATAGGCTGCCTGGGGCAGGCTGTCCGTTTTCATTTTACGGAAGTTGATCTTGTAGAGATAATCTATGCTGGAATAATAATTGGTGGACCATTTATTCCGGTTCAGTAATTCATCATTAAATTCATCATGCCAAAACAATAACATGCCTTCAGGTACCGCGGCAGAGCTGGGTATGTCCAGTTGATTTGTTTCGTCTGGATCCAGCGCCCACTGTTTGGTAGTCACCGTTTCCCCGTATGCGGAATTGTTTTTACCGTCTGCTTTTCGGGACTCCATCCATACAAAATATTGGTGTTCCGGCTGCACATCCTGTATATAATAGCGGGTTGTATTTGCATCTACAACTGCCTGCGGCCGGGCAGGCTTTTTATTTTCCGTTGACCAGTATATATTAAGATCCTGTTGCGTTGCACCGCAATGCGTCCATTGTATCCTGATCCAGCTCCTGGTGCCCAGTAGCTTCAGGTTACATGCTACGGCAGACTCCTGGGCGCAAACCGGTTGGACATAACATAAAATTGCAAGTGTGGCGGTTATTGATAACCTGGATAAGAATGACCGTATTGACATAGCGTTAAAAATATTTTTTTAGACCGGTGTTTCCCAACTGTATACAGCCTGATGCCGACGCCTCTTTGTATATTAATGATGAATGGTTCCGATTATATTTACCCGGTACCTGTTGTTTTTATCCTTCCATATTTCCATTCCTTCGTTGGCGAACTGTATCGAATAGGAAGGAAGATATTGTAATGCCGCTTCAGGATCCGGCAGCCACAATCCTATTTTAAAATTTCCTTTTGTATTCAATGTAATAGTACCTTTCATTTCATGAAACAGGGCCCTGTAATCGTTGGTGGTCACATCAAAGGGTTGCCAGCCACGGGGATCATCCGGAAGCTGTTGCTGCTGCACGATAGTATTGCTGTCGTCAATCAGCAGCAGGTACACGGGCCTGGGGTCGTGGGGTGCTGAGAATCCTGTGTTTTTTACAATAATGTTATAATCAAGGTTATCACCGTTGACAATATATTTTGTTGAGGTTGTATCTATATAAAACCTGTATCCCAAATGATCCCTGATAAATTCGTAGGCGCTGCGCCTGCAATTTTTGCCGGCTTCCACGAAATAACTTTCATCAAACAGGACGTTCCATGACCGTAATTGTTCCGGCGTTAACGGAAATTCTTTCCAGTGTCTGATGTTCAGCTCATTGTTCTGTGTGATGTCAAATAAGTTATAATGATGATCCCGCAGGATCTTCAATGTATTGGGTACGGATATAATGCTGTGCAGGCCCCATTCCGTGGCCTCGGCATACGGTATTTCACCTATTACCTGCACATAGGGTGATTCTTTTCTTACCTGTTCGTAGTCGGGGCTGTTAAATACATAATCATTGCCCGGCGCTTTGGGGTGTTCCGAAGCTGTGAAGTAGTCATTATTATATCCCATACGCCTGATATAACTTTCAGGGAGGTCAAGCCTGCTCCGTTGACTGGGATAACGCAGTGTGGTCTGCCTGTCAGAAAAGATATCGAGTATCCTCATGGTTAGCCGGGTCCTGTTGGCATAATCCGTTGTCATCGGCGAATTGTGACCTTCTCCCCATGCGCCGATAAATCCGATCTGCCAGATCGTGATCAACCCGATATTTTTTTTGATGAACGGTTCCAGTTGGTCAAGGTGGCGGAATACATCGCTGAAGGCAGCATCGGTACTGCCATAATCAACATCATATGCGAACCGGAGAATTACCTTATAACCTTTCTTTTTTACCTCGTCAAACAGCAGCTGCATTTTGTTGAATGCACCGGCGGAAATATCCTTGCCCACATATTCCGTCAGGTAAATATACAGTTGCAGCCCGGTAATCCCGTCTGCCTGGCTGTTGAACCTGGTGTTCTGGTCGTCAATCCATCCCCGGGGATAGGTATAGGCGTGAAAAGGATTTTTTAAATTATGAATGAAATAATTTGACTCCAGGTGATAACCCCGTTCGGGGTTTGCTAATGCTTTTTTGCTCCTGGTTTCCATGGTATCCGGTGTAATACCGTTCGTACCTGTATGTGCTTTTACGCAACCAACAGATACGAACGACAGTACTACCGGTAGTATAAAGCTGGTAAAACCTTTCATACTATCAGCTTTGCCGGCCTTTTAATTAATAGCCGGGATTCTGGGTGATCTTTTTATTTTCGTTGATGGCCCATTGTGGGATCGGGAAGATCAAACGGGTTTCATCAAAATAGGAGGCGTTCCTGGATTGCGCCTCAGACAGGTATTTTCCATGCCTGATGAGGTCTTCCCTGCGATGTCCCTCCATAAATAATTCGCGGAAACGTTCATCAAGTATAAAATCATTCAGCTCATCCCCGCTTGCAAACTGTCCGGCTGTAATGGCTGCTGCTTTTGCTCTTTCACGTACCTGGTTAATGAGCCCGATGGCTTCGCTGTTCAGCGGTTCCAACTTGTTCAGGGCTTCGGCTCTTAACAGCAATACGTCCGAATAGCGATAGATAACCCAGTCATTGCCGTGCGCTTCACCGGTAGAATTGGGATCTGCCGGATATTTATACGGTACGGCACCCATCTGGGCCCAGGATTCGTTGATGGAACGCAGGCTTTTTATACCATCTGCAGTGTTGATGCTGCCCCAGAGAGATTGCAGCCGCTCATCACCTGCCTGGAATTTGTCGTACATTCTCCAGGGCACTTTATAGCCGCCCCATTTTTGAACCGGAATGTCGTTCGGTTCCACATATTCCGATGGAAGCGTATGTGCCAGCCAGTTATTATAACGGTCATTTCCTACCATTAGTGGTACGCCGAGCACTATTTCGTCGTTCATTTCATTGTCTACGGCAAAAACGGAGATATAGGAACCCTGTAACTGGTAAACATTCAGATCCATTATTTCCCTGGATATTTTATCCGCTTCTGTCCAGTCTTTATCGTGCATTGCTAGTTTCAGCAATACCATTAAGGCTGTTCCTTTGGTAATACGGCCGTAGTCGGCTGCGGGGTACTTGTCAGGCAGTGCATCTGCTGCTTCCCTGGCAGTTGTTTTAATAAAATCCACCATCCATTCCTTTGTCGGGCGCTCGGGCTGGAAGTCGGTATTGGCATCCATGGTAATGGCAGGATCGATAACAACAGCGGTAGGACCGTAAAAGTCATACAGGGTATAGGCAAGCAGGGCAATGACGCCTTTCATTTCGGCCTGGTACCGTGCCTTCAGGTCTTCGTCTATTTCTATGGGCTTTAGTTGCTCGATAATGTTCACGCAATTGGTAATGGCCTTGATATACGGGCCATACGTTTTTGCCGTTACATGTTCGCTGTTGGAGTTCCAGAGAAATTTGTCATAGGTTTCCCATACGCCTCCGCCCCAATAACAAACAAATTCGTCGGTGGTAGCTTCATTCATAATGAACCTGGATTGCCAGGAGATATCACCGAACCCACTGTAGGAGCCACGGCTTAAGATGCCATAGCCACCGGTAACCAATGTGCGGGCGTCTTCGGCATTCTGAGGATAGTTGGAAGGGCTCAGCCTGTCAAATATCTGCGGCTCCAGCTTTTCGCAGGATGAAAAGATACCGGCGAGGCAACCCGTTGTTAATAATATGATCAAATACTTTTTCATAATAATACTTTTCATTTTTTAAAAACTAACATTCAGACCCAGCGTATACGATCTGGCCGGCGGATAGATGGACCGGATTGGAGGATTTCCTTTAGGAGTAATCTCCGGATCTATTCCTTTGAAGCTGGTGAAAATAACCGGGTTGGCAGCATCCACATATATCCTCAGGTCACTGAACCAGCGTTTGTTCTTTTGCAGGTCTGTGAAGGTATATCCCAATGTAATATTTCGTACCCTGGCAAAATCTGCTTTCTGCAACAGGTATTGCTGTGAGCCGGGGAAAGGACTTACCACGTAAGGGTTGGGATATTTCCCGTTCTGGTTTTCGCTTGACCAGAACTGATCAAGCATGTTCGGAATGTTCCAGCCCCTGTTGATATTGGGATATATATCTGTTACATATCCTAAATAATCGTTGTTGCGCTTGATACCCAGCATACCGTAGATGTGGATATTAAGGTCGAAGTTTTTATAGGCAAACGTATTGCCGAAGCCGAAGATCAGCGATGGATCAACATTACCTATTTTCACAACGTCTGCATCGTTCAGCTTGCCATCCGGCTTACCGGTCAACTGGTTATTGTCATCATACCCGTTGATATCTTTTATCTTCTGTGTGCCGGGTAATGCACCGGGCATATGCGGGATCACTTCGCCTGGTTGCACGAAGCCATCAAGCACATACCCCCAATTTACTCTTATGGGATCTGTTGCGGACTCGTAAGAACGCAGCACTACATCCGGGCTTCTTTCTTTCCACCGGTCGCGGTAAGCGGATAACATAACATCTGTACTCCAGGTGAATGCTCCTACCAGGTTCCTTGTATTCACCGTTACCTCGAAGCCTTTGCTGGAGGTCTTACCCAGGTTGGCTGCCACCCTGTCAAGCGGAAGATAGGTTTTCAACTGCCTGTTTCCAAGCAGATCGGACACCACTTTAGAGAATAGTTCACCGGTAATATTGATACGGTTGTTGAATAATCCCAGGTCAATACCCAGGTTATACTCCGTAGTGGTTTCCCAGCGCAGGTAGGGGTTGGCGTAAGAAGAAAGATAAGTGCCGGCATTCACACTGTTGCCAAAAAGATAATCGGAACCGAATGAGTAAAAAGCGAAGGCGCCGGAGATGTTGCTGTTACCTGTCTGACCTGCACTGAACCTGAGCTTTGCAGTGGAAAGCCAGGAAAGGTTCTGAAGGAAATCTTCCTGGTCCAGGCGCCATGCAACTGCCCCGGAAGGAAAATAACCGAAACGGTTACCTTCTCCAAACCGGCTGGAGCCGTCTGCACGCATGGTGAGGGTAACAAGATATTTACCCAGCAGGTTATAGTTGATTCTTCCAAAATAAGAAGCCAGCTCATTTACACCTTTGTAAGAACCTACCGATGGCCGGGAAGATTCTCCCGAACCGATATTGTTGGTCAGGAATGCGTCGGTCGGGAATTTGTTATTACCAAGGTTGTGGCCGGATGTGCCCATCGATTGCCATTCATAGCCTACCAGCGCGTCTAACTGGTGCGCGGTGCCCAGTTTCCTGCCGTAGCTGATGGTTGTATTGAACAGCTGGTCGAACCGGTTGTTCTGGTTGATATTGGCCTGTCCGCCTACAGCATCTCCGTACATCGTGCTTTTAGGCAAATAGATATTGGTAAGTCCTTCCTGCTTATCAAAGCCCAGCTGCGTTCTGATCTTCAGGTTTTTGACAGGTTCAAACTCCGCAAAGGTCTGTACCATCAGCCTGTTTTGCTGCGTATTATTGCTGATCTCCAGCAACGATACCGGGTTGGGGAAGAAGGTAGAATTGGGTACTATTGAGTAAGATCCGTCGGCTAATCGAACCGACAGGCTCGGGGTAAACTTTAGCGCGGCTTCCAGTACGCCTGTATTTTCAGCAATGCCGGTACCGATAGCAGGGTTGTTTATATCAATTTTACTGCCGGTTGCTTTCACTCCCGCTTTTATCCAGCTATTGATTGTTTGTGTAATATTCACACGGCCGGTAAACCTTTTAAAATCATTCGCCTTTACAATACCTTTCTGGTCAAAATGATTGAAAGAGATGAGGTAATTGGTTTTATCAGAAGCACCGCTGATGCTGATATTTTGTTCCTGGATCTTACCCGTACGGGTTACTTCATTGATCCAGTTGGTACCTGCTCCCGCATTATTGATTTCCTGATCGGTATAGGGAGGTGTAAAAGGATCTACCGTTGAAGGATCAACGTTGCCATATACCCCGATCTTATTATCCAGCATCCACCTCTCTTTTAAGTATTCCGTACGCGCCTGCATCCATTGGGAGGCGTTCATCATATCCCAGGGCTTCATTACATTCTGGAAGCTGTTTTTCATATCGAAAGAAACCTTTGCTTTTCCCTGTTTCCCCGATTTTGTTGTAATAAGGATCACACCGTTCGCAGCCCTGGCACCGTAAATGGCTGTTGCGCTGGCGTCTTTCAGTATCTCTATGGATTCAATGTCGTTGGGATTAATGGAGTTTAACGGACTCCTGGAGCCAATGGAGTAACGGGTTCCGGTACCCGGGTCAGCACCACCTGACAGCGGAAAACCATCAACGATGTACAATGGTTCGTTGCCTGCGCCTGTAGACGCGGCGCCCCTGATCAGCACTTCTACGGCAGCACCAGGCTGCGCGTCATTCGCCCGTATCTGCACACCTGCGGCTTTTCCCGCCAGCATCTGCTCCACATTGGGCGTAGCGGCCTTGGGCAGGTTGTCGGCTTTTATAGAACTGATAGCGCCGGTAAGGTCCGATTTTTTCTGGGCACCATAACCAATAACAACTATTTCATCCGCTGCTGTTATTTCCCGTTGCAACATGATGGTGCCGAGGTCTGCACTAACGGGCAACTCTACATTCTGATACCCGATAAAAGAGATCACTATTGTGCCCTGGTTATTGGAGAGAGATAAAGTGAAGTTTCCGTCTGTGCCTGTAGAAGTCCCTGCTTCGGATCCTTTCAGCTTTACCGTGGCGCCCTGTAAAGGAGCCCCGGTTTCATCCAGTACTTTTCCGCGTACTTCAATGGGGGGCGGTATGTTTT
>Ga0222429_100704_pt1 | contig 16161 bp, 7 predicted proteins | sample 1B50Ametagenome_FD_182475 | JGI IMG/M metagenome (GOLD analysis project Ga0222429, IMG submission 182475) | Enriched microbial communities from leaf-cutter ant dump, University of Wisconsin, Madison, United States - 1B50A (version 2) | ecosystem: Environmental > Terrestrial > Nest > Insects nest >...
CAAAATGCATACGGGCAGGGCAATGGTGGAAACCTGAATGGAAATGTGGGTGAAAGCTGGGGGGCAAAAATGACCGGGCAAAGTTTTACCAACCACCTCGGCGAAGAAGGCAGCTACAGCTCCCAACCCAATAATATCAAAGATTTTTTCAGAACCGGAACCAGCTTAAATAATTCTATCGGGCTTTCATCGGGCAACGAAAAAATGCAGACCTATCTTTCTTATACCAATAACAATACAAAAGGCATCATAGAGAAGAACGACCTGATGAGACATACCATCAACCTTCGTCTCACCAACCAGTTCGGAAAATGGTTTTCTACCGACGCAAAAGTGACTTATATCCGGCAATCCATTGACAACAAGCCCCGGGCAGGTGAGCAAAACGCACCTGTGATTAATATTTACCAAATTCCCAGGAATGTAAGCATTGCAACGGCTCAAAATTTTGAAACCATCAATAACGTCGGTATCCCGGAGGCGGTACGATGGCCTTCCACGCTCAGCTCAATATACCAGAATCCATACTGGCTTATCAACAGGACAGGCATCAACGAAAAGCGGGACAGGCTGACGGGCTTTATTACCGCCAAATTAAAAATTACAGATTGGCTGAGCCTGCAGGGAAGAGCTAACCTGGATAAAGTATTTGACCACACCGAAACCATCTACTCGCAGGGAACGCTTCTCTGGGCAAGGCAATTGGGCGGATACTACGCCAATAATGATATGGTGACCACCAAACAATGGTATGATGTAATGCTGGAGGGCAGCAACAATATTACAAGTGATCTTAAAATTGATTACAGGGCAGGCGCCATATTCCAGGATAATAAATATAACGCACTGTCTACTGTGGCCAGCGGCTTAAATGTGACCAACAAATTCAGCCTGAACTTTGCCACCAATCCTGCCATAAGCTCCACCTCCATACAAACACAGATACAATCCGTTTTCGGGCAGGTGAATTTTTCTTTTAAGAACGCATTGTTTATAGATGCGAGCATTCGCAATGACTGGGATTCAAGGCTCGGACCCCCGCACAGCTATTCCTATCCGTCCGTCGGGGCCTCAGCCGTATTATCAGATCTTATTAATTTGCCTGAGCCCGTCTCCTTTCTGAAGCTGAGTGCCAATTATGCCTCCGTGGGCAATGGAGGTCAGCCGCAGCTGCTGAATGCAACTTACAGTTATTCGCAGGGTTCCGGGAACGGTTTTTTACACAGGGGAACTACCCTGCCGTTTCCCGATTTAAAACCCGAAATAGTGAGGAACATTGAGGCCGGTTTAGAAGCGAGATTTGCAGCCAACCGGATAGGGTTTACTTTTACTTACTATAAAAGCAACTCGTATAACCAATTGCTTGAGTTAAGCATGCCGGCGGCAACCGGGTATACCAGCAAATACATCAATGCAGGCAATATACAGAACCAGGGAATAGAGCTGGTAGTGAACGGAACCCCGATTCAAAGCAAAAACTTTACCTGGGAAGTTACCTTTAACCTGGGTATGAACCGGAACAAGATCAAAAGCCTTGACCAGGATGTTTCCGCAGTATATCTTTCCGGAGAAGGACGGTCGGGCACACCGATCGTAAAGGTAGGTGGGAGTTACGGGGACCTGCTGGCCTATCAATGGGAAAGAAATGACAAAGGACAGTTCGTGCTGCTGCCCAACGGAAGGCCGCTCACCACTGATATAACCGTCGGGGAACAGGGTTATGTCGGTAACTTCAATCCCAAAGCTACCCTTGGTTTCACAAATACTTTTGAGTACAAAAGATTGTTTGCAAAAATATTGCTCGATGGCAGGGCTGGTGGTGTAATTATTTCGGGTACGGAAATGAACCTTGCTTTCAGCGGCATTACCGAGGCCACCGCGCAATACCGGGATGATGAATCATGGAACCTTGGTGGAGTAGATGCCGACGGGAATGCTGTAAGCGCAAAAATCAACGCACAGCAATTCTGGCAGACTGCCTCCGGCAAACGTTATGGAGTAGGTGAATTTTTTACATATGACGCAACCAACTTCAGGATCAGGGAAGTTTCGCTGGGCTATAATATTCCCGTAAGTGCAAAAATGTTTATCAAAAATGCAAAACTATCATTTGTAGCAAGGAACCTTGCATGGATATATCGCGGAAAATCTACGCTTGATATACCCGGATTAGGCAAACGTACCATGTGGTTCGACCCGGATATGAGCTTAGGCAATTCAAACTTCCAGGGTATTGAGTATGGTACACTACCCTCTACCCGTACATTAGGATTTAACCTGACCCTTAATTTCTAACTACCTTAAACTTGTTTACAATGAAGCAAAAGATCAAACATCATATAACAGGTTACCGGAAAATAATATTACCGGCAGCTATCATCCTGCTGATGACAACCTGTACTAAAAAATTTGAACAGATCAATACCGACCAGAATTCAATTCCTACTATTGGTCCCGCTGAAATTCCGTTTCTTTTTTCCAGTGCACAATCCGCGTCTACTATCCAGTGGATTTACCAGGACGCGCAAAACCTGCATGCTGACCAGTATGCGCAGTACTTTACCTGTACGGCCACTTCCTTTCCTACAGACAGGCTGGTGGTGAGGTTAGACTGGCTGATCTCATTTTACGAAGCTATTTACAATTACACAGTACCGCAGCTTCAATCCATTTTTGAAGCCACCGAACCTGATTCGCCGGAATATGCTTTGGCCGATGTGATGTGGGTATTCGCTTTTCATAAGCTTACGGATTATTGGGGACCCATACCTTACTTTAATGCCGGTGTGCCGGGCGCTTCTGTTCCCTACGATGCACAGGATAAGATCTACGATGACTTTTTTAAAAGGTTAAGTGCCGCTGTTACAGTGCTTAAAAATAATACCAACGCCCGCCCGTACGGAAGCTTCGACCTGATTTACGGGGGAGACGTAAACAAATGGATAAAATTTGCCAGTTCCCTTCGCCTGAGACTGGCCCTGCGTATTTCGAAGGTAGATCCTGCCCGTGCAAAAACAGAAGCAGAAGCGGCTTACGCGGATGGTGTAATGATGTCGAGCCCGGATGATGACGCTTTGATTGAAAGAAGTACCAAAGGGGATGATGTGAACGGACTTTCCATTATGTCTGACTGGAATGAATTTCGCATGAGCGCGTCTATGGAATCGGTATTGAAAGGATATGACGATCCCCGCATGAAAGAATACTTTTTACCGGCAGTTGCAACCGGAACGTATGAAGGGATCAGGAACGGGCTTAGTGTAGCGCAGATGGGCGAAACCATCAACGATAATGATAACAACTCGCATGTAGGCGCCCGCTGGTCTTCTCCTGCCGCCGGTGGAATTGCAGAATTTTTAAGCACCCCCCAGAACATAATGGCAACTGCAGAGGCTTACTTCCTGCGTGCAGAAGGTGCCATGCTGGGTTGGAATATGGGTGGCACTGCAAAAGAGTTGTACGAAGCCGGCATCAGCAATTCCATGAAACAATGGGGTATCACAGATGAAACCGTCATCAACAACTATATCAATAGTACGGCAACCCCTGTAGCACCCAACGATTACTTTAATTCACCACCTATGACAAATATCCCGGTAAGATTCGGAGCAACCACGGATGTACAGGCGGAGCAGATCGCCACGCAAAAATGGCTGGCTGTTTTCCCCGACGGAATGGAAGGCTGGGCTGACTACCGGAGAAGTCATGTACTGAAATTATACCCTGTTGTTAATTCCGACAACCCGGATATTACCAATCCTACTACCCAATGGCTGCGAAGAATCCCGTTCCTGCTAACGGAAAGACAGGTAAACGGCGTTGAAGTAGAAAAGGCTGTGGAACTGCTGAATGGCCCCGATAAGACAACCACGCCGTTATGGTGGGACAAAAACTAACAAAAGATATATAGTTCTATACGATGTGCCGTTCATCTAAAATGGTCATAGCCGGGAAGATCTTCTGCTTCTTTGTTTTCCTGCAGCTGATGACAGGGATCTCCTGCAGGACTCCTAAAGCAGATACCCTGTTTTCCCGGCTTGATCATGCTGTAACCGGAATAACATTCAGAAACACATTATTTGATAATAATAATTTCAATGTGCTGAATTATGTTTATTTCTACAACGGTGGTGGTGTAGCGGTCGGCGATATTAATAACGACGGGTTATCCGATATTCTCTTTACAGGTAATATGGTAAAAAACAGGCTTTACCTCAACAAAGGCAATTTCAATTTTGATGATATAACAGATAAGAGCGGTATCGCTGAAAAGCAGGGCTGGTGCAGCGGCGCAACCATGACGGATATTAATGGCGATGGTTTGGTGGATATTTACATCTGCAGGTCGGCCGACGCGTTATCTTCCCGAAGAAAGAATCTTCTTTTTATCAATAACGGGGACCTGACCTTTTCTGAGCAGGCCGAAGCCTATGGCCTGGCAGATCCCGGCTATTCCACACAGGCATCCTTTTTTGATTACGATAAGGATGGCGACCTGGATATGTTCCTGATAAACCATTCGGTACAGGAGTACGCCACCGGAGCCGTGGACAATGCAGAATGGCGAAAAAAAAGGCAGCCGGCTTACGACTGTAAATTATTCCGCAACAACAAAACGCCGGGCATGCATCACCCCGTATTTGAAGATGTATCGGCGCCTGCAGGGATCACATCAAATGTACTGACTTTTGGCCTGGGACTAACTGTTTCCGATATGAACAACGACGGATGGCCGGATGTGTACGTATCAAACGATTTTAACGAGCCGGATTATTTTTTTGTTAATAACGGCGATGGAACATTCTCAGAGAAGCTGGATGCATATATGGACCAGGCTTCGCTTTATTCGATGGGCGCCGACGCAGCAGATTATAACAACGACGGATGGATCGACCTGGTAACACTGGACATGCTGCCTGAGGGTAACGAGGCACAGAAAATGCACATGGGTGCAGAAAACTTTGACAAGTTTCAACGCCTGTTTCAACAGGGCTTCTACTACCAGTACAGCCGCAACATGCTGCATACCAATAATGGGGACGGCAGCTTTAGCGAGATCGGCCAATTGGCAGGTATCTCCAATACGGACTGGAGCTGGGCCGCACTGCTCTCCGACTTCGACAACGACGGCTATAAAGATATGCTGGCATCTACTGGTTATGTGAAGGATTATACCAATATGGACTTTATTCAGTATTCTGTTGACCTTTCGGTAAAACAACGCAATGGCGAAAAAGTAGATGCTGTGACGGAATATATTAACAAGATGCCTGATAATAAGCTTACCGCCAGTATGTTCAGGAATGACGGTAATAATGGCTTTGTACGCATGGACCATGCCTGGGGCTTTACGCATCAAACCGTTGCTACGGGCGCTGTGTATGTCGATCTTGATAATGATGGCAACCTGGATATTGTGATGAATAACACCAACGACTATGCGGGTATTTACAGGAACAACGGAACGAAAAACAATTTCCTGAAAGTAAAACTGGCAGGAGACTCGGCTAATCCAACAGGCATTGGGGCGAAAGTGCAACTTTTCGCCGGCAGGTTACAGTTGCACCAGGAGCAGGTACCGGTCCGGGGATACCAGTCTTCCGTAGATCCTATTCTCAATTTTGGAGTCGGTACAACCGAAACCATTGATTCCGCGTTGGTTATTTGGCCGGACGACCGCTTTGAGCTTGTAAAAAACATCAAGGTAAACCAACAGCTAAGCTTCGATAAGAAAAACAGCAATGGTACCTGGAAATATAATGCCCCTTCACCATCCACATATTTTGAAAAAACCAACATCGTGGATGTCACGCATAAGGAAAATGATTTTAACGACTTTGGCATACAGTCTTTATTGCCGCATTATTTTTCCAGACAGGGACCATGTATGGCCAAAGCAGATGTTAACGGGGATGGACGGGAAGATATTTTCATTGGCGGTGCAAAAGGACAGCAGGGACGATTACTATTACAAAATAATGCGGGGCGATTTATAATATCCAAACAGGATGTTATCACTGCCGATTCGTTAAGCGAGGATGTCGCTGCTGTTTTCTTTGATGCTAACGGTGATGGACATCCTGATCTGTATGTGGGTAGCGGTGGGTACGAGTTTGCAGAGGATGATCCGTTACTGCAGGACAGGTTATATTTTAATGACGGCAACGGCAACTTTCATAAAAAAACAGGCACGCTTCCCCGATTATTCAATAGTACCGGGTGCGTAAAAGTGGCAGATATAGACAATGACGGTGATATGGATATTTTTGTTGGTGGACGGGTGGTACCTGGCCGGTATCCGGAAACCCCGGAGAGCGCCCTTCTCCTGAACGACGGCACAGGCCGCTTCACAAACGCTACGGATAAAGCAGCGCCGGCGATAAGAGAAACAGGCATGGTGACCGGCGCAGCGCTGGCTGATATCAACAAAGACGGGTGGGTTGATCTGATCCTTGCAGGGGAATGGATGCCGGTGAAAATATTTGAAAATAAAAACGGTATCCTGCAGGACGCTTCAGAAAAATATATACCGCACACTACCAATGGCTGGTGGAACACGATTACAGCAGACGATTTTGATAACGACGGAGATATCGACTTTGTGCTGGGCAACCAGGGGTTAAATAACCAGTTTAAAGCAAGCGAAAAGGAGCCGCTTTCTATTTATTACAGCGACTTTGACGCGAATGGCACACCTGACCTGGTATTTTGCTACTTCGTGGATGGCGTTTCTTTTCCGGCTGCTTCGCGGGACGATCTCTTCGGGCAGCTCCCCTCTTTACATAACAAGTTCAAAGATTATGCATCCTATGCAAAGGCAACCATAAAAGACCTGTTTACTCCTGAACAGCTAAGGGAGGCTAAAATGCTGCATGCCGGCATGCTTTCCACTACATATTTACAGAATAACGGAACAGAAGGGTTTTCGGTCAGGGAACTTCCACAGCAGGCACAATATGCGCCTGTGCACACCATACTATCCTGCGATATCAATAACGACGGAAAAAAGGATATTATTCTGGCAGGCAATAATGCATGGACAAGAATTAAGTTTGGCAGATACAGGGCCAACCATGGGATCGTACTTCTTGGAGACGGAAAAGGTGGTTTCACTTATTTATCGCAGCACGGGAGCGGATTAAATATCAGGGCTGATATCCGGAGCATGGAAATGCTCCATGTCAACAATAAGCAGGTATTGTTCCTGGGCGTTAATGATGGTCCCCTGATAAATTATACCCTGCAATAAAAACGGGAACGTTGTTACAAATATTAAACTCATGAAATTGTACAAAACATTTCATTATAAAAATGAAATTTTACCCTCCCTGCTCACAGGTTTCATTTCAATTTTTCACTCCACCCGCAGCGTTCCGGTCGGTGAGACACCGACCGGTAGCAGCCTCTACAGGCGGGTGTCACCACCCGCCTGCGAAAAATTAAGCTTTCTCACCAGGGATAAATATGTCCTGCTAACTGCCGGCATTTTTTTAATAGCCTTTTTTATTATTGCATGCGAAACAGCTCCCCCCGAAGTCAATGTATCAAAATTCGGAGCAATACCGGGCGACGGAAAGGATGACTCAAAAGCTATACTGGCGGCTATTGAATATGCGAAAGCGAATAATATCCGTACGGTGCGTTTTAATGCCGGCGTCTATGAGTTTAAAGGACTGCCCGGCTGGGATATTTCAGAGCAAAGAGAACGCCCCTCTTATATATCATTGGAAGACATGACCGGTCTGGAATTGATAGGTGATACCGACCAGCAGGGTAAAGCAACGACATTTTGGGTAAAAGACAATGATCTTAAAGAAGGCCAGCCCATGATGCTTTCCATTAGGAAAGGCTCCAATGTTGCGGTAAAGAATATCGTTGTTGACATGGCTCCTTATTATTATTCCGCTGGTAAAGTAGTAGCCGTACAGGGCGATAAGGTTACGATAGAAGTGCTTCCCGGACACCCGGTGATTAACGGGCAAAAGGCCTATATTATGGGGTTGTATGACCTGGAAGCGCGAAAGGCTACAGCCGTTCGGCTCACGTGGGATGAAGACCTTCCCCAATGGTATATTGACGGAGATGAAAGCAGGAGGCGCATGACCATGCATTTCGAACCGCTGGCACAGTCGTGCCGGGTAGGCGACGGTGTCTTCTGGTTCCAGGGAAACCACTACGGGTCTATGATTAACTTCAGCGGTATTGACGGGCTTTTACTGGAAAATGTACATATCCTGAACGGCCATGGATTTCCTGTTACCAATAGCTTTTGTCATAATATTACTTACCGGAATGTAACCATCAAACCTGAAGGGAACAGGATAGCGACGGTTTGCCGGGATGGCTTTAAACTTTATTGTGCCTCGGGAAAGGTGCTGATGGATAGGGTGCATATTGAAGGGTGTTTGGGTGATGACGGACAAAACATCCACGGAACCTGGCTCGCCGTATCACAAAAACGGTCAGACAGGGAATTGCTTGTTGAGGCAGGACGCACCCTTCTCACCCCGGGAAAAGAGGTGGTTTTGCTGGATGACCGGTTTCGTCCTGCCTGGCATTCGAAGATCGTAAAAAGTGTTTTTGAAGACAAGCACATGCTGATCTCCCTTAGCGATACGATCCCGGGATGGGTTCATGAGAAAACCCCGGTTGAGCCACAGGAATGGCTGCCGGATAATGTGCATATCGTCAACTCGGTTTATCGCAGCACAGGCAGGTTTGGGATCTTGTTAAAGACATCTAACACTTTAATTGAAAATACATTGTTCGAAAACAATGTTGTCGGCATTCACATCGGGGGAGAGTGGAGCTGGGGATACTGGCTGGAATCAACCAATCCGCAGCATATTGAAATTAAAAATTGCACTTTCAGGGACAACAGGCTGGATATGCGTTATGCAGGCGACAAAATGGATATGGCGATCAGCATTGCCAGCTGGACCCACCCGGATAAATTAGGAGAGCCTTCTGAAGTGCTTTCCGGCTTAATGCGTAATATCTATATTCATGACAACCTGTTCGAAGATGAATCAGTGTGTGCCAGCCTGCAGAACTGTGCCGATGTATGGTTTTGGAACAACACGCTTAAAAATTGTAAACAGGATCTGCTGATCAACGAAAAAACGGCTGAAAATATCAATCGCTCTGCTCCTATGCAATAAAAAACAGAGAACAGGACAATGGATGTGATAAAAATATTTTTTTTAGCAATGGCAGGAAAGACGGGTGTATTTGTAGCCGGGAGCAATTATTTTTATATAACAAATCCCGGCAAGCTATTTTTATTGGCTCTTTTATTGCCGTTCGTAACAGGCAGCCTTGTATACGCCCAGGATCATACGATCCTATTGTGGGATTCCGGGAAGCTCCCTGATGCCATTCACGCAGAAAGAGAGAGGGAAATCGTAATACATGAGGAGGACGGTTACACAGGTATCAGGAATGTTCAGATCCCTGACATCAAGGTATTTTTACCCACCCGGAGGAATGCTACAGGGCAGGCTGTGATCATTTGTCCGGGAGGTGCGTACAGGGGACTGGCCTATGACCTGGAAAGCGTGGATTATGCAAAGTTTCTGAATACGATCGGGGTAGCCGGTATTGTTTTGAAATATCGCCTGCCGCATCCCGGTGATCCGGTTACCGGGTATCAGTATCCTATCTCAGACGTTCAAAGAGCGATCAGGATAACAAGATACAATGCCCGGAAATGGAATATAGATCCTGATAAAATCGGGGTAATGGGTTCCTCTGCCGGCGGGCATCTTGCTTCCTCTGCAGGCACCCGTTTCGATACCGTGCACCGTAATGCCGGGGATTCCATAGACAAGATGAGTTCCCGCCCGGATTTTATGATCCTGTTGTATCCGGTCATTACCTTTACAGGTCCTTTCGCAAACGAAGTATCAAGAGAGAATTTGATCGGGAAGCGCCCCGATGCAAAGCTGGCAGAATACTTTTCCAGTGAGTTACACGTAAAAGACGATACTCCCCCGGCATTCATCGTTCATGCCGACAATGATAACGGTGTATTCGTTGAGAACAGCTTACTTTTTTATGCGGCATTACACAGGCATGGGATACCGGTCGAGCTGCATATTTTTCCTGAAGGTGGACATGGCTTTGGACTGGGAGTCGGGGATGAACATTATGGCAGTTGGCCACAGGCCTGCCAAAAATGGCTAAGATGGCTACATACAGGGTATAAGAAAAGGAACAGCAACTAAAAAATTATAACATTAATAACAGGCGAAACTTATAAAGAGTGATACCAGGACAACACATTTTTATTCCAGATCATTTGAGCGGGGATGCTTATAACCATTTCACTCATCCGTTTTAAAAGGCAAAACAATGCATACAATAAAGATATTTTTTCTTGCAGCGATAATTGTTACGATCACGGGTGTTCATTGCCGCTCAGGTAAAACTGCTGCTGTTAATAACAACTCGCCTGCTATAGTCGTAAGCAGCGATTTTGATTCAGGCAGCATTGACACGCTGTGGGAATCAAAACCGGGTTTCCTGACCGGCTGGCCCAAACACTGGAAGCAGAAAAGCAGCAGCGATGATCAGTATTACTGGTTTTACTTTAAGCTCAGTCGCACAGCCGATAAAAATATCACCATTAAGCTTGACAGCCTGGCAGGTACTTACAGGGGTGGTCCACACCTTATCTATACAAAGGGTACGCAGCCTGTCTATTCCTATGATCAGAAAAACTGGCAAAGAATAAGCGATGTGCAATACAACGCCAGGCATCATTCGCTTACCTTCCGGAATACTTTTACCAAAGATTCCGTTTGGATAGCATATGCACATCCTTTTTCTTATGAGCAGGGACTGGACATGATCCATGCTATTGCCGGCAATCCCTTTTTGAATATTGAAGTGATAGGTAAGTCGTCGCAGGAAAGAGATATTCATTTATTGACGATCACCGACCCTGCCATACCGGATACAGAAAAAAAGGTTGTATTTATTACTACACTGCAGCATGCCGGCGAATATTGCGGCGGATACGTGGTATCAGGACTGATCCGTTTCCTGCTGTCGGATGATGAAAAGGCCGCGCTGGCAAGAAAAACGACCCTGTACAAGATCATCCCCATGATGAACCCCGATGGTATCTTTCATGGCATCACCAGATTCAATGGCAACTTTGAAGACCTGAACCAGGAATGGGATGACGATTTTACTGATACGCTTCACCTTCCGGTGGAACCTGAAGTTGCCTGCGTAAAAAAATGGATACGCGACTGGAAAAACGAAGGGAAGACCATTGACCTGGGGCTTGATATTCACAGCCAGGGCCAACAAGGCGCCATGAACCTGCTGCACACGCCTAAAAATGTACTGGCAGATTTTACACCTTTTCTTAATAAATACTGGCCGGTAGAATATGTTCCCGTGGAATTTTCAGGATCACTGAACGATTGCCTGGTGAAAGAATTCAGTATTCCTTCAGGCACTTTCGAGATCCCGCAGTCCAGGATTAAAGGGGAAGCGTACCTGACGATAGATAACTATCATCATTATGGTAAGGGAATGGCGATGGGCATCACCGATTATTTTTCAAAAAGCAGATAATATATGTATAACAATACTCACAGGAAGCTTCAACCGGGTATGTTTTATAATGAGCCCAACAGTATTGCTACTATTAAACATCGTTGCGTCGCACACTTCAACATTCTGTTCTCTATTGGGCATATCAAAGGCTGCATCAAACAAATTGGGTTGTCAGCTTTATTCCTGTTACTATTTTACTCCTTTTCTTTTTCGCAGGCCCTGGGCACAGACCCTGAAAAAGGCAAAGGCACCTATAAGAACCGGACTTTCTTCAACCTGGAAAGGTATTGGGATACTGCTAAAGTTTGCTTAAATCCACATAAGGGATGGAGCGTGCACTATTTCAGCAACAGCATATCTAATTACGGCAACCGGTTAGCGGCCAATGATTCCCTGCCTGATTTCCCGGGATTGAATGACATTTATTTCAGGCTGGCATGGAGCTACCTGGAACCCAAAGAAGGTGTGTATAACTGGGCAGTAATAGATACACTCGTTCAAAAATGGGTGAAGTGGGGGCACACGGTTTCCTTCCGCATCACCTGCAAGGAAACGAATATTGTATACGCCACGCCGGAATGGGTAAGGCTTGCAGGCGCCAAAGGAACATTTGTCAATCATCCCGATCTTAAAACAAAAGCCTGGGCACCGGATTACGACGATCCTGTTTTTATGCAGAAGCTGGGCAATTTTCATAAAGCATTTGCGGAACGGTACGATGGCAAGCCCTGGGTAGAATATGTGGACATCGGGAGCCTCGGCGACTGGGGAGAAGTACATACTGCCTACTCAGGATGGAAGGATATTCCTGCTGCTATTATAAAAGCTCATATTGACCTGCATAAACGCTGGTATACAAAAACCACCCTTATCATCAGTGACGACGCGATAGGACAACGTGATACAGACGATGGATCTGATTATGTAATATTTGATTATGCATTGAAAAACGGCATCGGCTTCAGGGATGACAGCGGAAATGTGGAATGGTATAAAAATCTTGGTTTTGGACCATCCTGTATCCGCACGCCGGAACTTTTCTCCGCCACTTATAAAAAGATCCCTGTTGTACTGGAATCGGATCATTACGGAGATGTAATTGAAGGCAATATGTGGAACAATGGGGAAGGGTTACTGAAAGCGGTCTATGAAACACATGCATCGATGGTGGGATTTCATTATTATCCCCGTGAATGGCTCCGTGAAAATTATGACTACGCAAAAAAGATAGCAAATATTGCAGGCTACTGGTATTTTCCCAAATTCGCCATGCTGCCGGATACACTTCGAAAAAACGGTACGAACAATTACCTGCGGCTGACCTGGGAAAACCATGGTGTGGCGCCGGCCTATCACCAATTCATTCTATCCGTAGCGCTGATCAACCAGGCAGATGGTAAAAGATTCGTCCAACCATTAACAGGTTCAGACTGCCGCAACTGGCTGCCCGGGGAGATCATTGCCGAGCATCACCCGCTCACCTTACAAGAAAACATGCAACCCGGCACGTATGACATTGCTATCAGCCTGCGGGATGAATGCGGCTTTCATAACAAGCCTGTTGAACTACCGCTAAAGGATAGCCGCAAATTATCTGACGGGTTTTATAAAATAGGAGAAATTATTGTTCAGTAATTATTAACACCGAAGCTGTTTAAATATGAAAAAAATAGTATTGATCGCATTGCTTGGCTGGGCATATGCTGTTAACGCGCAGGAAGTTTTATTGACAAGAAACGGATCAGGTGCAGACGGCACCGAATTGCTGAGCCGCATCTGGAAAGCGTCATGGATATCCCATCCATCAGCATCTATGCTGGATTATGGTGTTTTTTTATTCAGGCGTGAGCTGCAGCTCGAAAAAGTGCCGGCACAATTTAAAGTGTATGTATCCGGCGACAACCGTTATAAATTATATGTCAATGGTGAATATATTATCAGCGGTCCTGCAAGAGGCGATCAGCTCAACTGGAATTACGAAACGATCGATATCGCCCCGTTTTTAAGTAAAGGAAAAAATGTTATAGCGGCGGAAGTGGTGAATTTTGGCGTAGACAGGCCGCTGGCGCAGCACACTTACCAGACCGCTTTTTTGCTGCAGGCGGCAGATAATGCAGCGGATTCCCTCAACACCGGCAAGCCGGGTTGGAAAGTAACAGAGAACAGGGCGTATCGTCCCATTAAAATAAAATTCGAGACCGTCAATGGTTTTTATGCTGCCGGTCCCTGCGACAGTGTGCGGGCTGCCGATTATACCTGGGACTGGAACCTGTCAAAGTATAACAGCAGCAGGTGGCCGGACCCGGTGATATCTAACATTGCCGTAGGCAAAGGATATATTTACGGGAATGCCATACACCTGGTGCCGAGACAGATCCCTCTCGCTGAAAGAAAAAAAGAAAATCTCAGCGCTATTGTCAGGACGAACGCCCCGGCATACCGGCCGGCAAAGATTTCTGCCCCTCTTTCATTAAAGATCAGCAAACATACAAAGTCCTCTTTTTTGTTAGACAACAGTGTATTGACTGTTGGTCATGCCGTGCTGAAAATAAGCGGTGGCAAAGGAAGCAAAATAAAAATAACCTATGCCGAGGCGCTGCTTGACAAGCAGGGCAACAAAGGCAACAGGAACGAAATTGAAGGAAGGGAAATTAAAGGATATCATGACGTTTATATAGCGGATGGGGGAAAGGGCCGGAGCTTTGAATCCTTATGGCTCCGCACATTCAGGTATGTACAATTAGATATTGAAACCACCGGCGAAGACCTGGTGATCGATGATTTTTACAACATGTTTATGGGTTATCCCTTTCAGCAAAATGCCGTTTTTACAACGGACAATCCGTCACTGCAAAAAATATGGGATATATCATGGCGCACTGCCAGGTTATGCGCCAATGAAACCTATATGGACTGCCCGTATTACGAGCAGTTGCAGTATATAGGCGATACAAGAATACAGGCAATGATCTCATTGTATGTTTCGGGTGACGACAGGCTGATGAAAAACGCTATCAAACAGTTTGCACAATCCATCACAGCAGAAAATATTACGCAAAGCAGGTATCCCTCCTATCTTCCGCAATTTATTCCGTCGTTCTCATTAATGTGGATCAACATGATGCATGATTACTACATGTACCGGGAAGACACGGCGTTTATTCAATCTCTCAAACAGGGAATGACGTCGGTGCTGTCTTTCTTTGAAAGCAAATTATACAGCAACGGGATGGTGCACAAAGCACCCTGGTGGAATTTCACAGATTACGCAGACGATTTTCCACTCGGCATTCCCGATGGTGCGGATGAGGGTGAATCGGCTTTGATATCGCTTCAATATGTATATGCATTACAAAATGCCGCGGAATTGTTCCGCTACCTGGGCGACACATGTTATGCCAATAAATATGCGGGAGAGGCAGAAGCTGTACAACAGGCAGTGCTTAAAAATTGTTACGATGAGCACAAACAAATGATAGCGGAAACGCCGGAGAAGAAGCGATTCTCTATCCATACCACAGTTTTCGCAATACTGACCAATACTATTGAGGAAAGCAAACAGGCAAAAGCGCTGCAGGCGGCGCTTTCGGATAACAGTGTTATGACCTGCTCTATCTATTTCAGGTTCTATTTGTCAAGAGCCATGGAAAAAACAGGGCTGCAGGATATGTACCTGGATCACCTTGGACCCTGGTATACTATGCTGGATGAAGGGTTGACCACCTTTGCCGAATCAGAAAAAGATATCAGGTCCGACTGTCATGCATGGAGCGCCAGCCCGATGTTCGACTTCCTGCACACGGTAGCCGGCATTCAGCCGGGCTCGCCACAGTTTAAAACCGTGGTGATAGCGCCCCATTTCGGAAAACTTACATCCATTCAGGCAAAAGTGCCGCATCCGCGTGGAATGATAGAAGTGAACCTCAAAAAAACGGAAACAGGTACAGTATCAGGTAATGTGCGCTTACCCAATGGCGTGAACGGGACGTTTATGTTCAATGATCACAAAATGGCATTGACCGGGGGCGCGGATCATGAGATCAGTTTTTGATCATTACCCTATGCTTGTCATCCTGGGTCTGCTAAGAATATGTGAATGACTTACATTAACAGACGCTTCCCCGACGGACAGGCTTCGTCAGCGTGACAAACGGGGAACAACTTACTGGCGCAGGTTTGGTAGCCGAGGTCAGTGCCTGGCCAGACCTGTGCCTTTCTATTACTGAGTTATTGATATACCTGACTGGCGGCAAGATAATGCTTTGTGCTTAGCCTGGATTGTAGAAGGGTAAATGAGTAAACCAAAGCACAGGTCAGCCAGCAACACAAAGCGTAGCTACAGACCTGCGCTAGCCCGAGACGCTTCCCCGACTGCCGACGGACAGGCTTCGTCAGCGTGATAAACCGTGGAACAACTTACTAGCACAGGTTTGGTAGCCCAGCTCAATGCCGGGCCAGACCTCCCGTAAACGGGACAAGTTATGCCTTTCTATTACTAAGTTATTGATATACCTGACTGGTGGCAAGATAATGCTTTGTGCTTAGCCTGGATTGTAGAAGGGTAAATGAGTAAACCAAAGCACAGGTCAG
>Ga0222429_100705_pt1 | contig 16134 bp, 13 predicted proteins | sample 1B50Ametagenome_FD_182475 | JGI IMG/M metagenome (GOLD analysis project Ga0222429, IMG submission 182475) | Enriched microbial communities from leaf-cutter ant dump, University of Wisconsin, Madison, United States - 1B50A (version 2) | ecosystem: Environmental > Terrestrial > Nest > Insects nest...
ATTGGCTATTTCATGCGGATCGCTGACGGTGGCGATACTGCCATGCACTACTGCCAGCCGGGCAAACCGGGATGGTATCAGCATCGAGCTTTCAATATGCACATGCGCATCTATGAATCCCGGCAATATATAAGGTGAGTTAACGGTTGTGCCCGGTATTTTTTCTACGGATTGTATGAAGCCGTTTTCCATATGGATACGTGCGGAATAGATCTCCCGCCGGATGATATCTACCAGCTTTCCTTCGACAAAGTTGCTCATAATCAAAATTCTGTGTAATTCCGGACAAGTTAAAGGATAAATGGTATATCCAAAACAGGAGAATTGCACTATTTTTGAAGGTTATAACCAAACACATGAGGCAACGTATAAAAAATGATTATTTAACAACCTGGATAAAACTTTTATGCGGTTTAATGTGATATTATAAGCAAATAAAAACTTACAAATGAAAAAGATGAAAATTGTAATGCTGACCTTGATTGTTGCGGTATCAGTAAACATTGGGCAGGCACAGACCGTTGAAAGTATTATTGAAAAGGCTATTACGGCACTGGGTGGCAAGCAGAAGCTGGCCAGCCTGAAGGATACTTATATGGAAATGAACATGGATATAATGGGAATGCAGATGGCATCTAAAACATGGATCATTTATAATACGGCCATGCGCCAGGAAGTGGATATACAGGGGCAGAAGATCATCACTTATATTGATAAGGAAAAGGGATGGAATGTAAACCCCATGATGGGATCTGCTACTCCCCAGCCGCTGCCGGAAGATGCCGTAAAAAATGCAATGAGCAGTTTTTCTCCTGGCCGTGAGCTGACGTCTTATAAAGATGCAGGATATACGGCCACACTGGAAGGCACTGAAGATGTGAATGGTGCTGCCGCTTATAAAATAAAGCTGGAGAAAGACAGTATCAGCCAGCATATCTTCATAGACCAGTCTACCAGCTATCTTGTAAAAACTGTTATAAAGTCAAATATGCAGGGGCAGGAAATAGAAGCAACTACCCTGTTAAGTGATTACAAGAAGACACCGGATAATTTTGTATTCCCTTATACCACAACGATCTCAAATCCTATGATGGGAGAGATCAAAGGTACTGTTACCAAGCTGACGGTGAACGGTAATCTTGATGTGAAGGATCTGCAGAAAACAGAATAGGCTTTTTACACATATTCTTACAAGGCAAACACCCTGTTTACCGGGGTGTTTGTTATTATATTGTATCTTAGGCACCTGTGGTAAAAAATCTATCATGTTAAATATCGCTTTGCTGGGAACGGGAAGGATGGGACAGTCTATTGCATCCTGTATCCTGCGTTCCGGGACACAGCTGACCATTTGGAACAGAACGCCTGAAAAGGCATCTGAGCTGGTAAGCCGGGGCGCTCTTTTTGCTGAGACACCTGCACTGGCTGTAAAAGATGCGGATTTTGTGATTGCCATGCTGGCGGATGACCTGGCTTCTGAACAGGTCTGGCTGGGCCATAATGGTGCTTTGAATAATATGCGTGAGGGCGCCTGCTTAATAGAGTGTTCTACCCTGTCGTTGCCTTATGTGTACGCGCTGGCGGAATTTGCCCGTCAAAAAAAGCTGCGCTATATTGATTGTCCTGTTACCGGCATTCCTGTGGCGGCAGAAAAAGGGGAACTGACCCTGTTGGCAGGCGCAGCGCCGGATGATCTGGCAGTATGCAAACCTGTGTTGCAGCTTTTTTCCAAAGCTATTCGTCATTTTGGCCCGGTGGGGAAAGGTACTTGCTACAAACTGATCATTAACCTGATGGGTGCGGTGCAGATCGCAGCATTGGCAGAAGGTGTTGCCCTGGCTGACAAGCTCGGGCTGGACGGGGAAGTGGTGACGGCTTCCATAGAAACCAGTGCGGCTGCCAGTCCACAGGTGATACGTTATGTACGTGCCATGATGGAGAAACGGTATGCAGATGATCCCTCCTTTACAATAGCCCTGAGAGAGAAAGATGCGCGGTATGCCCTTTCACTGGCTGCTACAGCGGGGTTTGATGCAAGGCTGGGTAAGGTGGCAAAAGAGTGGTTCTCATCTGCATTGCAGGATTTTGCAGAGCAGGATGAAGCGACCGTTATAGAAATGATGAATAATTAATAATAATTAAACAATGGCGACCATCTGGTTCAAGGAAGCGTTTTCAATTGAGAAGCTGCAGAGAATGAGTGAAGGAACAATGAGCGATTATATCGGGATCAGGTTTGTGGAAATAGGGGAGAACTATATCAAAGCAACTATGCCCGTGAATGAAAAAACAAAGCAGCCCTTTGGTTTGCTGCATGGCGGTGCGTCTGTGGTGCTGGCGGAAACTCTGGGCAGCGTAGCTTCTGCATTGGTATTGGATATGGATAGATCTGTGTGTGTGGGATTGGAGATAAACGCCAATCATGTCCGGAGCGTACAGAGCGGTTGGGTAACGGGAACCGTTACGCCTGTTCACCTGGGATCTACTACACATGTATGGGATATCAGAATACAGGATGAAGATGGGAAGCTGGTTTGCATCAGCAGGCTTACTGTGGCTGTGCTTACCCGAAGAAACGGGCAGGGGTAACCATTGCGGCGCGCTGGCAATACCTACAGGGTCCCGGTGACCTTTTTTAAGAACTCTTCTTTTCGTCTTACTGATATTTCGATTTCATCTCCGTTTGTTAACAGAACGTACCCGCCCTTATTCCTGTTGTAGCTTTTTATATAAGACAGGTTTACCAGGTGCGAATTATGCAGCCGGAAAAAATTATGCTCTTCCAGCATTTTTTCAAACTCCTTCAGGCTTTTGGCCACGGTAATGGGGTTGCTTTTGGCCACGTGAATGGTAGTATAGTTGACCTTTGACTCGCAGCGTATGATGTCTTTGATCTCTACAATATTAAAACCGTTGATGTCCGGGATGCATAGTTTTTGCCGTTCTTTATTATATATATTCTTCAGCAGGGTTTCTATCCTTTTGTAGCTGTCCACATTATGCTTCAGCTCCAGTACACGCGACACTGCCCTGTTAAGGTCGAGTAAAGTGATGGGTTTCAACAGGTAATCAACAGCGCTGAACTTAAATGCCTGGATGGCGTATTTTTCGTAGGCCGTTATAAATATTACCTGCATGCCGGACAAGCCGGTCTCTTTCAGCAGATCAAAGCTGGTTGCATTACCGATCTGCACATCCATGAATGCCAGCTCCGGCCGGTATTTATGGATGGCGTTTTTTGCCTCTGCCAGGGTAGTACAGCAGGCTACGATATTCAGCGTGCCGCCGAACTCTTCTTTCAGCATACGTTGCAGGATATCTATGCTTTGTTGTTCATCCTCAAGAATGATGCAATCAGTCATACGAGAAAATTTCAGTAGTTTAATTCAAGGGGCAGGCTCACTTCTACCTGTGTACCGGCTGCCAGGGGTTTCAAAAGCACGCCGGCATGTGCATCATCGAGTTTGTTCAGCAGGTCGATACGGGTACGCGTGACTTTTATCCCTGAGAGTCCCTCTTTTCTGCCTGCCGTATCCTGAGCCCGAATGCCAATGCCATCATCTTCTATTACACAATGCAGCATCTTATCTTTTGAACTGATGGTAATATTGATATTGCCTGTTCCCTCTTTAGGTATAATACCATGCCAGATACTGTTTTCCACGAAGGGTTGCAGCAGCAGGGGAGGTATTAAGGTGTTTTCGGGATCGATGTCCGGACCAATATTGATCTTATAGCTAAACTTATTATTCAGCCGGAAAGCTTCCAGCTGCATGTATAATTCCAGTGCAAGGAGATCGTCGGCCAGGGGAACTTTTTTCTGATCAGAATTTTCAAATACCTGCCGCATAAGGGTGGCAAATTTCACCAGGTATTCATCCGCAAGCTTGGGATCATTCACAGATGCATAGTGCCGGATAGAGTTAAGAGAGTTAAAAATAAAATGCGGGTTCATCTGGGAACGTAGGGCTTTCATTTCGGTATCGGCAATTTCGGCCATTAGTTGTGTTTTTAATTGTGCTGCCCTGGCTTCGCTGCGCCGTCTGTAGGAATAGAATAATAGCCATGATGCTGCCAGCACTAATACTGCGCCGGATATTAAAGACAATCGAAGGACCTGCGCTTTTTTTAATTCCGATTCGTGCTTTTGCTGCAGCAGATCCTGCTCTCTTTTGCTTTCAAAATGTGTTTGCCTGATAGCGATTTCCTGTCTTTTATTCGATCCCAGGATACTGTCCTTTATCGCCAGGTGATTGTTCCGGCTGATCAATGCTTCACGGTAATGCCCCGTTTTTTCCTGCAGCTGAGACAGGATATTCAGCACAAAAGATTCGGTCCTTTTATGACCGGCGCTCATTGCTATTTCGGATGCCTGCTGGGCCCATTGCAAAGCTTCCTTATAGCTGTATTTTTTATCACCGGTTTCATCCGCCGCCCACATGATGCTTTGCGCCAGCGCGGCGGTATTCCAGGCGGTAGAAGCAGGATTATTATACTGTTTTGCCAGTGCAACGGATTCATGAAGCATACTGATGCTTTTATCAAACTGCTTTAAATGTCCGTACAAAATCCCAAGTCCACCCACAGGGTACACCAGCATGTATTCCCTGTTAGTCGCTTTAGCAATGTCAATGTCGTTGCGGTAGAGTGCCTCTGCAGTATCGTATTGCTTAAGTTCCACATAGTTATTGGCCAGGTTATTGCAGATAGCGGCAATCATCGCTGAATCGTTTATTTCTTCAAATACTTTTTTGCCTTTCTTACAGTATTCTACTGCCTCCTGCCACAGGTCAAGCCCCCAGTAAATGGTACCTATTGACGCATAGGCTATGCCGCTCTGGCGCCTCAGACCAATGTCCTTTTGTCCTTCAGCAGCTTTAATGACCTGCTGAAAACGGTCAATCGCTTTGGAGTAATCATAGCTTAGCAGGGTTTCCCCTTCCATAGACCTGGCCTGGAGATATTGATTCAGCCTGCCCGTTCTTTCAAAAAACGGGATCACCTTTCCTATATAAAGAAAGAAGGAATCATTTTTCTGGAGATATGCAAAGACCATCGCCTTGGTAAACAGCGCTTCCACCTGTAATGCTTCATTATCTAACCCGGCGGCGATGGCTATTACCTGGTCGCTTAACAGGATAGAGCTGTCGGGCTGTAACTGCCTGATACTGCGGGCATAGCTGTTTAAGGTTGCTGCATAACTGCTGTCATGATACTGGAATGTACTTAGACGTTTCCGGAGGCTGTCAAGTATCCGGATACGGTCCTGGGGTTGGCCAAAAGCATAACCTGTCAGCATTACCAGGGCAAACGCAAGTAGAAATTTCACATTAAAGGGCTTGAAGTTTGGAATGTATATTACCGGGATTCGATAGGAAAAGTAACTAATAATTATGAAAATATATGTGCCTTACGAATAATAAATAGAAGCCTACAAATAATAAGTCTGCATTATAAATACCTCGTGTTATTACTATTTTCGGATCGGATATAACAAACAGCTTTTGCAAACAGATGGCCCGTTAAAAATTGTAAATATCCTCCATGAAAAGTCTTTCCATATCTCCCCGGAGATAATCTTATCCATGTTCCAAAAGGAATTTCTAATAATAATTTTTAAAAAGGATACAGTTATGAGAACTCAACTCTGCCTGTTTCTTACAGCTATGTTGTTTGCCGCACAATTACCGGCGCAAACCACAAAAACCAGTAAGAAAATACAGGAAACCCAGCAAACAGTTGAAAAAGCAGGTGATCTGATCAATTCTACCGGTAAGGTGATAAAGGGTATATTTCCCGGCAAGAAGAAAAAGACCCCGGCGACTGAGACTCCGGAGGAAACGAATAACAATGAGGAAAGCATATCGAAAAAGGAAGAAGATAATTCCATTGATAAGATCAAAGCCGGCAGTACAAAAAACAGCAGCGGTTTGCAACCGGGCGATATACACCCTGACGCAAAGGTGATTGATGCGGACTACCTGTATCCTTTTAACAAAGGGCTGGCAACGGTTAGTAAGGGTAACGCCCTGGCGCTCATTAATGCAAAGGGAGCGTTTACTATTCCGTACAACAGCCAGTACCAGCTTTCAATAGGCGAAAATCCCGAAATACTTCTAAATCACGATAAATACCTGAATACTAATGGAAAGTTACTTGCAGAATCAAGTTCTCAATTGAATACGTTTTGGCACTTAACTAATGATCAGCTATATATAGAAAATATTAAACAGGATGCAAACAGCGGGAAGTGGTCGGTTCGGGTTGTAGATAAAAACGGAAAAAAGTACGAAATAAAAAATCTGCCTTCACAACCCAGCTACATAGGGGAAGAAATGTATCAGGTGCGGAAAGAGCGTACCGATGGTAACTGGGCAGTCATCAATTTTAATGGAGAATATATTACAAATTTTATTTACGATAATATTGAATATTTCGTAAATGGTATGGCGGCAGTCAGTAAGACTGACGAATTCGGAAAAACACGATATGGTTTTATTGATAAAACGGGGAAGGAAGTTATTCCTGTACTGTATTCTAAAAAGCCCACAAATTTTACCGGAGGATTAGCCAGCATCTATCCTGTTGACAGAACAGAATTTGCACAGGCGGTTATCAACAAAAAAGGAGAGATGGTGGCAAAATTGCCTAAAGAACAGCTTATTTGTTATATAGGCAATGGTTTTTTTAATTATGATCCAAGGCATATAATGGATATAAACGGGAAGATAATTGCGATTAAAGATTTCTTGAATAGCTATGGCGTTGAAGCTACAGCGGCTGATAAAGAAATACAGTTGCATGTGATATCAGAATATATGGAAGGCCAAATTACGGTACCCCGAATACAGAAGGCCAATGATGATAAAATGTGGTACGTCAGGTATTCAAAAAAGAACGAGTTTATTTCTGCAGGTTTTATTGATATAAAACGAAAAAAAGCAGTAGAAGCTGTATTTGAAGTTGACCTGAATATAAAGGAGCCGGTTTTTGACCCTGCTACCGGTTTGGCTTTGGTAAAGCTTCGTTTGGGTAAAGACAACCAGGGTGGTATTATATACAGGGAAGGCTACATTAATGAAGATGGTGTTTTCATGATAGTGAAAGGAGAAAAATCCAAGTGGTAAATTTAAAATAACAAATCATGAAATTGTTGGTTGTATTATTAATAGCTACTATTCCCTTTTTGTCCGTTGCGCAGGATACAAAAAATGCCAAACGGAAAAGTGTACTGGAACAAATGGGCGATCATGCCGATAGCATAAGACAACGCAATAAAGGCCGTGCTGTTCAAAGCATGAACAAAAAAGACAACCTGCCATACAGCAACCCTGAAAACTATACTACGGAAGCTCCCGAAGGCAAAGGCGAGGCCTATGTTGAATACACCGTGAATGGTAAAAAAATAAGCCTTATTACAGGCGTTAATATAAAAGGTACAAAAGTAACAGCCGGCAGGTCGTTGAACAATGTATCTGCCTCCTTTACAAGATTCAACCCTTACGTTTTAATTCAATTCAATATGACCGACCCTGCCAATTTTCCGGATATACGAAAATTTGAATTTGGAAAACCTGTTACTTATGCCAAAAAAGTAATGTACGACCCCCGGCAACCCAGGATAACAGATAACCATGAGGTTGATTTCCGGCTTTCATTTGATATAGTAGGCCCCGATGGCAAAACAGCTTATAAGCTGGCAGGCACAACTGGTTCCCAAAAAGCATCTTATCATAATATTGAATCGGGATTCATGGAAATATTATACTTCGACTCGATAGGTAACGGCCTGCTGGAAGCAAATTTTGGCTTTACCATTAAAGGGGCCGAGGAGCCTTACGGCAAAAAGGTGGAAGACCTGAAGATTACAGATGGAAAGATCAGGATAAGGCTGGACAAATAAAGCAGTTGGCTTATTTGGAAATATGCAACATACCCGACAGGCTTGTCGGGCATATAATAATTTTAATGTAACCAGCCGGCAAATATGCCTGGCATCCTGTTGCGTGTATTTACAATATAGCTCTTGTGAGGGATGGTCCTGTTTTTCTCAGGAAAATGATATACCCGCACAGGTTTTTTTTCTGTTGTTGGTTTACCTGGACAGGTTTTATCATATGGTATTCAGACGCCTGGGGCTTGTATTGGTATTGTATGATATGGGGGTCCTGCTCTCCGTCTTTTTTCCGTTGGTACGCCACCTGCTGCTCTTTGTAGTCATACATTTTTACCTCGCAGATATTGGACCTGTTATCGCCGATAAAGACGATCTCGTAAGGTTCGCCTTGCTTCAGCGGTATCAGTATCGGCAGCTCATCTTCGCTGTCCATAGAAACAGATGCTTCCCGTAAGACCGTAAAACCTTCTTTTGTATAGTATTGTTTAATGCTGTCTGCCTGCTGCAGGATATTGCCGGTGCGGCAGGGATCCTGTGCAAATATTTTGAAGGGCAGGTGCATGCACAATAAAAAAAACAGGTAAGTGCCTGCATGTTTCATGGCTCTCTGTTTATAAGGTTACGGAATGTGAATAAAACATTATTCTTAAAACGAAAAACAAGAGAGCAAATTATTTCTTATTGAAAAAAATGGCATCTGCCTGCTGCAGAGGTGTTAATACAAGGTCATTTATACATACATGTTCCGGCAGGGTAGTGGTATAATAAATAACGTCGGCAACATCCTTCCCTGTTAGGGGTGTGAACCCTTTATAAATATCGGCCGCCTTTTCAGCATCTCCATGAAAACGAACCAGGGAAAACTCTGTTTCTGCGGCTCCGGGATGTATTGCCGTTACTTTTATGCCATGCCTCAACAGATCTATACGCATACTCTTGCTGATGGCTTTCACCGCAAACTTGGTACCGCAATACACATTTCCTTTTTCATATACCTCTTTTCCCGCTACCGACCCCAGGTTGATGATATGTCCTTTGTTCCTGGCGGTCATCAGCGGAATTACAGCCTTGGAAACATACAGTAACCCCTTGATATTGGTATCTATCATAGCATCCCAATCGTCGATATCCCCCTCGTCAATAAAATCACGTCCCAGCGCTAATCCTGCATTATTGATAAGAATATCAATGTATTTCCATTCTTCAGGAAGGCTCCTGACCGATTCGAATACCTGCCCGCGGTTCCGCACATCAAACACAAGGGTTTTTATCTTTACATTATAAGCGCTTTGCAACCTTTCGCTGATAGCTTTCAGCCGTTCCTCTCTTCTGCCTGTGATCACCAGGTTATGTCCTTCAGCAGCAAATTTCTCAGCAGCAGCTTCTCCAAATCCGGAAGTGGCGCCGGTGATAAATACGTTTTTTACCATACATCAATTCTGTAGTTGTCTTTCAAAGCTAAGAACTGGAAGATGATTTAGCAAATATCAGGAATGTGAGAGGGCGAGACTGTAAGGCAGTAAGATACTAAAACCGTTAAGCCACCATATAAAACTTACTATCTCCTTATTTTACGCTCTTATCACTTTACGCTACCGTATAAGCACAAACGTTCCTTTTTTAGAGATATGCCTGCCGAGGTAATCTGTACCGCTTACCATCCACACATAGGTGTCCCCTGCCTGGTCAACCCCTTTGAAAGTACCGTCCCAGGCTTTAGACGGATCGGAAGTGGAAAACAACAATTGTCCCCACCTGTTATAAATTTTGAGATAATCGAAAATTTTGATTCCTACGGGTATGGCCCTGAATTCATCATTCAGCCCGTCCCGGTTTGGCGTAAAGCCTGTAGGAATGAATATGTCCGGCGCTGTCCGGAAGATCCTTACATAGATGGTATCGTAAGCAAAACATCCTTCCGCGGTACTCACTTTTACAGCATACGTCGCAAGGTCTCCCACATCACCCTCGAACACTGCAAGGGGATTAGCAATGGTGGTATCACTGAGGTAACTTCCGGGATACCAGCTATAAAATTCGGCGCCGGTAGCCTGCAATTGCAGGGGTTGCTCCAATACAGCCACGGTATCATTGCCGGCAAAAGCGGGAACGGGAGGGATCACGCCTATTGTCACATTTTTTACGGTGGGTTTGGGACAACCCAATACGTCTGTCACACTTACAGAATAGATGGCGCTGGTGGGAGGTGAAACGACAGGGGTGGGAATATTGCTGTTATTGATGTTGATGGACGGGGACCATTTGTAAAAGGTGCCCCCATCAGCAAATAACTGTACGCTGTCTCCATAACAGATGACGGTGTCGGCTGAAATGTTGACAGAAGGGTAGGGGACTGTCTTCACTACCAGTTGGTCGGTTGCCGAACATTTACCAATGTGGGCGGTTACACTATAGGTTGTATATTCTTCTGTAGGTGTTATAACCGGGTTTTTGGCGGCAGCATCCGTAATGGTGGCAGCGGGGCTCCACTCATAACGCAATCCGTTGCTTATAGGGGTGATCCTTGCAGAGTCAGTCAGGCACATGGTGAAGTCGGGCCCCGCACTCAACGTAACATAACTTACCACTCCTACCCTTATGGTGTCCGTAGTAGTACAACCGGGTACCGTTGTCAGACTAACGGAATAAGTGGTAGTGGTTTGCGGACTTACCTGCACCGTTGCGCCGGTCAGCGGATGTATGTTGTAAGCGGGCGACCATTCGTAAGTACCGGGAGGTCCTGATGCCGTTATGGAGATTGTATCAATGTCACACATTAAAGTGTCCTTAGGTAATGTAAGAGGAGGCCTGTCCCGTACGATAAGGTCTTTGTTAATAGTTGCCAGGCAGCCTTTGCTGGTACCTACTGTAAGAGATACATTATAGGTGCCGGATGAATGATAAGTGAAGGGAGGAGTCTGCTCCAGGGAAATATCATTGGTAACTTCAGGCACGCCAAAGTCCCATTGCCAGGTATTGACAACCCCATACCTGGCGGTAGTCCTGTCGTTGAAATGGATGGCGACATCTTTGCATCCTTCCGTAAACGAAAAATCAGGATTGAACCCGGGATATACTTTTACCAGCGTGTTGGCGGTATCTGAGCATTCTTCAAAACGGTTTGTAATAAGCCGAACCTTATAGGTGCCGGTATCGGGGTAGGTAAAGACGGGCTTCTCTTCTTCCGAAGTAGTGCCTGCCTGGTCGCCAAACTCCCAGTAATAGGATTTTATAATAGGGCTGTTGCTCCTGTTCTCGAAGTGCATGGTAAGGTTGTCGCAATTCACATATTCTGGCTCCAGCGAAGCTTCCGCAATGGTACAGGCGGTAATTTTGATCTGGATATCTTTCCGATGCACGTTTATCACACTGCCGTTTCTATGTTCGCTTACACATACTGTTATTACATAAATGCCGGCGGAGGGAGCAACACCGGAAACAATACCGGTACGGGGATCCACCTTTACGCCACTGCCCAGGGGATATGCCGCGTTGTAAACAAATCCGTATGGTACGGAATTGTATGGTGGTGGACTTGCCTGGCTTGGTTGGGGATCGCGCATTGACCCTCCTGAATAAGCCTGGCAAAAGCTGTAAGATAAAGAATCTCCATCGGCATCCGTCGCGCTGAAATCATACAGGAAGAAATTGCCTTCGCATACTACTACTGTGTCTTTTGTTGCGAATTTAGCGCTGCTGTTCACGGCGGCGGTAGCTTCAACGGATCGCCCGGGAATAGTAGCCGTATAGGTAGCGCCTACGCCACCGGAACCCACAATATTCGTCATGTTTTCGATACGGCAGCACCGTTGGTAGGAAACAATGTAACCATATTCGGTAACAGGCAGATCTATTGTGAACGTATAGGTGCCTAATTCGTAACAAACGACCGGCGGGTTATTGATACACCTGCCCGGATCCATCAGGGAGAGAATGGTGCGGTTGGAGAGGGAAACGCTTCGTGTCGTAACCGGGCTTGTTCCTCCGGATGCATTGTAAGAATAGATGCTGATAGCTGCCGACGGATCCAGCTGGGCGCCCGTAGAGTAGCAGTCCCGATACAGCTTTAATGTGATCCTGTAGGAAATATCGTTGCCATTGCTACGCAGGTATTCATAGGTCATTTCGCCTCCGGTGATATGCCTTGCTTCGGCAATCCCACAGATAAACAGGCAACCTATCAATACCAGATATTTGCAACTAACAGCCATCAATTACATAGTTAAGATAGTCATCAAGGAAACGGGTTACCTGGTCTTTCGCTTCCCACATGCCCATATGGGCGACACCCGGCAGTATTTTAATGCAGGAGACAGATGGGATATGGCTTTGTTTGAGGCTGTCCTGTAAAGATACACTTTTATCCTCCTCTCCTATAATAAACAGCACGGGTTTTCGATAATTTTCGATCAGTGCGGCGCCGTCCGGGCGGTCCATCATAGCCTGATAATATTGTATCAGGCTTTCCGGCTTAAAATTCCCCGACTTATCTATCAGCTTTTCTATCATACCAGGATTTGCTTTTGCATAGTTGTCGCCAAAAAGATTAGGGATGGATTGTTTCAGAAAGGAATGGGCGCCGAATTTTTCAATAAATGATATTCCCTTTTTTCTCATTTCTTTCCGCTCGGTATTGTCTGCAAACAGGGTAGAGTGTACAAATCCTATTCCATTAACACAGTCCTCAAACATTCTTAAAAAAGACAATGTTATGTAACCGCCCATGCTGTGACCGATTATAGCGCAGCGGGAAATATTTTCATGGTCCAGGATCTTTTTCAGGATGACTGCATATTTGTCCAGGGCACTTTCCGTCTTCCCGGCTTCGATGAAGTCAGACCCTCCGCTGCCGGGTATATCGGGAATGATCAAACGAAATTTTTCACTTAAAGAAGCTGCCTGGTTTTCCCAGATATCTCCGTCTTCTCCAAACCCGTGGATCAGCATTACAGCCGGCCCCTCCGTTTTTGAAAGCCTGTAAAGAACCTGACCACTATTTATTGTAAGATATTTTTGTTCCATTCCTGCAGATGTGATAATTCATAACAATTTCCGTAATTTTTTCCTTAGTTGATCAGGGGTATTGTAATAGGAGTGTTATAAATCGGAGAAACGGCTGCATTTCTATAAAAACACTATATGGAAGGGATGATGGCTGCTGTGATGCCACAAAAGGCTTTAACCAGTAAAATGCCGTCTATTACAACAAGATAATATAAAATGCTTTTTCTTTTCTGCATGGAAAACGCCACGGCTAACAGTAAAACGAATGGTATAGTGTTTATGAGAATGGTGATCCAATGAAAATGATTGTATAATGAAAAAAATAGGAATGACAGGAAGCCTGTTAGGGTCAGCGGAACAAGAATGGTAAAGATGGTTTTTCTTAATCCTACCCGCACTACAAATGTCTTTATTTCCCGGTTGGCGTCATCCGCGTAATCTTTCAGGTCAAACAGGATGGCATTGACCGTGCAGAACATCCAGTTTTTTACAAAGAGCCAGAACATAAAACCTGCCGGCAAATGATGGATCTTTTCCTCCATGGTTAAAATCCAGACCGGCAGCAGGCATACCACGCCCGCCCATACATACCCGATCAGGAAAGGCTTCAGCCATCCGATATTTCTGAGCCTCCTGGCGCCGGGATACCAAAGACCGTAATATAAGCTGCCTGCTGCCGGGATGCTTATTAGTAAACACCATTGCCACAAAGAGATCAATGACAGGTTTTTAAGCGTCATGAGCTGATAAATGATGCAGACGATACTTATGATTGTCAGGATCCACTGGCTGAATATTATAAAGGAGGTATGTTTCTTATACCAGTTGATCCTGGGGTTAACGGTTTTGGAAGATCCTGAAACAGGGATATAGGCCCGGGTATAAAATACGACAGTAATACAGAACAGCAGTATATAAAAAGCAACAGAATTGGCCGGAAGCCTTAACTGGAATATTGTTTCTACAGACAATGCTACGGCAAGAATGCCGATAAAATAGTTTGAAAAAAACAGGAATGATATGAACCTGGTTTTTAGCACGTGTGTCAGCGCTGAAATGTATTGGTTTATTTCACAATAACGGTACCGATATTTCTGGTTAGTTCCACCTCCAGTTGTTTGAGGTGCTGATGTGTTTTCATCAGTATCAGTTGCTCTTCGGTGGAAGCTGCTTTTTCAAGATCTTTTTGGTTTTCGGTTACCAGTCTTTTTATTTTACGCAGCTTCAGGTAATTAAGCGATGATAACACTTCTTCTTTGTATAATTCTTCTCTTGTCAGCAGCGGCCCGTCATAATGCTCCTTCCAGTTGGGGCTCAGCTCATATTGTGTATCCATGAGTCCTACTACCAGCTTGCTAAGCTCAATATCTTCGCTATACAAAAAAGTTTTGGGTGTTATTTCCAATCCATCCTGTTGCCAGCGCCTGTATATCTCCACAACCTTTAACATCTCCCTGTTATCCATCAGCTCGGATAAACCGTCAAATTCTTTGAAAATGTATTCGCTCACTTTCTGGTTCTCCTCCCATTGATAATTTCCGAATTCCAGGAGTGCCCTTACCACGTTCCTTTCTACCTGCTCATCTTTATTCAGGAGGTGCAGGGTATCTTCATCTTCTGCTATGGTATCTTCTGCCGGCCCTGCGACATCAACGTTGGCAGATCTGGCTTCTGCTTTTGTGATCCTTTCCCGTATAAATTTATTTACCAGTGTATTCAGACCGGCTTCATCCACGTTGAGCATGGCGGAGCATTGCCGGATATAATCCTGTTGCCGGGTGAAGTCTTCGGTTTTGTTGAGCCTGGAAATGGTCTCCGCTATCCTGTTAACAACTGCTGCCTTTTTATTCGAATCTTCGCCGGCATCCTTCAGCGATACCTGAAGCTGAAAGAGGATAAAGTCCTTTTTGTTTTCCGCAATAAATTCCCGGAATGCTTCGCTGCCCACCTTTTTTACATAGCTGTCAGGATCTTCTTTATCGGGGATCAATACCAGCTGTACATTCAGTCCTTCCTCCAGCGCCAGGTCCAGCCCGCGCAGCGCCGCTTTGATACCTGCAGCATCTCCGTCGTAGATGATGACCAGGTTTTTGGTGTACTTTTTAATAAGCCGCAACTGGTCCGGCGTAAGAGAGGTGCCACCGCTGGCCACCACATTTTCTATTCCTGCCTGGTGCAGGGAAATGACATCTGTATAACCTTCCACCAGCAGGCACTCATCTGCCTTGTCAATAGCATGACGGGCAAAATAAGAGCCATACAGTATCTTGCTTTTTATATAGATATCGTTTTCCGGAGTATTTATGTATTTGGGAGCCTTATCGTTTTTACCAATGATACGGGCGCCGAAACCTGTTATTTTTCCCGTCTGGTTATGAACCGGAAATATGATCCTTCCCCGATAGTTGTCCACCAGCTGCTCATTCCGTTCCACCACCAGGCCAGACTGTACCAGGTATTCCTTATTATATTGTGCGGCGGTGGCAGCCCTGGCGAAGGCATCCCGCTCCTGGCTGCAGTAGCCCAATTGAAACTTTTCTATGATATGGTCGGTAAATCCCCGTTCCCTTAAATAAGATAAGGCGATATCCTGTCCTTCATCGGTCTGGAGCAGGGATTGGGTAAAGTACTGCTGTGCAAACGCATTTATAATATAAAGACTGTCAGCTTTTTGCAGTGCTTCTTTTACCGTAGGGTCCAGCGCCGTTTCCTCAATTTCAACATTATACCTGCCGGCCAGCCAGCGCAGCGCTTCTACGTAGCTGTATTTCTCGTGCTCCATTAAGAAGCTGATACTGTTGCCGCTACGCCCGCATCCGAAGCATTTATATATTTCTTTGGCAGGCGATACCGTAAAGGAAGGCGTTCTTTCATTGTGAAAGGGACACAACCCGAGGTAGCTGGCACCACGTTTTTTCAGTTTAACGAAGCTGCCAACGATATCAATAATATCAATTCTTGATTTTATCTGCTCTATGGTATGCTGGGAAATCAAGGCAAAAATGGTAAAATTAAAACACCACAAGTTAATACACATCAGGATATTAATACATTTTTTTATTAACCGGATGGTTTTTAACAATTTAAAAATCTGTTCTTCGTTATTACCTCTGTTGTCTATATCCTCGAATAACTAGAATAATTTCCTATGAAGAAATTTATACAGTTACAAGTACTGTTTTTATTGATATGTGCTAATGTTTTTGCCGGTGAGGGCAAAAAAGCGCTGGCAC
>Ga0222429_100707_pt1 | contig 16075 bp, 14 predicted proteins | sample 1B50Ametagenome_FD_182475 | JGI IMG/M metagenome (GOLD analysis project Ga0222429, IMG submission 182475) | Enriched microbial communities from leaf-cutter ant dump, University of Wisconsin, Madison, United States - 1B50A (version 2) | ecosystem: Environmental > Terrestrial > Nest > Insects nest...
CCACAGGCGTACGTATTCAACACCAGGCTGCAAAACCAACTTATACTACTACCCTTTTGCGCAACGACCACGTTTCCGCCTTATTTATGGCGGCGATCGAAGCAACGGAAGAAGCTGTTATTAATTCCTTATGGGCAGCGGAAACCATGACAGGAAAGGACGGTAATACTGCAATGAAACTACCACAGGAAGAGGTGCTGCAGATAATGAAACAATACAAGGCTATCGACAAATGATGTACAGCTTTCTAAATGGTGAATTCCTGCCGGCAGACAAAACATTCCTGCATATCAGTGACCTTTCCGTGCAACGCGGTTACGGCGTTTTTGATTTTTTTAAAGTAGTCGATGGAAGGATTCCTTTTTTTGATGACTATATCAACCGATTCTATTATTCCGCGGCACAGATGTTTCTCCCGGTACCTCTTTCAACAGAAGAATTGAAGCAGGTTGTACTATCATTGCTGGAACGGAATGGAATGGCGGATGCGGGTATCAAGCTGCTGTTGACCGGCGGGTATGCAGGGGACGGCTATTCTATCAGCCAGCCTAACCTGGTCATTACACAGCATCATCTGCCGGTTGTTCCCGGCAGGCTCATAGAGGAAGGTGTGAAAATAATTACGCATGCGTTTTGCCGTGAGCTGCCCCAGGTCAAGTCCATCAACTATGTAACCGGCATCCGGCTGCAGCAGAAAGTCAGGAAAGCACAGGCCTACGATGTTTTATACCACCTGGATGGCGTATTAAGCGAGTTTCCCCGTTGTAATATATTCATTGTCAGGAAAACGGGAGAAGTGGTCACCCCCGGCTCCAACGTCCTGGAAGGCATCACACGTAAGCAGGTACTGGCGCTGGATGGTATCATCAGCATCAAAACCGGGTTGGTAACCATGCAGGATTTGCTGGAAGCAGAAGAAGCTTTTCTCACGAGCACGACCAAACGTATTCTTCCTATTGTGTCGGTAGATGACAACAACATTATTGGTACCGGCAAACCAGGCGCTGTTACCATCAGCTTGCTGGAGCAGCTAAAAGCAAGGGAACAGAGCGGATCCAAATAACGATTGTCTCTACTTCATATGACATGGAGCCCGGCATCGTTGTTATTATTACCATGTTCTTCGCGGGTATTGCCTGTACCACCCGGTGCTATAACTTCTCGGCTATATGTTCCGGCAGGATATAACCTTCATCCAGCTCTATCACCTGCAAATTCCTGAACTCAATCCGGGCACCCTCTGCTTCCAGGCATAAGTAGCCTTTGCGTCGTGAAGATTCACGGATACCATTTACATATTTTCCGTTGACAGACAACTTGATCGTGCCATCCACACATACCACCGTGTATGTATTCCACTCCCCCACGCCCATGCACCTGTTCTCTATAGACTTGCTTCTTTCACCCCGCGGATGATCAGGTATCGTCCTGGTTTTACCCGCCCCGAACAGCTCACCGTGTACATAAGCGATCGGTGGTGTTTCCCCATTCCGTTTGTTCTGGTTTACCCAGTCGAGCTCCAACATCTGTACTTCCACCCCGCTTGGCAGCCTGTTATGATCTTCCGGTTGGGCATCGCACCAAACAAATATCCCTGAATTACCTCCTTTTTCCATATGCCTCCATTCTACGTGCATGATAAAATTTTGGTACATCCTTTCCGATCTTACAACACCGATCGGCCAGCCTTTTCCCACCAGTGTATCGCCTTTTTTGTACCATGTGGTATCGGTGGTATTTACATCTACCCATCGCAAAGGCTGCACGGCGTCCTCTCCCCCGATCAGCTTTTCAAAGCTTTTTCTTTCTCCAAATTCAAAAAGCATTTTCTGGCCGAAACCCGGCATACACACAGCAAGGTTAAAAATAACAAAAGCATGTTTCAGGAATTTCATTCTATTGATTTAATCATGCAAAACATAATGACAGGACAAATCTACAACCCTTTGCTGTATTCTTCGCGAGGCTTATTACGTCCCTTGTCTCCCTGAGTAAACAATCAGCGCAAGTCAAACGCTTTCACTGGTAAATTCAATCTGTATCCAGCGGCACGTGAGAACACGCACCGGGGCAGTGGGCAGCCTGGTTGCGTGTCCCCACGCAACCTCACCCTCCATATTTGGCATACATACCAAACGTTCGTACTTCCATCTATCTTTATTCTGCCGCCCGTCATCCTGAATAAACCATCAGCGCAACTCAAGCGCTTTCACTGATACATTCAATCTGTATCTAACGGCGCGTGAGGACACGCACCGGGGCAACGAGCCGCCTGGTTGCGTGTCTCCACGCAACCTCACCCTCCATATTTGGCATACATGCCAAACGTTCGTACTTCCATCTATCTTTATTCTGCCGCTTGTCATCCTAGGTAAACCATCAGCGCAACTCAAGCGCTTTCACTGATAAATTCAATCTGTATCTAACGGCACGTGAGGACACGCGCCGGGGCAACGAGCCGCCTGGTTGCGTGTCCCCACGCAACCTTCTGGCACTGGAGATTTGGCATACATGCCAAACGTTCGTACTTCCATCTATTTTTATCCTGCCGCTTGTCATCCTGAGCCTGCGAAGGATCTATGCATGATTGATGAAGCAAAAAGCAGATTACCTTCCGTGCATATACATAGTTTTATATACTTTTACAGCATCGGCATTGAAATGAAAATAGAACAAAATATAAAGCTCGCAGTAGACGCTATCGTTTTCGGGTATGCGAACAACAGCTTAAATGTATTGCTGATCAAGCAGAAGTTCGGACCTATGAAAAACCAGTGGGCGCTGGTAGGCGGGTTTGTAAAAGACAATGAGTCGCTGCAGGACGCCGTAAACCGCGAGCTGCATGAAGAAGCCGGTATAAAGGTCAATTACCTGGAACAATTGTACACCTTTGGGGATAATATCCATCGTGACCCGCGTTTCAGGGTGGTATCTGTCGCTTATTTTGCATTGGTCAACTCAACAAAATTTATATTGACCGCCGACAGCGATGCCGAAGAAGCCGCCTGGTTCCCCATAGACAGCCTGCCAAAACTGGCCTTCGATCATAGGGAAATCATCAAGCTGGCCAGGAAACGCCTGCAGGGAAAGCTGACCTATCAGCCCATAGGCTTCGACCTACTGCCGAAAGAATTCCTATTTTCCGAGCTGGAAAACCTGTACTGCACTATTCTTGAAAAGGAAATTGACCGCCGGAACTTCCGGAAAAAGATCCTGAGCTTCGGCATCGTAGAAGAAACAGTCCTGTTTTCCCCTAAAAAAGCCGGGCGCCCGGCAAAATTATTCCGCTTTAACAAGCAGCAATACAACAGGTTACAAAAAGAAGGTTTCGTATTTGATATTAATTTTGCGTAATTTTTACACAAAAATTTGCAGGAAATCATTTTTACAGGTACATTTGCGTAAATAATACGCAATATGAACAATCTACAGCTTCACCTGGATAAAGGCTTCAGGCCGTCAGCGGGTCAGGAAATATTATTTGATCAGTTGCAGTTTTCCGGCGGCGAGCCGCACATTAAGATCCACCCGGACTTCGACCGGCATATACCGGTAACCGTTACCCACCGCATCAACTCATTTAATGATCTCGGGCTGCTTTGCCTGGCGGTGGATGCCTTGAAAAGAATGAAGGCAACGATCCATGAATTGATCATTCCTTATTTTCCGGCTGCCCGCCAGGACCGGGTAATGATACCGGGCGAGCCCCTCTCAGTGAAAGTATATGCAGATATAGTGAACCAGCTGGGCTTTCAAAAAGTGACCATACTGGATGCACATTCGGATGTAACACCGGCATTGGTTGAAAACTGCGAAGCTATTTCCAATCATGCATTTATAAAGGAAGTATTAAAGCAGGTGGCGGTTGAGAGTCTCGTTTCCCCGGATGGAGGCGCCCTGAAAAAAATATACAAGCTGTCGGAATATCTCGGAGGGATGGAAGTGATAGAATGCAGCAAAAGCAGGGATGTAAAAAACGGCCGGCTCACGGGTTTCAGGGTATATGCGGATGACCTGGCCGGTAAAGACCTGCTGGTAGTAGACGATATCTGCGATGGCGGCGCCACTTTTACCGGGCTTGCCCGGGAACTGAAGAAGAAAAATGCCGGAAAGCTCTACCTGGCAGTAACACACGGCATTTTCAGCAAAGGACTGGAGGAGCTGGGCAAAGACTTTGAAAGGATTTTTACGACCGACTCAATCCGCGAGATCAGTCACCCTTCTTTAACCCAGATAAAGCTGAACCATGGACTTTTATCTTAACCCAGACAATGCAAGGACCCGCCTGGTGGAAGAATACAGGCAATACGGATCGCTGGTAATAGCATTCGATTTTGACGACACCGTGTATGATTTTCATAAAAAAGGAAGGGATTATAAACAGGTGATAGCGCTTCTGAGAAAGCTGAAAGCCATCAATTGTTACCTGGTATGCTGGACCGGACAGGAGGATAGGGACTTTGTAGCCAGGTATCTTACTACGCACAACATTCCGTTTGATGCTATCAACGAACATCCGCCTTTTTACACATCTCCCGGCAGGAAAGTATACGCAAATGTTTACCTCGATGACCGTGCCGGTCTGCTGCAGGTGTATAACGATTTAATTTATTTAACCGAAAATATATAAAGCTATGAACCCACTGTTATTAACCGATGGATACAAACTGGATCACAGAAGGCAATATCCCAAAGGAACAACCCTGGTATATTCTAACTGGACGCCCAGAAAAAGCAGGATCGCCGGCATAGACGAAGTAGTATTGTTTGGACTGCAATATTTCATTAAAAAATATATCCTGGAAGATTTTGAAAAGGATTTTTTCAAACAACCCAAAGAGAAGGTCGTAGCGGAATACCGGCGCCGCATCAACAACTACCTGGGAGAAAACCAGGTAGGCACCCAACACATCGAAGATCTGCATGACCTTGGTTATATTCCGATGGTCATAAAAGCGGTGCCGGAGGGAAGCGCGGTGCCGGTACGGGTGCCCATGTTTACCATATATAATACGTTGCCGGAATTCTTCTGGCTGACGAACTATTTTGAGACCCTGTTATCCGCGGTGATCTGGATGCCCTGCACGTCTGCCACCATCGCAAAGCAATACCGGAAAATACTGGATGGGTTTGCTGCCGAAACATCTTCTGCGCCGGGTTTTGTCGACTGGCAGGGGCATGATTTCTCTATGCGGGGAATGGCAGGTATAGATGCAGGGTTGAGCTCTTCCGCCGGCCACCTGCTGAGCTTCACCGGTACGGATACAGTGCCGGCTATAGATTTCCTGGAGCAATATTATAATGCCGATTCCGATAAGGAACTTATTGGAGGGTCTGTAGCAGCTACGGAACACTCGGTCATGAGCATGGGCACAGTGGAGGATGAGCTGGGAACATTCAGAAGGCTGATCACCGAAGTATACCCCGGAGGTATCGTTTCAATTGTATCTGATACCTGGGACCTGTGGAAAGTGTTGACGGTATACCTGCCGGCATTAAAAAATGAAATAGCCGGCAGGAACGGCAAGGTCGTGATCAGGCCCGACAGCGGGGATCCGGCAGATATTATCTGTGGAAACCCCAACGGTAAAAACGAAAATAAAAAGAAAGGAGTTATTGAGCTGTTATGGGATGTTTTTGGCGGAACCGTCAATGACAAAGGTTACAAAGAATTACCACCGTACATCGGGGCTATATACGGCGACAGCATTACGCTGGAACGGGCGACCAGCATCTGTGAAAGGCTGAAGGCAAAGGGATTCGCTTCTACCAACGTGGTATTGGGTATAGGTTCCTATACTTATCAGTACAATACCCGTGACACTTTTGGGTTTGCCATGAAAGCAACCTACGGAGAAGTAAATGGCATGGGCAGGGAAATTTATAAAGATCCCGTAACCGACGATGGCGCTAAAAAGTCAGCAAAGGGTTTATTGAAAGTGGTAAAGGAAAATGGCAGGTTCAAACTGATAGACCGGGTAGACTGGAAGGAAGAACAAACCGGCGAATTGAAAGAGGTGTTCAGGGACGGCAGGTTGCTGGTGGACCAGACGCTGCAGGAAATAAGGAACAATTTGAGAATGAGGTAAGGTGAAAATGTAGAAATGAATCACAGGTGTTCCATCGCACCAGCTATCGCTATTGTGCTCCTGTGGTATCCTTTGATCTCAATGGGGTACTGTCAGCTGTTATCTTATGGTAGAAAAAGAATTCCTGATTGAGGTTCCGGCAATTTTTTATTTCTTTTGTATCTATAACATTTTAATATGCGTTTTGCGCTATTGCTGGCTTGTACACTCACCTTTCACCTTTTTCTATGGGGACAGTCTACCCTTGATAAACAATTGGTGCTGCTCACCAGGGTCATTGAAAAAAATCATTATCAGCCTGCAATTATAGATGATACATTTTCCTCCCAGGTATTTAACAGGTTACTCAACACGCTTGATCCTTTATCTGTTAGTTTCACGTTAGAAGATATCAACAAACTGGAACCTTTCCGGTATCAAATAGATGATGAGATGCGTGGCAAGAAGCCTCTGTTTGCACAACAACTGGCAACGCTGTTTGAAAACCGGCTTAGAAAAATGCTGCCCATCATTGACAAGCTGGAAGCCAGACCTTTTGAGTTTGATTCCCCCGATTTTTTTATCGACAAGAAACAGGATTTTCCGGCTGATGAAAAAGCCAGTGAGCAAAAGATATACCGGTACTATAAAATGAAGGTACTGGAACATATTACAGATGAACAGATCGATAATGCAGCTATCACAAAATCGTTGGTGCAGCAGCTGGAAGCTGCTGCAAGGAAAAAGGTTCTCCGGAATGCAAAAGCAAAAATTGAGTACTACCTGAGCAATGGTGTAGTCAAACAGGTAGAAGACACCTATTTACAAATAATTGCCAGTAATTACGATCCCCATACCAACTTTTTCGGACCGGAAGAAAAGAAGCAATTTGACGAGGCTTTGAGCAGTGAAAATTTCAGCTTTGGATTTTCTTTGAAGCTGGAAGGAGGTAAATGCCTGGTACAGTCGCTTACACCCGGCGGGGCGGCCTGGCGAAGCGGGAATATTCATAAAAACGATGAGGTAACAGCTATAGTAGCAGATGGCAAAAATATTCAGATGGATGGGATACATGCACCGTTTGTTTTGAATGAACTGGAAAAGGCCTCTGTTCAAAAAATAACGGTTACGGTCACCTCTGCTGATGGGATCACCCGTTCAGTAATGCTTCAGAAACAGCAGCAACAAAACGAAGAAAACACAGTGAGGGGATATGTTTTAAACGGTAATGTGAAAGCCGGTTATATCGCTCTTCCGTCATTTTATACCGAATGGGGAAATAACGGCAGCAGCAGTTGCGCGAATGATGTAGCCAAGGAAATAGTAAAATTAAAACGGGACGGTATTACCGGATTGATCCTTGATTTGCGGTATAACGAAGGGGGAAGCCTTCAGGAGGCATTGGAGCTGATGGGAATTTTCATAGATGTTGGCCCCGGCTGTCTGGTACGGGATAACCTGGGTGGCACCACTGTTTTAAAAGACCCGAACCGGGGAACCATGTACGATGGCCCGTTGGTCATCATGATCAATGGGCAGAGCGCCTCGGCCTCAGAGCTGGTGGCGGGTACGCTGCAAGATTATAAGAGAGCATTGATCGTTGGTAGCAGAAGTTTTGGTAAAGCCACTATGCAGGCTGTTTACCCCCTGGATACTACGTCAACCCTGTTATCGGCAGACAGTGAATTAGCCAGGTTATATGGTTATGTAAAAGTAACCGGTGGCAAGCTTTTCAGGATCACGGGTAAAACGGTCCAATTAAACGGCGTAACGCCTGATATAATATTACCGGATGCTTTTCATGCAGTAGCCTACACTGAAAGGTCGTTTCATAATGCAATGACTGCCGACACCATAGTAAAAAAAGTAGTATTTAACTCCTTGCCCGGCTATAAAACGGAGGTATTATCTGCCAATAGCAAAACCAGGGTTACAGGCAATGCATTTTTTAACTCGCTCAACCAGTTTCTGGAAGCCGTCAAAAACAGGTCGGATACAATTCCGCTCGAATGGCAGGCATATATTGCACGGGAGAAAAAAGCGGCTGTTAACAATATAAAGATCGCCGGCGAACAAGATACATATACTGTCAGCAACAACAGCTTTGACACGAACCTGATACGACTGGCAGATTACCTGAAAGAGACGGAGGAAGAAGCGCGCCACAAGATCAGGCAGGACCATTATATAGGTGAAGTGCTTTCTATTATCAACGATATTATAAAAAACCCTTAACAATGAAGTATTACAGCAGGCCCTTTATCCTTATAGCACTGTTCATATCCTGGACACCACTGACATATGCGCAGGAGGATAGCCCCGTCACCTCCCTGAATACCATAAATATAGCGGTAGGTAAGATATCCGAAAAATACCTGTCCTATATGAGCACGGTAGCACACAATAATAATAAAGCTAAAAAAGCACAGAAGAAACGGGACGAAATGCTGAATCAGATCATTGATTCAAGAGCGGACGTAATGGGCGTTCCGGGATATAAAGGCGATAAGTCACTGAAAGAGGCCACGCTTGAATACCTGAACCTCACCCATGATGTAATGAATGAAAACTATGCCAAAATAGTCAACCTGGAAGAGATAGCAGAACAAAGCTATGACAATATGGAAGCCTACTTGCTGATGCAGAAAGCGGTAAACGACAAGATGAATGATGCCAATGAAAAGCGTCATTTGAAAACAAAAGAGTATTGCAGCAAATACAATATCGAGCTGATTGATAAAGGTGACGAATTGAGCAGGAAAATGAAGAAGCTGAACGATGTATCGGAATATCAGAACGAGATTTACCTTATTTTCTTCAAATGTTCCGTACAGGAGAACAATCTGCTGGAAACCATGAATACTAAGAATGTGACATCGCTGGAACAAATTAAAAATGCGATGGTCAAATATGCGGACGAGGGGCTCGCAAAACTGGATACAATCAAAGGATATAACGGAGATATGCTGTTGAAAAATGCCTGCCGGTCGGCTATGGAGTTTTTTAAATCAGAAGCCGACAAACTATCTGTAATCACTGATTTTTTTATGAAAGAAGAAGCATTCGAAAAGATCAAAAAGAACTTTGAAACCAATCCTTCTGCGCGGGACAATAAGACGGAAATAGATAATTATAATAAGGCTGTCAACGAAGTAAACCAGGCTTCCAGGCAGTATAACCAAACCAATCAGCAGCTATATGAAAAGCGGAAAAAGATATATGAAAACTGGAACAATGCAGTAAAAACCTATATGGACCGCAATATACCTTACGCAAAATAAACGGAACCGGACAAAAAGATGCAGGCGTCAATGACGCCTCTCTTCCATTATCATCTCCGGCTGAATAGGCTACCCAACTGCGTCATTATAGGCGGGCATCCCTGAGCGGATCCCATCTGCACGTGAAGACACGTGCGGGGGCACGCGACTTTCCAAATGGCCTGGTTACAGTTGATTTATATTATGTGTTATTGGCACGGACAAAGAACGGGGTTCATCACCAACGCTAACCAGGCGGCATGTCATTGTTCACAGCAACAACTTTCCGTTCAGCACCGGCATATAAGCACTACCTGCTTAACAATTCTTCTGCAATATGACGGTATTCCGCTTTTTGCTTGCTGTACTCTTCTTCACCTGTACCCGGACCGTTAAAGCCACTATGTATAGAGCTTATCCTGCCATCGCGGCCAATAAATATGGTGGTCGGAAAGGCAGGGATCTTGTTGATCTGCGGTAACGTTTTTTCTGTCCGGAGGGTATCTCCCACCGCCACCGGCGCTATCAGCACCGGGTAGTTGATCTTCAGCCTGCGGATAAAATTTCTCACTGCTGCCTGCGATTTCGTGAAATCTTCTGTACGTTCATAAGACAGTCCTATTATTTCCAATCCCTGGTCCCTGTATTGGTTATACATTTCGATGAACAACGGCGCTTCGTCCAAACAATTCGGACACCAGCTGCCCAATATCTGCAGGATGATCACCTTGTTTTTATAACATTCATCGTTGATGGAAACCGGGTTGCCGTCCGAATCTTTAAAGGTGAAGTCCAGCCGGGGCTCCATGCCTTCTTTTACATGGGCGGCTGCAGAAGCGTCGGGTAACACCGCATTGTCATCTCTAACGGCATGCCATACCTGGGTGGCAGGGCCGGCGCCGGTATAAAACGCTCCGTTCTGAATGCTTCCGTCTTCACCTACCTTTGCCCGGAACAATTGCGCATACCCTCCGTCAAAGCCGGACAGCTTCAGCGAATCCCCATCTACCACTCCTTCCAGGTACCTGTAATCCCCATAAGGGGTAAGAAAGGAACCGGTGAGCTTATTACCCGATTGCGCAAATACACCTACAGAGGGCATGGAGCGGCCGGCAGTATCTACAAAGTTCACCGCCCAGCGACCGGATACATCAGCAGGCCTGGCCTTGCTTTTAATCTTAAAGCGGTAAGACTCATTATTCCGGGCTGTGAACGGGATCACGACATGCCTGTCAGCAAGCGTTTTGATCCAGGTTCCTTCCAGCCTGTCTTTACCCCTTGCCTTTACCCTGAACTGGGAATCAAAAAAAGGCATTTTAATAATAACAGAGTCTCCCTTCTTGCTTACATCATCTACTTCCAGGCGATCTCCTGCGTTCAGTATAAATAATTTTGTTGTATTATCCTTATGCACAACTTCAAAATTGATGACAATTGCATTTCCGTCAGACCGCAAAAGCTCTCCGCGCCATATACCTTTCCTGATAATTTCCTGCGACTGTGCAAATTGTAATGAGAACAAGCCTGCCAATACAATGTATAATCCCTTCATTAATTAAAATTTATTGCAAATATAGTCTAGTAATATTATAGACTGTTTTGTTTCTCCAAATTTTCCAGCATATCGCGGGTCATCCCTTCCAGTCCGTATTCATGCTTCCAGCCCCAATCCTGCCTGGCCACTGTGTCATCGATGCTCTGCGGCCAGCTGTCAGCAATGGCCTGTCTGTAATCCGGCTGATAGGATATTTCAAATTCGGGGATATGGTTTTGGATCTGCCGGGCGATCTCCGCCGGCGAAAAGCTGATGCCTGCTATATTATAGGAAGTACGCACGGATATTTTCCTGCTGTCGGCTTCCATCAGCTCAATGGTAGCCCTGATGGCATCCGGCATATACATCATCGGCAGGTAAGTATCCTTATTCAAAAAGCACTGGTATTTTTTTTCCTCGATCGCCCCATGAAAGATCTCTACGGCATAGTCCGTTGTGCCCCCACCGGGAGATGACTTATAGCTGATCAGTCCCGGATACCGCAGGCTCCTCACATCTACTCCATAACGTTGGTTATAATATTTGCACCAGAATTCGCCCGCGTATTTACTGATACCATATACAGTAGTAGGTTCAATAATGGTTTGCTGCGGACAGTTTTTTTTAGGAGAGGTAGGCCCGAATACGGCAATGCTGCTGGGCCAGTACACCTTTGACAGCTTTTCTTCGCGGGCAATATCCAGCACATTCAAAAGGCTTTGCGTATTCAGATGCCAGGCTAATCCGGGATTTTTTTCACCGGTGGCAGAGAGTATAGCCGCCAGCAGGTAGATCTGCGTGATGTTCTGGCGTATGACCTGCACGTGCAGCATTTCCTTGTTCATCACATCCAGCGAAACATACGGTCCTGTGCCATGCAGCAAAGGATTTTCCTCCCTGAGGTCGGATGCGACCACCTGTGCATTGCCATATATTTTTCTTAAAGCCAATGTAAGCTCCACCCCTATCTGGCCGGAGGCACCAATAACCAGTATTTTTTCCTTTACCATTAGACCTGCAATTTTATAATAATCTATTGCACATACAGCATATCTGCTGCATATTAAAATGATTTATGCAAAAATAATTGGTAAGTCGGTCAAAAAAATTTACTTTTCTCTTCAAATTCCACTTCTATGCTACAGACAAACAAAAAGAAATTTTTTGTGGGGCTGGTATTATGCGCTATCCTGATGATAGGCGTTGCCGCTACCACACAGGACACACCAAAACCGAACCTCAAAGTACTTCCTAAAAACATTAGTCACGAAGACTTGGAGCGTATCATGAAGGAGTTCAACGTTTCGCTCGGGGTAAAATGCAACCATTGCCATGCTCCTTCCAAAACCGCACAGGGCAAGCTGGATTTCCGGAGTGATGAAAAGCCCGAAAAAGAAACTGCCCGCGCCATGATGAAGCTGACGGCAAAAATCAATAAAAAATATTTTGGTCACGATGTAAAAAACGGCGGGGATGCGCCAATCACCTGCATTACCTGTCATAACGGGAAAGCACATCCTGAAAGTAAGATTGAACTACCTCCTCCTCAGCAATAAATGAACGGTTAACATATATCCGGGGGCTGCCAAGCAGCCCTTTTTTTTGATCCTTTTATTATTTACGGACAACTGTGAACGGACCCCACCCCGTTACGTGTCTCCACGCAATGTTCTCCCGGCAACAACTTACACACTTATTCTATAAACATAGATTGTAACCGGGCAGGACCGCCCTGTTATTGAACCGTGCAAACCGGCTCTTGTATAAGCCCAACAAGCATCGCCCGCGACAAAAACGACACAAAAGAGGAACGCATCAGGAAAACCAAAGGAACTTTTTAATTGACTTCTATGTCATGCCGATCTTGGCAACCATCTCTTTCATCAGGGAAGCATCCTCTGTCCCCCCGTCATGAATACCTATGCTTCGTAGATTATATTGGTGCAACAAGAGCAATATCCGCTCCACACCGGCATATCCGTAATTTTTGGCTGCAGCCATATAATCTTTTATGAAATAAGGATTTACGCCGATAGCGGCTGCAGCGGCTTTATCATCTCCCTGGATACCAAAAAGCATGTATACTTTACTGAAAAAATTGTAAATAGCCGGCAGCACCAGCTGAATAGGACCTGCCTTGGGATTCGATTCAAAATACTGGATGATCTGGTATGCTTTGGCGAAATCCCTTCGCTGTAAAGCATTCTGCAATTCGTACACGTTGTATTCCCTGCTTACGCCCACATGTTCCTCAATATCTTCCTCCGTAATGCTTTTTTTACCACCCAGGTTCAGCAACAGCTTGTCTACTTCATTGTTGATGCGGCTGATATCATTCCCTATATGTTCTGTCAGTAAAATAGTGGCTTTCGGGTTAATGTTGTATCCCTTAGATGCTACCAGGTTGCTGGTCCATTCCGGCAGCTGATTGTCATACATTTTTTTTGTCGACAGCAAAACAGATTGTTGTTTTAGCAGCTTTGCCAGCTTGCTTCTTCCATCTACTTTTTTCTCCTTATAGGCCACCACCAGGATGGTAGAAGAAAGTGGGCGTTCGATATAAGCTTCCAGCTTTTCCACATCACGCATATGCTGGGCTTCCTTCAGTATCACCACCTGCTTATCCGAGAGCATGGGATAACGGCGGCAGGCGTTGACCACATCCGCCCAGTTGGCATCTTTTCCGTAAAAAACAGAGAGATTGAACCCTACCTCCGCCTCAGAGAGGATGGAATGCTCCGCGTAATTTACCAGGATATCGATGTAATAGGGCTCTTCCCCCTCAAGCCAGTATACAGGCTTAAAGCTCCCCTTTTTCCAGTCTGCCAGTATTTTTTCCGCACTCATAATTATGCTGCAAAGTAGCTCAAAAACCCGGAACCGGGTTTTGATAAAATATTAAACGATCACTATTTTATCGTCCAGGTAAGGAAGATTTTTAAACCGCAGGAGGATATTGGCAACCGTTGCCACGTCTTTTTGACAATACACAACAATACGCGGGAGGTTTTTCTCGTTGTAATAAACATCCTGTACCATGCTTCCGTCAATATCATCCTTGGGAGTGCTGATACCCAGCACGGCGGCCAGGAGCTTGAGTGATATATAGTTTTTATAATCACCGAATTTCCAAAGCTCCAGGGTGTCCAGAAGGTTGGTTTCCCAGGGCTTTTTTCCGTACAGTTGTAAACAATCCGGCAGCACTACCCTGTTAATGATCATCCGGCGACAAATGTAAGGGATATCAAATTCCTTGATATTATGACCGGCAAGTGTAATTATTCCCCGCTTTTCATGAAAACTGTTCAGCAGGGATACAAATTCGTTTAACAAAACCTGTTCATTATCACCGCTAACAGACTTGATTTTAAAATGGATATCCCCATCCGGTTCATGGTAAAAAAAGCCACAGGAAATACATATAATTTTGCCAAATTCAGCCAGTATCCCGGCTCTTTGACCATAGTATTCCTCCGTCGAAAAATTTTCTGGCATGGTTTTGGAAACCTTCTCTTCCCAAAGCTCCTGCCATGGCAACGGCAAGCGTTGAAAATCAGGGGCTCCGGGAACCGTTTCTATATCAATAACCAGTACCTTTGTAAGGTCAATTGAGCTGAGCATGTTCTCAAATTTTTATAAAAAAGCAAATAAACACTAAAAATAGACACTATGAGCGCTTCAAATTATCCCTCTACATCGGGATACCCCCAACCCCCGAAAAAAGATAACCGTGGCATTATTTACGGTGTATTAATTGCCGCATTGTTAGGAACCTGGGGGTACATTATTTTCGATAAAAGTAAAACCAAAGAAGTAATCCAGCAAAAGGATATTCAGTATGCTTCCCTGGATTCTGTAAGGACCCAGTTGGCTACAGACTATGAAGCAGCAGAAATACGCCTTGACAAAATGACTTCTGAAAACACAAAGCTGGACAGCCTTGTTAAAACAAGAGACAAGGAAGTTACAGAAATGCGTTCCAGGATCAAAACACTGATCAGCAAACAAAATGCATCGGCAGCAGACCTGGCGGAAGCACGCAGACTGATCAACTCCTTGAACGGAAAAATTGAAGAGTATGTAAAGGAAATTGAGCGCCTGACCGGTGAGAACATCCAACTGCAGGCCGACAAAGATCAGTTGACCACTGAAAAGCAGGAGTTGACGACTTCACTGGATCAGAAGTTGACTGAGAACAAAGACCTGACCGGCAAGGTGGAAGTAGGTTCTACCCTGAACGCTACCAACTTCCATATTGCAGCGATCAACGAGAAGAAAGGTGGTAAAGAATCTGAAACTTCAAAGGCAAAAAGAGCAGACAAGTTCCGCGTGTCTTTTGATGTAGAAAACAGGCTGGCTTCAACCGGTACCAAAGATCTGTATGTGATCGTTACCAATCCTGAAGGCGGCATTGTTAAAGAAGAAGGACTGGGCTCCGGCTCTCTGAATACCAGGGAAGACGGTGATAAAGACTACACAAACAAGGTTTCTATCGACTACGAGCAAGGCAAAAAGAAAAATGTAAGCTTCGATTTGAAGCAAGCTGAAAAATATACAAAAGGAACTTACAAGGTAGAAGTTTATGAAAACGGCTTCAAAATTGGTGAAGGAACTGTAACACTCAAGAAAGGTGGCATTTTCGGATAGAAGAGTTTCATACATATATACAATAAGGTTGCCGGGAATGATCCCGGCAATTTTATTTGTGGTAAGCTCGTAGTTGACAACTGCATATATCGCGGCCCACAGGAAAGAGGATGAAAACCTGAAACCTGTCTTTCCCGGCTTACCACTTCCCTGCCCCCTCATTCCGGCTATCCAGTATAAAGCGCCAATTGCCATCTTCCTGCTTCTTCCAGATAGTAACATAGCTGCCGGTATACAGCGAATCTGTAAACTCCATTTCATAAGTGCCGAACGTATATCCCATCCCCATATCCCCGGAAATATCTCCTCCCTTCGGCTCCCAACGAAGCACAACCGCAGAGTCATTCAGGGCGCTGAGCTTATCCACCGCATCAGCCCCCACCCACGGCAGACTGCCTGGGCGTAACATGACAGCATCGTTCTCTATATATTCCATAAAAGCCCGTCGTAACCCTACCTCTTCAGATCGCCGGGAAAAGTCTGCATCGGCTTGCAACATGCTGTTATAGGCCGCTATGCGCTCTCTTTCTTTTTTGAAATCAAATTGAGATCTGAGATCACATGAG
>Ga0222429_100708_pt1 | contig 16069 bp, 15 predicted proteins | sample 1B50Ametagenome_FD_182475 | JGI IMG/M metagenome (GOLD analysis project Ga0222429, IMG submission 182475) | Enriched microbial communities from leaf-cutter ant dump, University of Wisconsin, Madison, United States - 1B50A (version 2) | ecosystem: Environmental > Terrestrial > Nest > Insects nest...
GTGCTGGTGCCCGGGAAATATGAAGGCTGCATTTCTTACAATAAAGGTGACCGCGCCTGGGCCTTGTAATTTGTTAAAATACACTGCAAATCAGGTTATTTCATAAGATTTGCAAGCACAAAGCGTTACCTATTCATTCATTAAAACAGCTTATATGTCAATAAACAGAAGAAACTTCCTTAAAACCGGTGGATTGCTGGCTTCCGGCGTTGTTTTGTCTTCAAAAACCATCCAGGCTTTTTCGGGAGATATTATCACTAAAAACTTTGGGCTGCAGTTATATACACTGCGTGCCGATTTGCCCAAAGACCCCAAGGGGATCATAAAGCAGGTGGCTGGTTTTGGCTATAACCAGATAGAAGGCTACGAAGGTGCGCAGGGCTTGTTCTGGGGTATGACAAATACAGACTTCAAGAAATATGTGGAAGACCTGGGTATGACATTTATATCCAGCCACTGTGATATCAATAAGAACTTTGAGCAAAAAGCCGCAGAAGCGGGCGCTATCGGGATGAAGTACCTGATCTGTCCCTACCTGGGAGCGCAGAAAACGGCAGACGAATACAAAAAAGCGGCAGACAAATTTAACCAGTGCGGTGATATATGCAAAAAGAACGGGCTGAAGTTTGCATATCACAATCACGGGTACACGTTCGAGCCGCTGAACGGTGTAATGCCACAGGATATATTGATGGAAAACACAGATCCCGAACTGGTACAGTTTGAAATGGATATGTATTGGGTGGTAACAGCCGGTGAAGATCCTGTAAAATGGCTGGAGAAATACCCGAACCGTTTTACGCTTTGCCATGTAAAAGATCGTGAGAAAAATGCACCTGCAGGTGATGGCGATGCCTCCTGCGATCTTGGTAAGGGAAGCATAGACTACAGAAAGATATTACCGCTTGCCAAGAAAAAAGGTACGTACTATTTTGTAGTGGAGCAGGAAAAGTACACAGGCAGTACGCCGCTGAAAAGTGCACAGGCCGGCGCTGCTTACATGAAGGACCTTGTACTTTAAGGCAACAGCTATTAATTGATTTTTTCAGAACATCCGGTCAAAAAGCCGGATGTTTTTGTTTGATCAATAGCCGCGGCGCAGTTCAATCTGGTTATTCAGCGGCTTCCCGGATTTGAACCGTTCCAAGTTTATCAAAAACGTTTCTACCATCCCTTCGTATTCGGTTACGGATCCACCTCCGGTATGCTGACTGAGGATCGTATCCGGACAGTTCCAGAGCGGGTGATCTTCCGGGAGAGGTTCGGTTGCCGTTACATCCAATACCGCGCCGCCCAGCCTTTGCTGCATCAGCGCATCGATCAATGTCTGCTCATCCTGTAGCAGGTTTCCACGTCCTACGTTACAAAACAGGGCAGTGGGTTTCATCAGGGCGATCATTTCGCCGGTAAACATTCCCCTGGTTTCTTCCGTTCCCGGAAGGCAACCGATAACAATATCCGCGTAGGGGAGATGTCGCTTTAATTCTTCCATGGTATGTATTTGCCCGGACGACCTGGAATACACAATGATATCGCAGTTAAAGCCCTTCAGGTTTTCAGCTACCCGTTTCCCGATATTACCCCAGCCGAGAATGATCACTTTTTTTTCGTACAACAGCTGCAGCCCGCTTCTCAGGGAATGTCCTACCCATTTCCGCTGGTCTTTTAATCTTGTAAAAGTATCCATTCCCCTGTAGAGCGCCATAATGCCTGCTATGATCGTTTCCGCACAGGGACTTGAATAGTAGTCTTTGAGGTTGGTTACCACGGCGGATGTATGAATGCCGCTATAATACTCAAAACCGGTAGACATAAGCTGCAGCCACTTCAGGTGTACAGCCTGCTCCAGCAGCTCCGCCGGCTTGGGATTGCCTACGATGATATCCGCGCTTAGTAAAGAGATACTTTGTGTTTCGGCAGACGGCAGGTCATCTCTGAATACCAACTCGTCGCCGGTTACACCGGTTTTGAGGGCAGCTTTCTCGTTCTCGGGGAACGTTGTCTGTACAAAAATCTTCATAACGATCTGAGATACTGTTATCTGAAAGAATAACAACAAGATACAGAAAGATTATCAGACCAGGCCCGCTGCGGGTAGAAAAGCAATCTCTATGAAGTTTGCCGTTCCGTCACTCTGACGAAGGAAGCACCTCCTCAGCAAATATTTTTGAAAAGCCCGGTCATTTGACAGTCTGCCGGGCAAATATCAACTTTCCGGCCGGCAGGCCGTTGTGCCGGAAGTTCCAGGCAATCCCCTTAAAGAAAGACTGGAGATGGGCGAACTGTCCGAACAGGATAAACTTAAGCGTTGTAACGGGAATACCCATGAATATAAAAAATACCATGAATACGGAAAACTGGAAAAGACTGGTATTCCTTCTCATGGACAAGATGCGGTTACGGGTAGTGTAATAAACGTACACAGGGCTTTTCCGGTCATAGCGAATGACATCGTTGTTATACACCAATGTGCGCGGCTGATACTGTATTTTATATCCTTTCCTCAAAATATGCGCGCTTATATCGGAATCGTTGAAGTACACAAAAAAGTTTTCTGAAAAGGCTTCCGTATTTTCTACGATCTTCTTCCTGATCATTACGGCTCCGGTATAAATACCATGAATGAGGGAGGGCTCATCGTATTGCCCGTTATCCGTCTTCTTATACCCGATTATTGTATTTCTGCCGGTAAGCAGGTTCATGCGTTTATATCCGGCAAAATGGATCAGCTTATTATCCTGGTAAGAAACCACTTTAGGGCAGGTAGCACCCAATGCGCTGTTTTCCCGTAGCGGTTGCAGCAGCTCTTCCACCAGGTTTTCGCTCACCACACTATTATTGTTCAGCAGCAATACAAATTCTCCTTTGGCCTCTGCGATCGCCCGGTTCAGTCCTCTCAGCTTCTTCGTATGATCGGGCTGCAGCACACGCACATTTTTGTAGCCGCCGGCCAGGATGGTAAATGTAGGGTCAACGGCAGATCCCAGGTCGCATACCAACACCTCGTAGTTTTCGTATGTCAGCTTGCTGGTCGATTCCAGCAGCTTGCATGTAGCGTTTGTCTGGTTCCAGTTTAATGTAATGATGGAAACAAGCGGCTTAGCCTTTACTGATATGTAGCTTTTTACCTGCATAACTATCCTTTTTATTAAAACCGTGCGGATTCCGGTCATTGGAATAGCTCTTCAAACAGGGTTGGAGTTGCGTTTAAATAGATAGCAGGTTGTGTGTCTTACAAATCGATAGCAGCGAATTTTACAGCAATTTACTTATTATACGGATTTGAGTAACAGGATAGTGGGGTTTGAGCCGGGTTTTTAGCATATGGTAAACAAGGCGGCGGGTTCTGTTTGGAAGGAAATAGATGCGAAAGTGTGGAGACGGCGGGAGATCTCCCGCAGATGCCGCCGAATTCCGCAGATAATCAGAGCCTTCTGCGCTTATTTGCGAAATCAGCGGGAAATATTATCCATCGTTTTATCGCTGATATTGACAATAGTGTTTTTTATTGCTAAGTTCAAGGATATACAATATAAATTGAAGTTTTGGAAGAGCGGACATTGTCCTTGTGCCGACGCTGAAGCGCTGGCGACCGAAGCCTGCTACAGAAAGTTATGACCAAAGACGAAATTATTGCATGAAAAAGCCCGCCTATGTTAAAGCTACGGCGGGCGAAGGCGGAGACGGCGAGATTCGAACTCGCGATACGGTTGCCCGTATACACACTTTCCAGGCGTGCTCCTTCAACCACTCGGACACGTCTCCGTAAAAAGGAGTGCAAAAATAGTATTATTGGCCAAACTTCTGCTACTTATTTTCAGTCAGCTCTCCTTTCAGGGAGGTTTCCAGCAGGGTTTTTACTTCTGTCAACGGCAGGTCCCGGCCCAACAGGAACATCAGCTTGGCTACGGTAGTCTCAAAGGTGAGGTCATTACCATCTGTTACCCCTATCCTTTTCAGGTGGATGCTGGTCTCGTACCTTCCCAGGCTTACAGATCCTCCGTCGCATTGCGTCCTGTCCACAACAATGATCCCCCTGCTAACGGCTTCTGTCAGGGCGTTAATGAACCAGGGTTCAGTGCTGGTATTACCATTCCCAAAGCTTTCCATAATAACAGCCCTGATGCCGGGAACGCCTAATACCGCGTTCACCACGGATGGAGTAATGCCCGGGAAAAGCTTTAATACGGAGATATTGGGATCCAGCCGGGTATAGATCGTGAAAGGACCTACGGGGTATGGTAAAATATCCTGCTCGCGGTAACGGATGCTGATACCTGCTTCTGCCAGGGGTGGAAAATTCACAGACCGGAAAGCCTCAAAAGATTCGGTATTGTATTTTTTGGTCCTGTTGCCCCTGAAGAGAAAATAATCGAAATAGATGCAAACCTCCGGCACCATCGCCCTGCCGTCCCTTTTGGCGCTGGCGATCTCCATGGCTGTAATGATATTTTCCTTGGCATCGGTTCTTATTTCGCCTATAGGCAGCTGCGACCCGGTGAGAATAACCGGCTTTGACAGGTTGTGCAGCATAAAGCTGAGCGCCGACGCAGTAAACGCCATAGTGTCCGACCCATGTAAGATCACAAACCCGTCGTACTGCTCATATTTCTCCTGGATCAACGCTGCGAGTTGTACCCATATTTCCGGGGACATATTAGAAGAATCGATCGGGGGTGAAAAAGCAAACATATCAAAGTCGCAGTGCAGCTTCGATATTTCAGGGATGTGCGACCGAAGCTCCCTGAAACCCATAGGAACCAGGGTATCACCTCCTGTTTCACGGGCCATGCCAATGGTGCCGCCCGTATAGATGATCAGCAGTCTGGCGATGGCGCTGTTACTCATGCCGGGATATATTTAAAAATGCGGTTGGCGTTATCTGTGGTAACCGCTGCCACTTCGGCTGCAGGAACCTGCTTTACTTGGGCGAGGTCCTTGAGCACATATGGCAGATAGGCGCTCTCATTTCTTTTCCCACGCAAGGGAACGGGTGTCAGGTAAGGTGCATCCGTTTCCAGCACCAGGTGTTCCAGGCCGATATGTTTCAACACTTCCTTCAAGCCGGACTTTTTATACGTCAATACACCGCCTATCCCCAACAGAAACCCCATTTCTATGATCTGTTCTGCTTCCTGCAGGCTGCCGCCAAAACAATGGAAGATGCCTTTCAACCTGCCGTCTGCATGCTGTTTTACCACATCAATGGTCTCCTGCATGGCATTCCGGGTATGTATCACCACCGGAATGTCGTACTGTTTAGCCCATCCGATCTGCTGATGAAATGCTGCATATTGCTGGTCGGTGAAACTGGTATCCCAGTAAAAATCAAGTCCTATTTCTCCCACTGCCACAAACGGTCTTTTTTGCAGCCAATCCTTTACCGCATCCAGCTCCTGCTCGTAATGTTCGTTAACATAACAGGGATGCAAGCCCATCATCGGGATACAGACATTCGGGTATTGCGCTTCCAGGTGCAGCATGGCAGCAATGGAAGTGCTGTCTATATTGGGTAAATAAAAACGGCAAACCCCGGCCTTTTGGGCCGACTGTATCACATTTTCAATATCCTCCCTGAATTCCTCAGAATATAAATGGCAATGTGTGTCAACTATATTCATTCCTCCTTTATTTAAGAAACAGCTTCTGCATGTCTTTTGCTACAGTAGCTGTCATACAGTATTCTATACAGCTCCTCGTATTGAGGCACTATATTGGCAATGTCAAAACGCTCTGCCTGCTCGCGTGCATTCGCCCTGAACCTTTGAAAATTATCTTCATCTTTAAGCACTTCAATAGCATATTTTGCCATTTGATCCACATCACCCACATTGCCCATAAAGCCATTCACTCCCTGTGTAATGATCTCTGGCAGGCCACCTACATTGGTGGCGATCACGGGTGCGCCTGCCGCCATGGCTTCCAGCGCCGATAACCCGAAGCTTTCATATTCCGAAGGCAGCAGGAAGAGGTCTGCAATGGCCAGTATATCTTCCATATCCTGCTGCTTGCCCACAAAACGGGTATCATCACAAATGCCCAGTTCACGGCACAGCTCTTCCGCCATGGGTCTTTCGGGGCCGTCGCCGACCAGCAGCAGCTTGGCGGGGACTTCCTCTTTGAGTTTCTTGAATATGTGGATGATATCTCCTATACGTTTTATTTTTCGAAAGTTGGAGGCGTGTAGAACGATCCGTTCGTTATTCGGTGCTATCACTTTCCTGAAAGCATCTATCGGTCTCCTGCTGAACCTTTTCACGTCTACAAAATTGTAGATGACGTGGATATCCTTTTCGATTTTAAAATTGCTGTATGTTTCGTGCTTCAGGTTTTGTGATACAGCAGTGATCGCATCGCTTTGGTTGATGGAGAAAGCCACCACAGGCGCATACGTTTTATCGCGCCCTACCAGGGTAATATCGGTACCGTGTAAGGTGGTGATCACCGGCACATACCTGCCTTCTTTGGCCAGGATCTGCTTGGCCATATAGGCTGAGGATGCATGTGGAATGGCATAATGTACGTGCAGCAGGTCCAGCTGGTGATTTTTTACCACATCCACCAGTGTGCTGGACAGGGCAGATTCATAAGGGGGGTAGTCAAACAGCGGATAGGTGGGTACCCGCACCTCATGGTAGAATATATTGGCCCTGAAGCCGGTAAGCCTCACAGGTTGCTGATAAGTGATAAAATGTACGTTGTGACCGTTTTCCGCCAGCGCTTTTCCCAGTTCTGTTGCCAGAACGCCGCTGCCACCGAAAGTGGGATAACAAACGATGCCTATATTCATATGTGAGGTATTATCAGGCGAAGGTACTTTAACACTGGTTGAAAATGTGCATTAATTGCTGTTAATAATTCGACGGTTTTACTAATTTGCCGTATTAAATCTCTTTTATGAGAAAATTTTTTACGATTTTTTTATTGCTGGTATTGCTGGGACTTTCCGGGTTCATTTATTTCCGTTACTACTTTGTATTTGGTTCGGGGGTGAAATCCGGCGAGCTCAACTATTGTGTTAAAAAGGGATACCTTTTTAAAACCTATGAAGGGAAACTCATTCAGACCGGCATCCGTTCCATTGCACCCAATACCATACAGTCCAACGACTTTGAATTTTCTGTAGTCAATGAACGTGTCGCAGATCAGTTAATGAAAAATTCCGGTAAGGTCTTTGACCTTCAATACAAGGAATATAAAGGCGCCCTGCCCTGGCGTGGTTTCAGCCGGTATGTGGTGGACAGCATCCTGGAAATGTCTGATCCGACGCCCGGCGGCGTTGTAAGATGATCAGCCGGCGCTGAGCAGAAAAACAACCGGTTTTTTATGCAGATCCGGCTTCGCCTTTTTCCACCCGGAAAGGGTTTTGGTAACAATGCTTTCTTGGGGAGCCGTGATATTCACGCCCAGGCATAACTTCGTATTGGCGGCGCAGTGCTTTAGAATAGCGTCCAGCAACCGGTTATTCCTGTACGGTGTTTCAATAAATAGCTGTGTGCATCCTGTCTTAGCAGACTCCGCTTCCAGCGCCTTTAATGTTTTTGCCTGTTGCATATCATCAATGGGAAGGTAGCCGTTAAAACGGAACAGTTGCCCGTTCATACCGCTGGCCATCAATGCCAGCAGCAATGAGCTGGGACCTACCAGCGGTTTTACCACCGCGCACGCCTGCTGGGCTGTTTCCACCAGTATCTGACCGGGGTCTGCAACACCGGGGCAGCCCGCTTCACTAATGATCCCAATGGTCGCATGCTGGTTTATAAACCGGAGAAGATCCTGCCTTACCGAATCTTCCGCCTTATGGATGGCATACCATTGATAATCGTCTATGACCATTTCCGGCCACAATTTCTTTAAATACCGCCTGGCTGTTCTTTCATTTTCAACAAAGAACACTTCGCATTTCTTCACAGCATCCAGTATATAAGCGGGTAAGCTTTCGTAGCTGTTTTCGTCAATAACGGTAGGTATAAGATATACAGAAGCAACGTCCATTTCAAGTCTTTAACAACCCCGAAGATAGTGATAGCGGGTGGTTACCGTTAAACAATGTTAATAATTAATATGCTAAATTATTGATTATAAGCCTGCTTTGACTTTATAACCCGAAGCGCTTTAAACTTTTCAGAATACACCCGGTCTATTCTTCTGTAACCATCAGAAAGAAAACAGAGCAAGTGATTGCAATGTTCAACGCAAACATTAAACAATTAAAAACTTTAGGTATGAAGAAAATAGCGCTTGGTTTATTAGCCCTCACCCTGATTGCTACCGGTATACAGGCACAGGATAAAAAGATGGACAAGTCAGCCAAAGAAAACAGGATGCACAAAGGACCGCGTAAAGGTCATATGTACAAGGACCTTGACCTTACCCAGGATCAGAAAGACCAGATCAGTAAAATAAACGCTGAGCACAAAGCAGCTATGCAGGAGCTGAAATCAAAGGAGAGCTCCGTTACAGTGACAGACTATAAGGCGCAGATGAAAGCGCTTGGCGAAGCACGTCATGAAAAAGTACAGGGTGTGCTGACAGCGGATCAAAAGGCAAAGCTGGAAAAAATGAGAGCAGAGCGAAAGGGTAAAGGTGCCCAGGGACATTTTAACGGCAAGAAACACCAAAAGGGAATGGCCAAGCCGGATCTGAACCTTACGGAAGACCAGTCTGCAAAAGTGAAAGCGATCAGGGGACGTACCCAGGAAAAAGTTAAAGGCATCAGAGAAAACAATGCATTGAGTCAGGATGAAAAGAAGCAACAAACCATTGCAGCTTTCAGGCAGCAGAGCGAGGAAATGAAATCTGTGTTAACGCCCGAGCAGGTGAAAAAAATGGAAGCGATGCCGCAGCGCGGATCCAGGCATATTTCAAGATAATTTTTGGGGATAAAAAACTCACAGGCTTTGAAAACCTGTGAGTTTTTTTTATTCATATGCGTTAATCAGTTCCCTATCTCCACCAGCACCCAGTTCCCTGCCCGCCGGTTCCATAATATGCTGTAGTCTTTACCGTGTGAAAGCTTGTAATTGCGATAACCGTTAAAATAAGGTAACCGCAGCCACCCGTAATTGTATATCTCGAATTTAAAAACAAAAGGTTGTCCTGCTTTTACCTGGGCCTGTTGAAAATTCTTTCCGTCATCACTCAGCATTACCACTTCATCTTTATTACTTTGAACAGTCAGCCATATCCAGCTTGGATCCGAATTCGGATCTGTTTGTGTACCTGCATTACCCGGTGGCGTTGGTTGCGGGATGGTATTGCCGGGGTTGGTTGCGGGACGGGTGGGTCTGCTGTTACCGGAGTTGTCCGGATAGGTATTCGTGTTTTGATTGGTATTTTGTGTTTGCTGGCCGGACTGCGCTTCATTCCATCCACGCGTGATAGCCGTTACCCTGTCGGCTTTGGCGGGGTGGCTGGAGCTGGCCCTGTCAGATGCGATCGCCTGCATGGCAGCAATAGACTGCTGTAAGGTGGCGCCCATTTTTGCCAATACATAACCGGAGAAGGCATCGGCTTCTATTTCTTTGGGCGGAACACTGCCGCTGCTGCTTACAACATGATTATAGTAATGATGGCCGATCTCGTGCGCCAGCACGCTGATAGATGCCCACTTGGTAGAGGTATAGGCATCCAGGTCCTCCAGGAAGTTATTATCATAGACGATCCAGCGTACCCGGTTGATAATGGTGGCATACGCGTTTTGAATACCATTCTGCTCCCTGACGCTGAAGTTTTCCTGCCAGCTGATAATATTGAGCATGTTATTGATGATCTCCTTTGCTTCATATACGGAAGCAAAGTTGGAACGGAGGGAACGGGGTGGCACTTTAAAACCACAGCCTGTGACTCTTTGCGCCTCAGAAGCAAGCGGACTGAGCAAAAGCAGCAAGGCAAAAGCGAAACTAAGTATTCTCATAATGTCAGTATTTAAACAGGGTTTCAGAAAACTCAATATTACGGCGAAGTAATGAGATTATGTAAATGCACTCATTGCTTTTTCAGCGCCGGCTTTGGTATACACAGGGCAGGCTCCGTGATGGGTGGCGATAAAAGCACCCATGCCGCAGGCAAATGCTGTTGCCTCTTCCAGACCAGCTCCATTTATTGTTTTGGATAAGAAGCCTGCGAGGAAGGCATCACCGCTGCCGATGGTATCGGCAACCTTTACTTTGTAGCCCTGGTGTTTGCAGAAGACCCCATCCTGCCACACGATCGCACCTTTGTCACCCCTGGTAGTGATAACGGTATGCAGGTGAAACCGGTCCCTGAAGCTTTTAATGCGGTCTTCATCTGTTCCTGAAAATCCATACCAGCCCGACAATATCTCCAGCTCATCCTCATTCAGCTTCAGGATATCCGCATGCTGCAGCAGGTAATCAAGGGTGCTTTTTTCATAATGGGGCTTGCGCAGGTTGATGTCCAGCACTTTGTGTGTGGCACTTTCCAGCAGCTCAAACAGGGTTTGGCGGGATGTTTCATTTCTTGCCACCAGGCTGCCGAATATAAAATAGGGCGTTGCACTCACCAGGCGTTGTAGCGCAATGCTGTATTCAATATAGTCCCAGGCCACCGGCTGGATGATGTCATAGCTTACGTGATTTTCACTGACAGTTGCCAGCACGGTACCCGTATCGTACTGTTCATCTTCCTGTATAAATTGAATGGGAACGTTTTTTGACGAAATGAAATCCAGCAGCTTTTTGCCCAGCTCGTCTTTGCCGGTACGGCTTATCATGGTAGCAGGCACCCCCAATTGGTTCAGGTGGTAGGCTACATTCATTGGTGCCCCGCCGGGTAGCTGTGCATCGGGAAGTATATCCCACAGGATCTCGCCAAAACATACTGCTTTACAATCGTTGTTCGTCGTCATCAGCATATGAACTTTATAACCCAATATATCGAAAAACAGGCAATAATCACTTCCCGAAGCTGTTTCTTTTCCCATATCTTCCTGGTTGTTTTTACAGCGAACTGTACAATTTGGATTTATCTTGCAGCCATGCGAAACCCGTTTTTCAGGTTTAAGGAGTTCACTATTCACCAGGATAAATGCGCCATGAAAGTGACAACGGACGCCTGTCTGTTCGGCGCTTTTTCCGCCGATAAAAAGTTTCCGGCAAAAGCGGTTCTTGATATCGGCGGCGGCACGGGCCTGCTCACCCTTATGCTGGCGCAGAAGATGCCAGCACAGCTTTACACCATAGAAAAAGACGATGACGCTTTCCGGCAGATGGAACAGAATGTTGACGTTTCTCCATGGAAAGAACGGATCCATATTATTCACGGGGATATACTGGAATACGATTTTGAGCAGCGGTTTGATTTTGTGATCACCAATCCACCGTTTTACGAAAACGAGCTACGGTCGCCGGATACACGGAAAAATATGGCCATGCACGATGTTACACTGACATTGGAAAAGCTGGTGGTCATCCTGGAAGAGCTGGTATCAGAAAGCGGCAGCTTCGGCATCCTCCTGCCTTATTTCAGGTCTGCCGCTTTTATCAATCTGGCTGCAGACCACGGCTTTTACTTACAGGAACACCTGCAGGTAAGGCAGACAACCGGGCATGGTTTTTTCAGGAGCATGCTCCTTTTTTCAAGAGTGCCTTCAGAGACTGTGGTACAGGAATTGAGCATTAAAGATGAAAACGGGAATTACCACGAAGCGTTCAGGCATTTACTCAAAGATTATTACCTCTACCTTTAGGACCGGAAAGACCATCAGAAACAGGTATGGATAAAAAAAATGCAGTCAATAAAGATCTGATCTTCAGCGCGGATGTTGAATTGAACCAGCTATACCCCCTGCATATGCAAAAGCTTTCCCGCAGGCACTGGACGCCGCTGCTGATAGCAAAGGAATCTGCTGTGTTCCTGGGGGGCAACGAAGCGGTCCGTATCCTGGATATAGGCAGTGGTGTAGGAAAATTTTGTCATGTTGCCGGTCACTTCCAGCCGAAAGCAGAATTTTTTGGCGTAGAGCAGCGGCAACAACTGGTCGAAGTTTCAGAGAATATAAAAGACCTGCTCGGGCTCCGGAATGTAACTTTTCTGCATGAGAACTTTACTACGCTCGATTTCTCGCAATATGACCACTTTTATTTCTATAATTCTTTCTACGAAAATCTCACGGGAACGGATAAGATAGACGACAGTGTTGATCATTCGGCAGCACTGTATGACACCTATACCCATTATTTGTACAGGCAGCTTGACCTGCGGCCGGAAGGTACCCGGCTGGTGACCTATCATAGCCTGGGCGATGAGGTCCCTTCTTCCTACCATGTCGTAAGATCGAGCAGGCACGAAACCCTGAAATTCTGGATCAAAGTGTGACGCTCAGAATTTAGCCTGTCTTAAGGATATCCCGGGATTACCAGAACAGGGTATAAAGCGCTACCAATACTCCCGCTACGATCAGCGAGCCCACGGCAAAGCCGGGCGCCAGGCGGAACATAGACCTGTCTATTTCCAGACCATTGGTGCGTATACCTTTTTTGTTCTCATAAACACTGATGAGGTACATGCCGATCACGGAAATAATAAATACAAAACCCATCCTGTCAATAAATGGCATTTCGTATAACATGGTTCCGTCCTTTTGGGTTACGAGCTTTGAGAAGCCCGTGCTGCTCAGGAACTCCAGGTTGACCCACTTAGGCAGTATTTTGAAGATAATAGAAAAAATAAATCCGCCGATGGTAGCAAAAAGTGCCGCATTGGAAGTGGTTTTCTTCCAGAAGAACCCGAGCAGGAACATCGCCAGGATACCCGGGGAAACAAATCCCGTATATTCCTGTATGTATTCAAAGCCGCCCTTTTTGTCAATTCCCAGGAACGGAGCAATGATGATCGCCAGCACCATGGAAACGAGCACGGCCAGACGTCCTACATACACCAGCTTCTTTTCGTCTGCATTGGGATTTATTCTTTTCTTGTAGATGTCCAGTGTATAAATAGTAGAGATACTGTTTGCTTTACCTGCCAGGGATGCCACCACTGCCGCCGTTAAAGCAGCAAACGCAAGTCCCTTAAGCCCTGAAGGCAGCAGGTTCAGCAGCACGGGGTAGGCCTTATCTTTCACTACTTCTCCATTCACCAGCATTTCCTGCTGAAAGTATCCGTTCTGGTACAGCACGTACGCAGCAATACCCGGCAATACCACGATCACCGGCATCAGCAGTTTTAGTACGGCGGCGAACAACAAGCCATTCCGGGCGGTCTTAAGATCCGCACCGAGGGCTCTTTGCGTAATGTACTGGTTGCAACCCCAGTAATTCAGGTTCACGATCCACATACCACCGATCAATACAGATAAGCCCGGGAGACTGATATAGCTGGGGTTGTCCTTTTTGAATATCATGTGGAAATGGCCGTCGGCATTTTTGGTCAGCTGGTTAAATCCTTCAATCACACCGCTGCCGCCAAAATGTTCCGCCACAAGGTTTAAAGCCAGGTAGGTGGTAACCAACCCGCCCAGGATAAGAAAAAATACCTGGATCACATCCGTATAACCGATCACCTTCATACCCCCGAGGGTGATGATAATGGCAAAGACGGCAAGGAAGATCATACAGGCCGTGAGGCTGATGCCTGAAATGCTGCTGATGGCCAGCGCACCCAGGAAAAGAATGGAGGTGAGGTTAACGATCACGTATAGCAGCAGCCAGAACACCGCCATGATCATAGCCACCGTACCGTTATACCGCTGGTTGAGGAACTGCGGCATGGTGTATATTTTATTCTTCAGGTATACCGGTATGAAGAAAATCGCCACAATGATAAGGGTGGCCGCTGCCATCCATTCATAGGTGGAAATGGCAAGACCCAGCGCAAAGCCATCCCCGCTCATGCCAATGAACTGCTCTGCAGAAATATTGGATGCAATTAACGACGCGCCGATGGCCCACCAGGTAAGCGAACCTTCTGCCAAAAAAAAGTCTTTACTGTCTGTAACCGCCTTTTTTTTCCTGTTGTATATCCAATAACCGTAAATGGAAACGATGAGAAAGTAAACGATAAATACAAGGTAATCCTTGCCGGATAATGTGTTCATATCAAGTCAATCCTTTTAGATAAATGCTGTTGATCCTTTCAGAAGAAAGAATAAAGATTGATGATTTTGATGATTTTAACAAATTGATTTTAGGAGGAGAGGCGGGATGAGCCGGGCACAGATCCTTCGCAAGCTCAGGATGACAAGAGCAGGGATGACGGATGGGGTACACAATCATTACCTGACAGCCGGGTCGACGGTCATCATACGCTCAAGACTTTGTCATGCTGCCGGAGGAAGCTTCTGTCTTTCTTTCCATAAACCATGCACAGATCCTTCGCAAGCTCGGGATGACAAAAGCAGGAAGACGGATGAGGGGCACAATCATTACCTGACAGCCGGGTCGATGGTCATCATACGCTCAAGACTTTGTCATGCTGACGAAGGAAGTTGCTGCCTTTGCCAGGCTCTTTTTCACGCAAGACCGTCATGAAGCACAAAACACGCAGATATCCTTTTCAGGACACGCCCTTCTTTGCAGCCCTTGGGCTTGATGTATGTGGTGGGTCCTGCAGCTAATCCAATCCAAAAACTCTTTTATTCAGCAATTGCAGGGTCTCTGTTTTATGGGTAGCCGGCACCAGCACCGATACATTGTGCTTGCTGCCTCCGTAGCTGACCATTCTTACCGGGATATCAGACAATGCTGAGAACAGGTTGCTCAATACATGCGGTGTTTGCGCAATATCATTTCCTACAATAGAGACGATCGCCTGGTCTCTGTCTGCTTCCACCACTCCAAACGGCTCCAGCTCTTTCAGTATCTCGGCCAGATGCAGATCGGTATCTATGGTAACCGATACGGCAACTTCGGAAGTAGTGACCATATCTATCGGGGTCTTGTATTTTTCAAAAACCTCAAAAACTTTTCTCAGGAACCCGTATGCCAGCAGCATGCGGCTGCTTTTGATCTTGATAGCAATGATCCCGTCTTTTGCCGCAACTGCCTTTACCCCTACGGATCCCGCTTCCTGTGTGATGGTGGTTCCAGGCGCATCCGGCTGCATGGTATTCAGCAGCTTCACCGGCACCTTTTCCTGCTGGGCAGGCCAGATGCAGGTCGGGTGCAGGATCTTTGCACCGAAGTAGGCCAGTTCAGCCGCTTCGTCAAAGCTCAGTTGCATAATGGGGCGGGTCTTGTTCACAATCCGCGGATCGTTGTTATGCATCCCGTCTATATCTGTCCATATTTCGCATACGGACCCTTTAACGGCTGCCGCGATCAGAGATGCCGTATAGTCGCTCCCCCCCCTTTTCAGGTTATCTACTTCTCCCCGGGCATTCCGGCAGATATACCCCTGTGTCACAAATAATTTGGTGGACGGGTATTGTTGCAGCAGGCGGTTGAGCTTCATCCTGATCGCATCAAAATAGGGTTCGTCGTTGGTATCAATTTGCATGAAGTCCAGTGCAGGCAACAGGATATGGTCTATACCCTGCTCCTCCAGGTAGACGCTGAAAAGTTTGGTGCTCATCAGCTCGCCCTGCGCCAGAATATCTTTGTTGAGCGCTTCATTAAAGGATATCTTCAGTATAATATGCAGAAAATCAAAGTGCTCGGCAATGATGGCTTCGCCTTTTTTCAGGGTTGCTTCCTTTTTCAGCAGTTCCTTTATAAAGGAATGATAATGTGCTTCCAGGGCATCAATTACCTTTTCCGCTTCCTGCTTGTCTCCTTTTGCAAGCGCATCTCCTATAGACACCAGGGCATTGGTTGTTCCGCTCAGGGCGCTTAACACCACTATTTTCGGCTCCTCATCTCTGGTGATCAGCCTTGCAACCTGTTGCATTCTTTCCGGCTTACCTACGGAGGTTCCGCCAAACTTCATGATTTTCATGGACTTCGTAATATTTAGGGCTGCAAAGATAATAGGTACCAAGAAATAGAATACAGCTTCGGTAAAGAAGTTTTTTCAGTCGATAAATGACGGACGCCGGTCCAAACCTGCATTTTGTCGAAATCACCCCTGCATATTTGCAGGGATAGCGGTAAATACCTATTTTTGTTAC
>Ga0222429_100710_pt1:0-15000 | contig 16025 bp, 8 predicted proteins | sample 1B50Ametagenome_FD_182475 | JGI IMG/M metagenome (GOLD analysis project Ga0222429, IMG submission 182475) | Enriched microbial communities from leaf-cutter ant dump, University of Wisconsin, Madison, United States - 1B50A (version 2) | ecosystem: Environmental > Terrestrial > Nest >...
CAGTCCCAGAAAGGAGATAACAGGGCCAAAGAGGCGTTGAAGCTGGCTGATAAACCTGATACTTTTTTCTCCACCGTTCAGATCGGCATTACGCTTATCGGCATCCTGACCGGTATCTATTCGGGCGAGTCGCTGAAATCGGACCTGATTACCTGGCTGAGCCGGTTTCCCTGGATCAACCCGTTGTACCTGAGCGGGATAGCTACCACTATCATCGTAATTGCCGTTACTTATTTTACACTGATATTGGGTGAGCTGGTACCTAAAAGGATCGGTTTATCGAAACCTGAGACCATTGCCAAACTAATTGCCACGCCGATGCGTATATTGAGTAAGATCGCTTACCCTTTTGTGTGGTTACTCAGCAAATCAACGCATTATATTGTGAGGCTGATGAATATAAAGAATGCAGATAACTATGTGACGGAGGAAGAAATAAAGGCGATTATCAATGAAGGCACGGAGCAGGGAACAATTGAGGAAGCAGAGCAGGAGATCATTGAACGGGTTTTTCACCTGGGCGACAGGAATATCACTTCGCTAATGACACACCGGAATGATATTATCTGGTTTGATCTGCAAAGTGTGGACGGCATCAATATAAAGGAGAAAATTGTGGAGGATCCACATTCGGTGTATCCTGTGTGCGACGGGAACATAGACCAGATCAAGGGTATCGTGTCGATAAAAGATCTTTTCATTTATGAGAACAGCAAACCATTGCCGGATATAATGCAGCCGGCATTGTTTGTGCCGGAAAATAATACCGCTTACCAGGTGCTGGAGCGTTTCAAGGAAACGAAGATGCATTACTCATTTGTGGTAGACGAGTACGGAAGCCTCCTGGGACTGATCACGCTGAACGATATCCTGGAAGCCATTGTAGGAGATATACCACAGATAGATGATGACGAATATGAGATAGTGGCGAGGGGAGATGGTTCCTACCTGGTAGACGGACAATATCCGTTTTATGATTTCCTGAGTACCTTCCATAAAACCGACTGGATGAACGAAGGGGAACAGGAATTTGATACCCTGGCGGGATTTATTTTGCATAGGCTGGAACGTATTCCGAAAACAGGGGATAAGATGGAATGGAGGGGGTTCACATTTGAAATAGTGGATATGGATAGCCATCGTATTGATAAAGTGCTGGTTACCATATCGGATAAAATAAGGGAAGAAATGGAAGATTAATTTTTACCTATTGTTAATAGTTTTAATGTTTTTTTAATTTTACTTCGCAGAAATATTTTTGAATGAGAAATAGTGTTTTGTTTATTTGCCTTTCATTTCTTGTGCTGAGTGTAGCTTGTGAAAAGAACAATAAAGGAGAGGAACCGGATTTTGTTGAAACAAAGCTCCATACACATAGACCGGTAATAGAAGATATCAATGCTAATTGTGCCGGCTACTATATAGGATTACCCGGTAGTTATGAAGAAACAAAGTTGAAATATCCGCTGATTATTTCGCTGCATGGCTGGGGCGCGCTGGGTGGCGCCGACGGATTGGGTGAGGTGGTTACTTACTCTATTGGCAGCCTGCTCCAGGATGATAAATTTCCCAAAATGGTTGCTGCCGGAGGAAAAAATTACTCCTTTATTGTGGTTACACCCCGCTTTAAAGAATGGCCGGTTTCCACAGATGTTAAGGAGGTGATCGATCATATTACTGCTAAGTACCGGATAGATGCTTCCAGGATATATATATGTGGCGCGAGCATGGGTGGAGCAGTTGCATTTAATTTTGGTGGCGACTTTCCGAATATAGCCGCTGCGATCGTTCCTTTTGCCGCCGCGAGAAAGATAGATAATACCCAGGCTGATAATATTGCCAGGGCCGGCTTGCCGTTCTGGGCATTTCACAACACAAAAGACCAGGTTGCCCCGGTTGAAAACACAACAACTAACATTAATGTCATCAAGGCGCATAATGCCAATCCGGAACCTAAAATGACGATCTGGGAAGAAAGCTCATTTGGTGGCGATCATCATGATTGCTGGACCCGGGCCTGTAATCCGGAATACAAAGAGAATGACATGAACATCTATGAGTGGATGCTTCAGTATCACCGTTAACCCGGGATATGGCGGCTGTAATACAAGAGCCTATTTTTTCTTCCTGTAATTATAGAATTTCTTTCCCCGTTGGGGTGGTGAGGAGGACCTTTTGCGCCCGGGAGCATATTCCGGTGTTTTGCCCAGCATTTCAGGTACCGGCATCTTTTCCACTTCCTTTTTGATCAGGTTCTCGATAGCCCGGAAACGGTTTTGCTCTTTTTCTCCAATAAAAGTAACAGCAATACCCTCGGCCTCCGCTCTTGCGGTACGCCCGATCCGGTGAACATAGTCTTCCCCATCCCTAGGAACATCGTAGTTGATGACCAGGTCAATGGTATCGATGTCTATACCCCTGCTGAGTATATCCGTAGCTACAATTACGGGAATGCGCCCGCTGGTAAATCCGTTCAGTACATCTTCCCTTTGCGACTGAAGCAGGTCGCTGTGAATTTCTTCCACTTTCAGCCCTTCCTGTTTCAGGTTCCTGGTAAGGATCTTTACATTTTTCTTGCTGGAGCAAAATATGAGGGCGCTTTTAAAGACGGTATTAGCCAGCACATGTTTCAGTACGGGGAGCTTCTGCAGCTCATATACCACATACGCTTTCTGTGCTATTTTATCGGGTGGCCTGGAAATTGAAATATTGATCTCCTCCGGATTCTTTAATATATTTTTTGCCAGCAGTCTTATTTTCGGTGGCATGGTAGCCGAAAAGAGAAGGTTTTGCCTGTTGGCGGGAAGTTTGGCAATGATCCGGTTGATATCGTCAAGAAATCCCATGTCCAGCATCCGGTCGGCCTCATCCAGGATCAGGAATTCCAGTCCTTCAAGAGATACATAACCAAGGTTGAGATGCGAAATGAAGCGCCCCGGCGTACAAATAATAATATCCGCCCCCATTTGCAGCGCTTTCTTCTCCCCTACAAAATTTTGTGCCTCACTTCCGCCGTATACTGCCAGCGAACTGATGCTGGTAAAGTACGCCAGTCCCTCAAGATGCTGTGAGATCTGGATGGCAAGCTCACGCGTGGGTACAATGATCAGGGCCCGTATACTTTTCTGCGTGCCTTCCCGGGAAAGCAACCTGTGTATAACAGGCAGCAGAAACGCGGCTGTTTTACCGGTTCCGGTCTGGGCAGACGCTATAATGTCTTTGCCGGCAAGAATAGGTGGAATGACAGCCTCCTGAACGGCCGTTGCAGTTTCATAGTTGGAAGCCTCAATGCCTGAAAATAGATCAGGGTGAAAATTAAAGTTGCTAAAGTTCAATGACGTAATTTGTTATTTTCTCCGTTCTGGTAATCAGAAACAAATATATAGAAAAACTACTTAGGAAAAATACCTTATTTCTTTATTATTAATTATTTATAACCATATTGAATGTAACAGTCATATGGTGCATTTACCTTGGTGGCATAGATCGAGTTTTTGTTCTATAATTTTCCGGTCGCTGTCTCACCACTCACCTGTAAAACGTAAACTTTTATTGCGGTATTTTGTTTATCGCTGATTTTGCCGCAATGAGAATCGTTATCACCGGGGGTAAATACACCCCAATAATATGGTTTTTCCGTGGATTTCTTAAAAGGTCGTACATTTAAATTATATGAACAGTTTTACACGCAGGCGGTTTTTGCAGACAATAGCTGTAGCCCCCCTGGTATCTCCGGTAGCAGGATCCCTGAAGAAAGGAACGGCTTTATGCTTTTCCACCCTAGGGTGCCCCGACTGGGACCTGGAAAAAATACTTCGTTTTGCAGCGGATAATAAATATAAAGGTATTGAGATCAGGGGGCTGCTCCGGCAGGTAGATATTACCCGGTGTCCCGAATTTTCCGGTCCGGCGGCTATAAAAGCTACCCGCAAAAAAGCACAGGATCACAATATAAAGATCGTTAACTTGGGCTCTTCCGCCGCTTTACACCATACAGCCAGGGCGGAAAGGGAAAAAAATATAGATGAAGCAAAACGGTATATCGAGATCGCAAGTGAGCTGAAATGCCCGTTTGTCCGGGTGTTTCCCAATAATTTGCCTAAAGATGATACCCGGGCTGCGGTCATTGAGCTGATCATCCAGGGGTTGCAGCAACTGGCGGTATTTGCAAAGGGAAGTAATGTCACGGTCCTGCTTGAGTCGCACGGGGATGTGGTATATATCGCCGATCTCGAAAAGATCATGAACGCGGTGGATGCCCGGCAAACGGGGCTTATCTGGGATATCACGAATATGTGGCATGTCACCCGGGAACCGGCAGCAGAGGTATTTCAGCGGCTCAGCCGGTTTATCCGGCATGTGCATATCAAAGACGGTGTGCTTCAGCAGGATGGAAAATTGAGCTATGTGTTAGCCGGAATGGGTGATGTGCCATTGAAACCCGCGCTGGAAATGCTTTATAACAACAATTATAATGGATACTACAGTTTTGAATGGGAGAAGTTATGGCATCCGGAAATAGAAGAACCCGAGAAAGCGTTTGCTGCTTTTCCCGGTTATATGGAACAGGTATTTAAAAAATAACCCGAGAATATAATATATGGTACAGCGGTTTCTGCTTGTTATAGGATGTTTGTTTGCTTTTTCTTGGATAAGTGCGCAAACCAGGCCGCCTGTTCGCATAGCCGTAGCAGGTATTTCACACGGGCACGCTTCCTGGATACTGAACCGCCCTGTAAAAGGTGATATTTCTCTGACCGGTATATATGAGCAGGATAAGGATCTTGTCAGTAAGACCTTACGGAATAATAGTAAGCTGGCAAAAGAATTGTTTTACGATGACCTGGATAAAATGCTTGAAGCTGTCAAACCGGAAGCAGTAGTAGCTTTCGGCTCTATATATGATCACCTTGCGGTAGTGCGGGCCTGTGCACCCAGGGGTATACATGTGATGGTGGAGAAGCCGCTGGCTGTAAGTGTGGAGCATGCAAAGGAAATGCAGATGCTTGCAAAAAAGTTTAACATTTATCTCCTGACCAATTATGAAACCTCCTGGTATCCCGCTACTGTAAAAGCGGAAGAGCTGGTTGCAGACAGCAATTATACCGGCGGACTTTTAAAGGCGGTTTTTCACCACGGGCATGAAGGACCCAGGGAAATAGGGGTAAGCAATGAGTTTTTTGAATGGCTTACCGATCCTGTAAAAAACGGCGGCGGGGCGGTAATAGATTTTGGTTGTTATGGTGCCAATATCATGACATGGCTGATGAAGGGGGAGACGCCGGTATCTGTAACCGCAACGTTAAAGCACTTTAAACCCGGTATTTACCCCAAAGTGGATGACGACGCCGTTATAATCGTGCAATATAAAAATGCCGAGGCCATTATCCAGGCATCATGGAATTGGCCTTTCAGCAGGAAAGATATGGCGTTGTATGGCAAGACCGGTTATATTGCCACTGTAAACAGTACCGATATGCATATCCGGCGGAATACGGATAAGAAAGAATATATTGCCAAGTATGATGCAGCAACTGTGAAGGTTTACCAGGATCCGTTTACCTATTTTGCGGATGTGATACGCGAAAAAATAAAGATGGAAGATTTTGGATTGTATAACCTGGATAATAATATGCTGGTGGTGCAGATACTGGAAGCGGCAAAACGTTCGGCTGAAACCGGGAAAACCGTGTACCTGGAAAAGCTATGATAGTTGAAACAACGGCAGACTAAATATTTATGTCTGGATACTAAACCTCCGTTCTCTCATGTGCTCTTTTTTATATCATTGAGATATTAAACGTAATTGCCTATAAACTCCAAGGCGATGCTACAAAAGAAAAGTGTCATACTGGTTTTTTTTCTGTTGGCGGTTTTTATGGCAAAGGCGCAACTCCCCCATTATCACCTCCAGCTTTTTGATTATCCCACGGGGATATTGCCCAACGAGATCACTTCTATGACCAAGGACCGGCAAAAGATGCTCTGGATCTTATATAATACGGTGGTACAACGTTTTGATGGAAAGGAAGTTCAAAATTTCAGGCTGCCGGGACAACTGAGGCATTTGTTTTGTGACAGCAGCGGCCGGATATGGGTATCATCGCGCGTGGAAGTCTTTCTTTTCTCCCCGATAAAGGGCAGCTTTTTCCCCGTCAAAATCAAAGCCCGCACAGATCAGCTGCAGGTTGGCTCGCTGATGCAAAGAAAGGACGGACGGGTTTATCTGTTGACAAGCGCAGGCTTTTATATTTTTGACCCTGTCGAAGAGTTGTTCATTCCTCTTAAAGAAAATCCTTTTAGCAGCCTCAGCATTTTCAATAGCGCCATGTCTGATGATGTGGTCTTTGTAAACAACTCCTCCTACCTCTACCGGTGGAACATGGGCACCGGAAAATTGGACAGCATGGCGGGTCCTGCTGATGTGTACGGGATATACCCGGTTACGCAGGACAGTGTGCTGGTGACTTCTACGGGCAGCAATGTGGAATGGTATAATTTTTCTACCTTCCGGAGAACAACGTATAATTTTAAGGGAGAACATGGGTCTCCGTTCAGCATAAGGCATGCAACTTCCATATCGCCTGGCAAAATGCTGGTTGCTTCCTCTGAAGGAATATTGGAATATCATCAGGATGAGAAGGAAATGGTGGCGCTCAAGTTCTTTCTGTATGGAAGGAATTTTTCTACCAAAGAGTATGTGAAGAGTATTTTTTATGATAAGGCGGATGATTATGTATGGCTGGCTACCAATGAGGGTATTTCCCGTTTCTCCATCAACAGGCAACCCATAGGGCTCATAAAGATCAAAGAACTCAACGAAGATATTTCAGCCAACATAGACGATGTAAGGCAGATGATCTCGGATGAAAATGGCAATTTATGGATCGCGACCGGCTTCGGCCTGGTAAGCTGGAAGAAAAACAAAAATACCTGGGAAATGTTTCCCCCTGTGGCAGGAGCTCCGGACAGGCTGGCACACGAGTCGGTAAGAGGTTTTGCTTACGATGGAAGGTATCTTTTAGTAGGACCCACCCATACCGGACTGTGGCTTTTTGATCCTAAAACAGCCCTGTACCGGCGTCCTAAATACGCTGATGAGGAGACAAGATTGTCCATTTCGGATGCTTTTATCAACCATATCACCACCCTTCACAACGGAGATCACCTGGTGTCTGCAAACGAGGAAATGTATTACCTGGATGGAAAAACATATGAGTTGTCTATTGTAAGAAGCCTGCCACGGGACAGGGGAGAAACCAATTTTGCCTTCCAGGCTGAAAATGGCGTGATATGGGTCGGTACCGGCAGAGGGTTATATTGTATGGATTCGTCGCTAAATTACCTGGCGAGAACGGAGGATGCATTTACCCGGCGGTTTGTAACGGCAGGTTTTGTACTACCCGATAACAGCCTGATTTTTTCCTTCAGGGAAGGATTATATATTGCGCGTTTAGACAACGGAAAGATCAGTGTGGAAAAAAAATCGTCGTTGTTTGACAACGTACAGTTGTCCACATTGTATGTTGATGAAAAAGGCGTTTTGTGGGCCAGTTCAGATAATGGTATCTATCGCTTTGAGCCATCTGATTCTAAATTGAATTTATTCGACAGGTCGGATAATATTCAGGGGTATCATTTCAACAGCAACAGTTTCTTCAGGGACAGGGATGGCACCCTGTACTTTGGCGGTATCAATGGCATCAACTACTGGAACCCGGATACCTTTACCGCACCCTACCAGTCTTTTGAAGCCTATATAAATAGCGCACAGGTTGAGAACAGGACATACTCCATGTATAACTTCGATATGCTGGGCCCGGTAAAATATTCGGAAAGTTCTATCGGGGTAACCTTCAGCGCTGTTTATTTCAACAACCCCGAGAAAGTACGTTACCGTTATAAGCTGGATGGACTTGATAATACATGGAAGGAGATCGGGAGCGGAAATGTAGTACAGTTTACTTCGTTATCCCCCGGCAGGTATACCCTGCATATGCAGGCCAGCCTCAACCAGGTAGACTGGAAGGATTCCAGCAATACGCTTTCATTTTATATCCAGAAGCCATTTTGGCTTACATGGTGGTTCATCAGCGCTATAGGCCTGGTTATCGCAGGTATCATCGGGTTGATACTAAGAGACCACCGGAGAAAAATTGCCGAGCATAAAGAGGCTTTGGAGACCGAACAGGCCATCAATCATTTTTCTTCCAGCATTTACGAAAGTAACTCTGTGGATGAGATTTTATGGGATGTGGTGAAAAATTGTATATCGCATCTTGATGTTGAAGATTGTATTATTTACCAGGTGGATCATGTGAAGAAAGCCTTAATACCCATTGCCTGCTATCAATCCAAAAACCCGGTGCCTAATGAAGTATGCCGTCCGAATGAAATACCGCTGGGAAAAGGCATCACCGGCGCAGTGGCGTTAACAGGTAAGGCGGAGATTGTTGCGGATACCAACAACGACAGGCGTTATATCGTGGAATGGAAACGCCGGAATTCAGAGATAACGGTTCCGATTATAGCGGATGGCAAGGTTTGGGGGATCATCGATTGCGAACATTCGCGAAAGGGCTTTTTTAAACTAAAGCATTTGTCGATACTGGCCAATATAGCCAATCTTTGTGCCAATAAGATAGTGAAAGCAAAAGCCAATGCCGAAAAGAAAGAGGCCGAAGACAGGCTGGTGCATACCGAGAAAAAAATGGCAGAAGTGGAAATGCAGGCGCTGAGGGCGCAGATGAACCCGCATTTTATCTTCAACAGCCTGAATTCGATCAACAGGTATATTGTAAAAAGCGACTCTGCCACTGCATCGCTATACCTCACCCGTTTTGCAAAACTCATCAGGCTGATCCTGGACAATTCTAATAGTAAGTCCATAACGCTTGCCAATGAAATACAGGCGCTATCCTTATATATAGAAATGGAAAGCATCCGTTTTGACAAGAAGTTCACTTACGATATCAATGTTGATAGTGAGATAGATATCGAAAACACTTATGTGCCGCCGCTGATCATTCAGCCTTATGCGGAAAATGCCATATGGCACGGGTTGCTGCATAAGGAAGATGCCGGGCATCTGCGGATAGATATTGTTCTGAAAAACGAGCAGATGCTGCAGTGCATAATAGAGGATGATGGTGTGGGCCGGGAAAAAGCCCGGGAGCTGAAAAGTAAGTCTGTTTCCAGTAAAAAGTCACTGGGAATGAAGCTGACGGAAAGCAGGCTGGGGTTGCTGAGCAAGCAGGAGGTCACAGAACGGCTGATCACTATTAAGGATCTGAAGGATAATGAAGGGAATGCCAGTGGTACAAAAGTGATATTGAATATTCCTGTGGAGTGAGGTTGCTTTTTTACAGGTATTGGTTCAACCCCTTCTCCGCCCAGTATATTTTTTTTGCAATGGTTTCATTCATCAGGGCCGTATTTTTTTCGTCGTTATTGCGGGGTGCTTCTTTGTGGTAAAGGTGAAAGCTGATGCCGCCGAATTTTAAAAACTGCTTTTGCAAACCCGCATTGATCAGCCGGACGGCAATGTCGCTGTCCTCCCTTCCCCATCCTATAAAGTTCTCATTATAACCGTTTACCCTGACCAGATCTTCCCTCCAGAATGCCATGTTGCAGCCCTTGACATAATAAAGATAGCGCCCCTTTTTCTTATAACGGGTCGACATGAAATTCTGCATAAATGGAATCCGTACGCTGTTGAAAACGTTCTTATTGCCCGAAATGAATTTGCCCGCGTTAAAATCAGGTGCTTTGAAAGCTCTTTCTGTTTCTTCTTTTGACAGCAACATCCTGCTTCCGGTAACAAACCGGTTCTGCTTTCTGATATTGATATGGTCTTTGATAAAATCTTTGTGAAGGATCAGGTCTCCGTCTATCTGGATAATATAATCACCTGAAGCTGCTGCAATAGCCTTGTTCCTGATCTTCGCCAGTTGAAAGCCTTCATCGGGCTGCCATATATGTTTTACGGGAATATTGGTTTGTTCAGCAAACCGGGTTATATAGCCTGAAGTGTCTGCCCTGGAACCGTCATCGGCAACAATGATTTCATCCGGCAATACTGACTGAAGGGTACAACTTCTGAGGCAAAGGGTTAAAGCCGGAAGCCAGTTGTATGTGGAAATGATCAGCGAGCAGGAGGTCATTTTTAAAACAATGAAGTAGTGTTAGATAAAGCTATAGTTACCACAGTTATTAAGGGTTTGGCTCAAAGGGTAATGTTCCGGTTTCAATATTTTGAGCAATAATACATATTCTTTGATTTCCAGAACGAAAAATAATCGTGATTATTAACAGGCACCGGGTATATTCTTAAGTCATTGGTTTACCCCGACAAATAAGAGACTTTAATGAAAATAATAAGTGCACACTTTATGGCGGATAAGGAGAACCTGGCGACAGAACGCTGTTTTTCTGCGGAAAAGAATTTTCCCGGATGCAGCGTTAAGATAAGCAGGGATTTTTGCCTAGATTTAAAAATGCAAACCCCAGTATTACCGTTGAAGCAGAAAGCTGGATCTCAATATACAGATACCGGTCTTTTTAGTTTATATACAATTATGAAATGCTGTATTCTTTTTTTTATTCCCGTGCTTTTTCTTTTTGCCTGCCGGCTGCCTGCAAATGAAACAACGGAAGCTTCAGTCGTACGCCCTCCTGTTATCCCGGATCCCGACCCTGCCGCGCTTTCCCCTGAAGAAAGCATCAAAGCCATGCATTTGCCCGAAGGCTTTTATGTGGAGCTGGTGGCGGCCGAACCCCTCGTGCAGGAACCGGTGGCCATGGTTTGGGATGCCAATGGAAATATGTATGTGGCAGAAATGCGTACTTATATGCAGGATATAGATGCTACCGATGAAAATCTGCCGGTCAGCCAGGTGGTGAGGCTGGAAGATACGGACGGAGATGGCCGAATGGATAAACGGATTGTATTTATTGACAGCCTGGTATTACCGCGCATGTTGTTGCCGTTGGATGACAGGTTGCTGGTGCAGGAGACCTATAGTACCCGTATTCATTCCTACAGGGATACAGACGGCGACGGAGTAGCAGACGAAAAGAAGGTGGTATATGACAGTGATATCATTGATAAGCGAAACCTGGAGCACCAGAACAGCGGAATGATATGGAACCTGGATAACTGGATCTATACCAGTATTTTTCTGCGTTACAAATGGATGGGAGAGGAGTTGAAAATTGATAGCCTCAGGGATGTGCCCTGGGGGCAATGGGGGCTGACGCAGGATGACTACGGGCGCCTGTATCTTTCGTCTGCCGGTGGCGAAACGGTAGCTAAAGATTTCCAGCAAATGCCGGCATATGGTGATCTGAACCTGTACGATCAGCAATATGAAAAAGGGTTTCATGAGCCCTGGCCGATTATTGCCACTCCTGATATCGAAGGCGGTAAAAAACGGTTGCGGGAAGACAGTACATTAAATCATTTTACCGGGGCATGCGGACAGGCAATATACCGGGGCGACCGTTTACCGGGATATATGAAGGGCGACCTGTTTGTCTGCGAGCCAGTGGGAAGGCTGATCCGCCGGGCAAAAGTAGATGTCAGGAATGGTATTCGTGTTTTGCGCAATCCTTACGGAAAGGCAGAGTTCCTCGCATCCACGGACATGAATTTCAGACCTGTTAATATGGCTACCGGCCCCGATGGTTGCCTGTACGTTGTTGATATGTACCGCGGCATCATCCAGGAAGGTACCTGGACGGGTCCTTCTTCTTATATACGTCCGCAGATCTTACGTTTTGGGTTGGAAAAGAATACAGGGCGTGGCAGGATATATCGTATTGTACACCAAGCCACAAAACCCTCCGCAGAGAAGCCGGCATTGCTGCATGCGTCTTCTGACCAACTCGTAGGATATCTTTCTCACCCCAATGGCTGGTGGCGGGACAATGCACAGAAGCTATTGGTACTCCGGAAGGACAGATCCGTGGTACCGGCGTTGCGGCGACTGGCATTATCGGAGCAATCACTGATGGATAAGGTATTATTCTGGAGGGGCAGTACTGATGCCGTCACCCGTATACACGCATTATGGACCCTGGAAGGGCTGGAAGCTATAGACAGGCAACTGCTGCTGCAACTGATGGATGATGAAAATCCCGAAATAAGACGAATGTCTGTTTGGTTGAGTGAACCGTTCCTGCAGCAGGAAGATGTGGATATCAGTAACAGGCTCCGCGCTTTTACAAAGGACGAAAATATTGACGTCCGAACGCAACTGGCTTTGTCGCTGCAATACAGCAATGCTTCTTTTGCGGATCCTTTGCTGGAGGAAATGGTAAAAAAGGATACGGCAACCAGGGGCATCATTTTCCAGGCGGCACAGCTTACATCGGGAAGATTGACGACAACCGTTGCCGTAGATGTCAATACGGAGGGATTAAATGAAGAAGAAAAACGTATCGTCATGAAAGGAGCAGACAATTATAAGTCGCTTTGCTCCGCCTGTCATGGTTCCGATGGAAAAGGGCTGATATTGGGGGACAACAACCTGGTGGCGCCACCCCTGGCAGGCTCACCGAGGGTGACCGGTGATATAGGAAAGCTCGTAAGAATAGTGCTGCATGGCTTAACGGGACCGGTAGACGGAAAAGAATACCCGAGCATTATGCCTCCGCAACGAAACAGCGGGGATCAGTGGCTGGCAGAGGTACTAAGTTATATCCGTACCAACCTGGGAAATAAGGCTACATTGATCTCCGCAGAAAATATAAAGGATGTACGTAAACAGGTAGGCGAACGCTGGGTGCCCTGGACAATGGAAGAGTTGAAAAGCGCCCGATAATCACCCATCCGGCGGTGCTGCATAAAAAGATATAAAATGTCCAACCGGCACCAACGTTGGTTCGTTGCCATCACCGCTTTGATTGTATGGCGCCTAACGTTCTCTCGCTTCTTTATGGTTTAAAACAGGGATACGATAATAGTACACCGGCTGGTTTTTTCCTTCGCTGGTGGTATAGTAGCCGGTTCCTTTTTCATCAAAGCAGATGGCTTCGCCCTGTGGTTCTTTTTTATAAGGTAACTCCAGGGGCGGGCGGGATAAGGTTTTCCATACCGGTTCGCCGGCCACCCTTTCCCAATAATACACCTTGCTGAGGCTTTTTAAAATAATTTTAGAGCCATCCCGGCTGATATCGCCGCTTACGATCCATTTCTGGGGTCGCGAACCGGCGAAAAAGAGGACAGCCTTTTTGGTAAGCGTAATAGTGTCATTTTTATTCCAGTCGAGCTTGCTGGTGTATACATGCACACTATCTTCCCTTTTAGAAACGATATACAGCAGCCTGTCTATATTATCTATCATCAGGGTTTCTGCATCGCGGGGACCATCCGGGTATCGCAGGAATACCGGCACGGCAGTTACTGTTATTGCTGTCTTATCGGTTTGAATGTCGGTTTCCGCTATTTTATATACACATACAAAAGGTCGCAGCCCGAAGTTATTGCCGATATCTCCTACATACACATATTGCTGTTCCCCTTTAGCTCCTTTGCCAACGGCTATATCCTCACAATCGCGGACGTTTCCGTTATTCTCCGATCCTCTAAAGGAGATAGTGGTGATGAGCTGCGCATTGCTGTCTATCGCAAAGAACCTGCTTTTGTCACCACTGTCGTTGTGTACGTAGGCAAAAACATTTTTGTGAGAGGAAAGGGTAATGCCCGATATCTCATCCAGTCCTGCCGGCAACAAGCCCACCGTATTTTGTGCATTCAGCCTGGTTATTCCTGCAAATAGTATTATTGCGGTCAGAAATATCTTCATGCCTGCAATGATACTAAGTCTCCGGGAAAAACTGCCTTTGTCTTCTTTTATAGTATACTAGTGTCATGTCAAACATGAATTTTCATTTGAGATCTCCCGCAGATTCCGCTGAATTCCGCAGATAATCAAAGCCTTCTGCGCTCATTTGCGAAATCAGCGGGAAATATTAGCTGTCGTTTTATCGCTGACATGACACTAGAGGTAACATAGAACAAAATCCTTCATAATGGAGAATGTTAATGCCGGTGAAGAGGAAAGGGTAGAAGCAGTTTTATAGAAGGTATTCTCCTTATCACGATAGGAACAGGCAGTTCCAGGTTTGAAAGTGTAGCATATTTCTCCTGTTATATCTGCTGAATGAACGTCCGGGTAATACTGAAACTACTTTCATACAATAAAAAATAAAACCCCTACAACGCAGTGACGGCAATGGTTCTATGTTGCATATGGCACTGAGAATTCTATATTCTTTCAAAATAAATTTGGCAGTAATGGAAACATGTCTATCTTTGCGACCCGCTTTCAAAAAAGAGCGGTTAAGTTCTTCGAAAAATAAAAAAAATATCACAAATATTTTTTCAGTTAACGGAAAACGATTACTTTTGCACCCCGATTCAAAAATGACTCGGTCAGTTCTTCGAAAAAAATAAAAAATCTTCAAAAAGATTTTTCAATTAAGTAGAAACGATTACCTTCGCACCCCCGGTTTAAAAAGCCGGACAGATTCTTTAAAAAAGCAACCTGTAAAATGTGAAAAAATGAGCAAAGTTTTTTTTGCTGAAAACAAAAAGAAAACTAACTTTGCCGCCCGTTCGATAACGAACATAGTTCTCTGATTAACAAATAATTATAAGCCAAATCAAAAGAAAAAAATCTTCAAAAAAGTTTGGCTGAATAATAAAAAGATACTACCTTTGCAACCCGTTTCAAAACGGAAGCAAAACAAGATAGTTAAGATCTTTGAAAGTTTGGAAGCAACAGCACTTAATTTCTTTTAAGAAACTAAGGTAAGGTAAACCAGCCACAAAATTTGATTTCAAGAGCAATCTTCAAATCTCACATTATTTACAATGGAGAGTTTGATCCTGGCTCAGGATGAACGCTAGCGGCAGGCTTAATACATGCAAGTCGAGGGGCAGCGCAGTGTAGCAATACATGGGCGGCGACCGGCAAACGGGTGAGGAATACATAC
>Ga0222429_100713_pt1 | contig 15928 bp, 16 predicted proteins | sample 1B50Ametagenome_FD_182475 | JGI IMG/M metagenome (GOLD analysis project Ga0222429, IMG submission 182475) | Enriched microbial communities from leaf-cutter ant dump, University of Wisconsin, Madison, United States - 1B50A (version 2) | ecosystem: Environmental > Terrestrial > Nest > Insects nest...
CGAGATCAGGTCCGCGATGCGCCAGTCACAGCGCGAAGTCACCTCGGCCACCGTGGGGTCACGGTAGAGGCCCAGGAAGGACATGGCCGTGGACAGCACGCCGGAGCGCTCGTTGTCGCTCTTGTTCAGTACTTCGCGCGCGGCCGACGCGACGACGGGATGGGGTGCCCCATCTCTCTCATTTGCCAGGTGCTTCGTCGTCATCATCCGGTGCAGCGTCACCTCGAAGGGACACGCCGGATCGGAAAGGAAGTTGGCCACGCCGCGCAGCGTCTTGTCCTCGCCAGCGTAGAGCACGTGCAGGATGGCGCCGACCAGCAGCGCGTGGCTGGTCTTCTCCCAATGGTTGCGCCGCTCCAGCGCGCCCTCGGGATCGACGAGGACGTCGGCGATGTTCTGCACGTCGCGCACCTCGTGCGTGCCGCGGCGCACTTCGAGCAGCGGGTTGTAGGCGGCCGACCTCGGATCGGTCGGGTTGAACAGCAGGCAGTGCGAATAGCGCGCGCGCCAGCCTGCCGTCAGCATCCAGTTCTCGCCCTTGATGTCGTGGATCACGGCCGAGCCCGGCCAGGACAACAGCGTCGGGACCACCAGGCCCACGCCCTTGCCCGAGCGCGTCGGCGCGAAGGCCATCACGTGCTCGGGACCGGCGTGGCGCAAATAGCGCTCGTCCTTGCGTCCGAGAAAGACGCCGGCCGGCTCGTGCAAGCCGGCCTTGCGGATGTCGTCGGCGTCGGCCCAGCGCGCCGAGCCATAGGTGGTGACGCGGCGACCCTGGCGCGAACGCCATATCGCCATGCCGATGGCCGCGGCCGTGGCGAGCAGCCCGCTCCCCGCCGCGATGGCACCGCCACGCAGGAAGATCTCGGGCGCGTAGGCGTCATACCAGTACCACCACTCGAACAGCTTCCAGGGCGCGTAGACCGGGAGGCCCGCAACGTCGTACCAGGCCGACCCCAGCCGCGGCTGATAGCCCAGCGCATGGGCTGTCCACTGCGTAGCGCCCCAGACGCCGCCGAGGGTTACGCCGAGCACGGCCGCGATCTGGCCGAGCAGGATGCCCGTCTGGACATGCGAGGTGCCACCCTCGCCGGTTCCCGATCCGAATGCCACGTCCGACTTCCTTTCAGCGCTTGTGCGCCTTGCGTTGCGCCCAAATGCGCGCATCGCCTGAGTCTGGAATCGAAGTGCCGTGCGGTACACCCAGGTGGGCGTAGCTCAGCGAAGGCTGGCGGGTACGTCTCAGGAAAACGCAGTTGGCTTGCTGGATTCCAGGGAGCTGAGGGCACAGCAGCTCCAGCTTTTCAGATCAGGAGCATCCTTGGCCAAGCGCCTGACGTCCAAGACCGATGAGGCAGCGGCCGGCGCTCATCCGCCGGCCACGGTAACTTTCATGACAATGTGCTGACATGGGCAAGGAACCGCTGCAGCGGTTTGGCGATCCCGAAGCGCTGGTGCTTGTGCAGCACGAACGTGGTGACGTGCTCTTCCTCGGCCAGCGGCAGCGCCAGTACGTCGTCGCGCTGCAGCGCCCATGTATGCCCGGCATCGGCCAAGCCCACGCCGATGCCCGCCGCGATGCGGGTCACATAGCCCGACAGCGTACTGGCAGCACCCGCGGGCGTGACCTGCTCAGTGTGCTTTTGAACGATGGCTCGCATTTGCGCGAGGAGACCGGGCAGACGCTCCTCGTTGCAGGACAACAGCGGAAAGGAAAGCAGATCTGGTAAAGGTATCGCAGAGCACCTTGCAAGCTCGTGGCCGCTCGGCAGCAGCGCCATGACGTGATAACGCCATGCGGGCGTCTGGGCGATGAATTCGTCGTCCGGCACGCCGAAGGAGAAGCCGACGTCGACCTCCTCGTTCCTTAGCGCATTGGCCAGCTCACGCGCACGCATCTCCGCGATCTCAAGAGGCACTTCGGGCGCGACCACGCGCCAACGGTTAAGACACTCCGACAGCCGGGGTTGTGCGATGCCATCGGCCACGCCGATGCACAGCGGCGCCTGATACAAGGCATGGGTGTGGCGCACCGTTCGCTTGACGCGCTCCAGCCGGACCAGGAGCTTGCGACATTCCGTCAGCAGCTTCAACCCGGCCGGCGTGAGCTGGAGTCTGCGTGGCAGGCGGACGAACAGCGGGACGCCCAGTTCTTCTTCAAGATCGCGGATAGCCCTCGACAGCGGGCTCTGGTCGATATGGATGCGCTCGGCAGCACGACGAACGTTCAGGTCTTCGGCAACGGCGATGAAGTAGCGCAAGTGCCTGAATTCAATCATTCGACACCTGCTTCTTCAAATTCGTCTTCGATCGGCCCCTGCCGCGAACGCAGGTGCACGCCAGACCTTTCGCTCAATCCACCGTCGCTCCGGAAGTGCGCACGATGTCCCTCCACTGCAGCAGTTCCTTCTCCTGCCGCTGTGCGAGTTGGTCCGGCCCATCGTTCAGCGGCGTTATTCCTAGATCCCTGAACCTCTGCTGCACTGCTGGCGAAGCCATTGCCTTCTTAACAGCAGAATGAAGGGTATCGATCACGGCTTTCGGCGTTCCCTTTGGAGCATAGAAGGCCACCCACAGGTCACCACTGAAGCCCGGAAACTGCTCAGATATTGCCGGAATATCCGGGAGTAGCGGGGAGCGAGTTGCACTGCTCACTGCCAGCGCGCGCAGTTGCCCGGCCTTGATGGATTGCACCGCGGATGGAAGGCTGGCGAATAACATTGGAACCTGACCACCGATCACGTCTGTCATAGCCGGTCCGACGCCCTTGTAGGCGATGTGTTCCATCTTGATACCAGACCTCTCCTTGAGCATTTCTCCAAGAAGATGATTCAGCGTGCCGGCGCCGGCAGACGCATACTGATATTTTTCAGGGTGGGCCTTGATCTCGGCGAGAAACTCCTTGAAGTTCTTCGCAGGGAACGAAGGATGAACACAAAGGACGTTGGGCACCACACCAATGGCCGCGATCGGAACAAAGTCCTGCAGCGGGTCGAATCCTGCCTTCTTGTAAACCCATGGCACGATCAACTGATTGCTGTTGGCGGTGAAGAGAATGTTGTAGCCGTCGGGTTGCTCACGCTTCGCAGCCTGAGTGCCGATGGCTCCGCCTGCGCCGGCTTTGTTATTCACGACAACGGGTTGCTGGAGCAAGATCGAGAACTGCTCACCCATGATTCGCGCCACTACATCGACCGTTCCACCTGGAGCAGTGGGGACAGTGATTGTGATGGGCTTCTCAGGATAGCCTGCGTTGGCCGACATGCTCACGCACGCGAAGCCTGCAACGCAGACCGCCGTGCGGAACAGTTCAGCTAATTTCAAAATGGGTTTCATGGCGTCTTCTCCTTTTGTTGGCCGCTCAGGGTTGCGATCGATCTACCGGCATGCACGAGGTCGGCCTTCGATCAATAGCCGGGTGCAACATTTCCGCCCAACTCAACAGGTCTTGGTCGAGGCCTGGCCGGGCTACCAAAAGAACGCCCATCGGAAGCCCGCAGTCGTCCGTGGATGTGGGCAAGTGAACGCATGGCCACCCTAGAAATGACCATGCCTTGTTGAAGCCGGACTGGCCTGTGTGGTCGAGCCCCAAAGGCGCTGGACCGAGCACGCTCGACGTGAGCACGAGGTCAACGTCACTGAACTCGTCGCCCCAGCTTCCAATCACCGCCTCGCGAAATTTCAGTTCTTCCGCGTACTGTTCGTTTGGAATTGACGCTCCCTTTTGGATCGCCTCCCGCAGAGCCGGACTCAGAAGCCGTTCTGAACCCTGGAGCAACTCGCGCAAGCTCCGACTCAACTCATAGTGCGTGATGATTCCGTGCGCCTCAAGCAAACGCTCGGTATGGGCCGGTGGCCTAACGGGGATGACCGCGTGGCCAACCCTCTCCAGGTCGGCTCGCGCGTTCTCCAACGTGCGAATGGCCGAGTGTTCCAATGTGTAGCCCGGATGGGCCGCCATGAAGCCGATGCGCAGCGGCTTCGATGATCCGACCATCATGTGCCCCTTCGGAAGCAGCACATCCGCAACACGCGCAGCCAGTCGGACATCTTTTGAGTGCCATCCGATTACATCCAACGAAGGACACATGACCCGCATCCCATTGCGGGGGACAAGTCCGAACGTTGGCTTGAAGCCCACCACCCCGCAATAGGCTGCGGGACGAATCATTGAACCGCCAGTCTGCGTTCCGAGCGCGAACGGAACCATCCCAGCAGCGACGGCTGCCGCGGAACCGCTTGAGGAACCTCCTGGTGTATGGGCCTGATGCACCGGGTTCCTAGTCGGCCCTGGCGTCACGTGCGCGAACTCCGCGGTCGCGGTTTTGCCGATGGGTAGGGCGCCCGCCGCACGTAGTAAGCCGACACAAGCGGCATCCGATGTCGCGATCGCGTCTGACGTAGCAGGCGACCCGCAACGGGTCGGCATCCCAGCGACGTCTATCACGTCCTTCACGCCGAATTCGAGGCTGTCGAGCGGGCCCGGATGGTGCTCATGCAACAGCTCATCGTCCAGATAGACCCAAGCCTTAAGTGCACGATCTTGCTCGGCGATCGTGCGCAGCCGACCGCGCGTAGCGACAACAAGGGATTGATACACGGCATCTGACATCAAGCTGGAGGCGGTCTGCGGCAAGTAACGATGTCCCGCATCCTAGGCACTGGATAATGCTTCGTCTATGACTTAATATCGTCATCACTATGACGAAAACAGAAACAATGTTTTTGGACGATCGGCTGCTGAGTTGTTTCTGTGCCGCTGCAGAGGAGCTTCATTTCGGGCGAGCGGCCGCAAGGATGTTCATGAGCCAGCCACCGTTCAGCCAGCAAATCAAGCGGCTTGAGGAAGCGGTGGGCGTGACGCTCTTCGAACGTACAACGCGGTCGGTTCGACTGACGCCGGCCGGCGAAGTCATGTATCAACACGCTCGCAGAGTCGCTGGGATGACGAGCAACATGCTTCGTGCAACGAAACAGGCAGCGCGCGGCGAAGGCGGGACGCTAGTGGTGGGGTTCGCGCCTACCGCAGCCTACTCGCCGCTTGTAGCCGCATTGCATCGTTATCGCGGCATCTATCCCGAGGTGGAGCTCGATCTTCGCGAAATGAACTCGAATGTCATGGAGTCGCAGCTCCGCTCGCATCTCATCGATGTGGCAGTAATGCGTCCGCTGCCAACGACCGCCGACATCGAAACCGTCGAAGTGTTTCGTGAACCGATGGTGCTGGCACTACGTCAGGATCACGAACTCGCTGGCGCGCGGAGGCTTTCGCTTGATCAGGTCGCAGAACTGCCGATCATTGGCTATTCACAAACCGCATCGCCCTATTTCCGCAATTTGGTGAACTCCATGTTCGTTCCGCTTCGGAAGCGGCCGCGCATCGTTCAGGACAGCGTCATTCCCACAGTGCTCACTTTGGTCGAAATCGGGATTGGTGTCGCGCTCGTTCCGCGCACGCTCATGCAAATGAAGAGCGCAGAACTGAGCTACTTGCCCGTACTGGACCGCTCCAATACCTCGTCGAGTCTGGTTGTCGCTTGCTTGCGCGATCGGCCAAACGCGGCGGTAGACGGGTTCATTGCTGCAATGCGTGAGTCAGATCGCCAGCGGAAGGCCCCCCGATAGAGAAATTTCCACGCCAAGCCGTCCGCAGCCTTCGACAAGTTGCAATCTTCCCGGAAGGCGTCAAAAGCTCAGTACCACGCGGGACAGAAACCGTCTCGGGTCAATACCTCCTGTCGATTCTGTCGAAATCGATCATTCTTTGACGTGAACTTAGTATCAAACGCAAGATCGTCCGAGCCTACGATCACCGGTCAAGCGAGGTGATTTTCGACAACTGCCTCCCGCACGAGGCGTGTTCTCAGTCGAATCACTTGGAGGGCGTATGGCAACTAGAAGAGCAATTGTCTTGGCAACAGCAGCCACTGCCGTTGCAGTACCAGCTTGGTCCAAGCTCAACTATCCAGACCGTACCATCATCATCACTGCGCCGGTAGCTCCAGGCGGCACGGTAGACATTGTTGCGCGAATCCTCGCTGAGGAATTTCAGAAATCGATGGGGCAACCTGTCGCTGTCAACAACAAGCCTGGCGAAGGCGGAGCCATTGGTACTCGAGCTGCAAAACGTGAGCAACCCGACGGCTACAACATTCTGGTAACCGCCAATAGCAACCACTTAATCGTCCCCTGGGTCTACAAGAATCCTGGTTTTGACCCGCTGCAGGACTTCGTCCCAATCGCCGCTGTGGGGGTCGTGCCAAACCTACTATGCGTCAATCCGACATTTCCCGCAAATGACCTCGAAGGGTTCTTGAAAGCAGTTAAGAATCACCCCAACGAATACCGATATGCTTCGGCGGGCAATGGGACCCTGAACCACTTACTTGGCGTCATGCTTTGCCAGATGACGGGACTGAGGTTGGTTCACGTACCGTACAACAGTGTCACGTCAGCACAGAGTGATGTCATCGCAGGCAAAGTCCCCATGCTCTTTGCCAGCCTCCCTTCCGCCCATGAGACCGTGATTGCGGGCAAGCTGCGAGCCATCGGTGTGAGCGGACACCATCGTAGCCGAGCCATGCCAGCAGTTCCGGCTATAGCCGAACAGGTTCCCGGTTTCGGCTTCACAGGAGACCTCTGGGTCGCGGCTTACGTCCCACAGGGGACACCTCATACGGTCGTTGAAGCAATTCGCAGCGCCGTATCAACAGCCATTGCCTCCCCACATGTGCGACGACGGTTTGAAGGCCTCGGCATCGTTGCGTTGAACGACGGACCGCGTGAATTGGCCATTCGTCAAGAAAAGGAGTTTCAAGTATGGCGCAACATCGTAAAAATTTCGGGCGCGAAAATTGACTGAGCCTCGTCGCACCAGGCTCACCCCGACCGCCGCTTGTTGGCACCAACCACATTGATGAGAAACCCTCTCTACAACGTTTCGTGTAGTTGTTCCCTGTGAGAGCTGAAGGCTTGCTGGATGCCATCAGATCGACGGGCCGCGCTGCCTCCCTAAGTGCCATGTTGCCGACGCTCCACGCAGATCCGCGACGAGCTGCTGTCCCAGACGGTGCTCGATCACAGGCCTCCACGGCACAAGCGTGAAACCCAGGCCGTCGTCCAGCATCGCGAAGCGCCCGCTGGCCAGCAGCACATTGCGGCGATAGACGCCAGACACGCGCTCGCCGTCCACTGCTGGCCGGTACGGCAGGCCGCTCTCCCCCACGATTCCGCGTGCAGCCGTCTCGAGGTCGCGTTGCCGCAAGGTACTCAGCAGGTTGCGCGCGAGCACGACGCGCGTGCCGCGCTGCTCGGCCAAGCCCTGTTCGATGAGGAAGCCGCTGCGCTGGAGCAGCGCTTCGCGCAGCTCGCTACCGAAGCCCTTGTCCGCGACGCCGACCGCGCCGCCGATCAACTCCCGGTCCAGCCAGGTCGCGCCGATGACGCGCGTCTGCCGCTCAATCGGCAGGTGCGAATGCAGCACCACGCTGCCGCCGGCCAGGCGCTGCGCATCGTGCTGGCGTGCCCGCTCGGGCAGGTCGGCCGGTACGCGCCAGAGGCCCTCGGCGACGCGCTCGACCAAGCCGGCGCGGCGCAGCGCTTCCAGGCGGCGCACGTGCGCGGCCACGGTCTCCTGCGGATCACCGCGCCCGGGCTGCGCGCGCAGCAGGGCGAGGTGATGGTCGGTGCGGTACAGGCCGCCCTCGGCGAGCCCGACGATGGTCTTGTCCACGGCGCGCCCCTCGGTCGCGCCGCGCGCCTCGACCACGGCGCCGGCCGGGAACTGTTCGAGTTCGGTGCCGGTCGGCAACGCGATGTAGTGTGCGCGGCCGTCGATGCCGTCGAGCACGAGGTAGCCGCGCTCCTGCAGCTCGTCGGCCAGGCCCTTGCCGACCACGCGGCCGACCACGGGCTGCGCGGCCTCGCCCGGCGTGAAGACGGCCAGCTCGCGCTGCTGTGCGCCGAGCGCGCGCTGCATGGTCCGCACGATGTCGCCGCGCTCGCCCATCGCGCGCAAGGTGGGCTCGATGTCGGGCCGCAGCCGCCAGCGGTTCATGCCATCCGGCCGGGCCAGCCCCATGTCGGTCAACCGCTGGAGCCGGCCCATCAGCAGCGTGCGCGGCTGGCGCGCCGTGTCGCTTGCCGCCAGCTCCACCACGCCATCGCGCGACTGTTCGGCCTGCTGCTGCAGGCCGCGGTCCAGGCTGGTCCAGCGCTCCTGATCCACCTCGCGCAGCAGGCCCTCGCGGATCTCGCGCTCGGTGCGCGGCCCGAGCCATTCGGTCGCCAGCTCGCTGGCGCGCAGCCGCATGCCGTGGGCGATGTAGTCGCGCGCGATGATGAGGTCGTGGCCCGTCTGGTCGCGCCCGCGCAGCACGATGTGCGTGTGCGGGTTGTCGGTGTTCCAGTGGTCGACGGCCACCCAGTCGAGCGAGCTGCCCAGGTCGCCCTCCATCCGCGTCATCAGGTGGCGCGTGTAGCCGCGCAGGTCTTCGAGCTGCTGCGCGTCCTCGGGCGAGACGATGAAGCGGAACTGGTGGCGGTCGCCGCGGCCGTGCTCCTCGAACTCGGCCAGGTCCGCCTGGTCGGTCGCCGGGCCGTAGGCGTGACCCTTGCCGCCGTCGCGGTCCACCCCCTCGCGCTCGATGTAGCGCAGGTGCGTTTCCACCGAACGCGCGCCGGCCTGCTTGAGCACCACGTAGCGGGCCTTGATGACGACGCGGCGCGCGCCGGGGCCGAGGGTCCGGCTGGCGGTCCGCGCCGCGACGTGGCCGCGACCGAGCTTGGCGGCGCTGCGCGCACTGCCGCGCGAAGGCTTCCCGCCGGCCTTGTTCGCCTCGCGCAGCACACGGTTGACGAAGCGCTGGGCGCCACTCGATTGGCGCGCCTTCGGCGGCCCCGGCCGGACGCGGAAGCGGTCGTCGTCGCGCGATGTCATCGCGCAGGCTCCGGCGCAGCCGAGCGCATCCCGGCGCAGGCGGCACGCAAGAACGCGAGCGCCGACGCGGACTTCGCGCTGCTCGCGGCACGCGGCCGGCCCCAGCCCGTGCCGCGCCAACCCCCGTGCAGACAAGGCCTACGGCACCCGCGCGTGCCGTGCCCTTCTATCTTGCCCTCCGTCTCTGCCGATCGCTGGCGCGACCGGCCCCGACGGTCGGGCGGCGATCGTCTGCACGGACGAGGCGCGCCGGCCGCAGGCGACGCGGCAAGGCGCGTGCATGCCGGCTTCATCTGGATCGGCAGCGCCGATGCAGTGCGGGCGGCCGTCATCGCGCACCCCAGGTCCACATCGGCTGCGCGCGGCCGAGCACGGCCGCCGCGTCGATGGGACCGAAGTACCGGCTGTCGAACGATGCCGGGTTCGTCGCGCTGAGCAGGAACAGTTCGCCATCGCGCAGCGCACGGCAGTGCGACCACAGCGGCAGGCCGCGGCCCAGGCCGTCGGCCTCGCGGGCGAGCGCCACCGGCACGTCGTCGACGTAGACGGTGCGCTGTAGGACACACACCTGCTGCGGCGCCATCGCGCCGATGCGCTTGAGCAGCGGAATGCGCCCTGGCAGGTAGCCGCGTTGCGCAGCGAGCGCGGCAGCCTCGGCCGGCAGTCGGGCCAGCACGATGTCGCCGACGTGCAGCGCATCGGTCGATACGGGCTGCTGCTCGATGCGATACCAGCCGCGCGGTACGCTGTCGCTCGGGTTGTAGACCCAGCGCGCAGCGGGCGCATGCAGCGCGGGCCCGGCGAGCGCAGCAACGCCGAGAGTCCCCACCAGCGCGAGCAGGATGCGATGCGCGAGCCGGTTCATCGCAGTGCTTCCCCGCGCAGCCAGGCCACATGCCGCTCGGCGCCGTAGGCCGGCAGCGGCTGGCGTGCAGCGAGGCGGTTGCCGAGCGTGCGCCAGTACGCGGGCGCAGCATCGGCCGGGTCGATGGCAAGCGCTTCGATGGCGTCGATCCGCTGCAGCACGGCCTGCACCGCGGCTTCGCCTTCGGCGCACAGCAGCAGGTGGGCGCCGGGCCGGATGCCGGCGATGCGCTGCATGCGCTCGCCCGGCGTGCAGGCTTGCAGCACCATGAGCTGCCAGCGCGTCGTGCCGTAGTCGTTGGACTCCCAGCGCACGCGGCAGAAGACCGTGCCCGGCGCGAAGCTCGCGCAGCGCCGCCAGCGGTCCAGGCGCAGCTCGTGCAGCGGCCGGCCGAAGCGCAGGTAGAGGTTGATGCGGCGCTCGACGTAGGCGAGCGAGACGCGCGTCAGCGGCGGGTCGCGCGACACGTCCGATGGCACGATTGCCGGTGCGGCCTCTGGCACTGGCAGAGCCGATGGCAATGCGTTCATGATCGTTGCTCCGGAAATTCGCGCTCCAGCAGCGCGCGCAGCATGTCGGCCACCGTGATGCCCTGCGAGAACGCGGCCACCTTGATGCGCCCGCGCAGCGCCGGCGTCACGTCCAGCGTGAGCCGAGCGGTGTAGACCTCGGCGCGCGCCAGCGCGGCCAGGCCGTTCCCGTCGCCGGCGCGCACCCAGGCCTCGGCCTGCGGATTGGCCGGCGGCCGTGCGCCAATCGGTACGCGCTGCATGCGCTTGCCGTTCTTCATGGCCGGCTGCTCCGCAGCACCTCGGCGGCCAGCGCCGCGACCTCGCGCGCGGCCGGACCGTCGTCGTCGATCTCGCGCACCAGCCGCCCGGCGGCCACGCTGTCGGCGAAAGCGATGCGCTGGCGGACCTCGGCCGACAGGGCCGGCAGCGGCTGGTCGGCCAGCGCGCCGCGCGCCTCGCGGCCGATCACCGTCGTGCTGACGCGCCGGTTGATGACGAAGGCCGCGCGCAGCGCCGGGCGGAACACCTGCGCTTCCCGGATCAGCGACACCATCTCGGCGCTGGCCCACACGTCGTAGGGGCTGGGCTGCACCGGGATCAACACGAGGTCAGCGGCGAGCAGCGCGGAGCGCGCGAGCGCCGCGATGCGCGGCGGCCCGTCGATGACGACGTGATCTGCGCGGCGCGCGAACTCTGGCGCTTCCTGGTGCAGCGTCTCGCGCGCCAGGCCGACGGCGCCGAACAGGCGCGGCAGGCCGCTCTGGCTGCGCCGCTGTGTCCAGTCCAATGCAGAGCCCTGCGGGTCGGCATCGAGCAGCAGCACGTTCCTGCCCAGCAAGGCCAGCTCGCCGGCCAGATGGGTGGCGAGTGTCGTCTTGCCGACCCCGCCCTTCTGGTTGAGCAGCGCGATGATCATGCCGCGCTCCTGGAAGACCTGTCTTCTGCCTTTCGCATGGCGCGCGTCGCATCTGGCTCCGCGCGGCGCGTGCCGCCTACGTGCCGTGCGCCGCCGGGGCTTTTCCACAGCGCGCGGCCCTCTCCTATGGTTAGGTTTTTATTAAATACGTTAGATACGTTAGGGATCGCGCAAACCGTTGCAGCGCAAGGAGTTTTCGGCCATCGGCACGCCTGATAGCACGAGTCCGCTGCGCCTGATAGCACGAGTCGGGGCACGCCTGATAGCACGAGCCCGTTCACCAGCTGTCCACAGGCCATGCACCGTCGCCGAAGCTGCCGCCGGGACGCAGCGGTGCCGCGGACGGCACCGGCCGGAAGGTCAACACCTCCGGGCCGCGCCGTGAGCGAAGAATGGAGAGCGCATAGCCGGGCAGCGGCTGGCGCGCGACGATGCGCCGCAGGTCGCAGGCGAAGTCCGCGAAGCGGGCCAGGCTGCCGGACTTGCGGTGCAGGTGCGCGAACTCGAAGCGCCAGCCCTCCGGCTGCCAGCCCGCGTGCTTGCGCACCAGGCGGTACAGCCAGCGCTCGATGCCGCCGGTGAGGCGGAAGTAGTTCGCGTCGATGGTGAGCAGGAGCTTGTCCTCCATCACGCCGGCATAGAACCAGTCCGGCAGGATCAGCTCGACGCCCAGCGGCCGGCCCTGGCCGTCCGCCCGCTCCTTCCACTCGTTGATCCACGAGAAGCGGTGCAGCCGCCGCGCATTGGGCTGGCGGATCGACGTCGCCACGCTGGTGGACTGCAGGCGGTCGAGCGCGGCCTTGAGCCGCTGGTAGTCGCGCAGCGACGTGCCGCGGCCGACGAAGCGCAGGATCTCGTGCGGCGTCGCGGCCATCAGCCGCGAGCTGCGCAGGCCCGCGTCGCGCGCCTCGACGATCTGGCTGGCGGCCCAGATCAGGATGTCGGCATCCCAGATCGTCGCGATGCCGTGCTCGGCGGTGCCCTCCACGCGCACCGTCACCGGCCCGGCGCGGAAGTCGATCGGCACCGTGCGCCGGTTCTTGGCCAGCGAGAAGAACGGATAGGCCATCAGGTCCTGCACGTCGCGCGCGGGCATCTCGCCCGGCAGGGCATGGAACAGTTCGAGCTGCTCGCGCTGCGGGTCGCGCGGGGCGGGCATCGGCGGCGGTGTCCATGACGGTCAACGCCGGCCGGCGCGGCGCGCGCTGCGCAGCTCAACGTACTCAGGGTCGCAGGTGGCCTCGAAGCTGCGCTCATCCGCCCAGGCCTTGAGATCGGACCGGGCGTACATCACGCGCCGCCCGAACTTGCGAAACCGCGGACCACCGCCGATCACGCGGTGCTTCTCCAGCGTGCGCGGCGACAGCCGGAGGAACGAAGCTGCCTCGTTGTTGGTCAGGTAGTCCGGCTGCGCCGTGGCCGCGGCGCTGTTCTGCGCAGGCTCGGGCGTCGATGAGGGTGCGGCCTGCGGCCGCAGCGAAGCGGGTCTCATGGAATGGGCCTCCGTCGGTGCTGGTCGCCGACGGGCGAAGCGCCGCCGACTGGAGGTAGTCTCAGGAAAGCCCGGCGTCCTGGGGACGGACGTTCGGGCGTCAGCCGGAACGTCCGTCCCTGGAGGTTTCCATCTGCAGTAGGCGCCGGTAGCCACCGTCCACGAGCGCTTGCCCACGGCGCGCGAGCCGGCGCACCTGGGCGCGCAATTCGCCCAGGTCGTGCCAGCGCTCGGCCACCGCGGCCGCGCCGAAGAGCGCCTGGGCGATCTCGCGATGCGTGGCGCCGACGGCCATGCCGTCGAGCGTCTGCAGGCTGCGCATGTGCATCAGCGCGATGCGGTCGGGCCGCTGATGCGAGTGCGCCTGGGCGTGGATGCCCGGCCGGGCGGCGTCGCGGCCGTAGTAGCCGTCCAGGCGCTCCATGGTGGCGGTGGCGGCACGCCAGCGCTCGCCCAGCCGTGCGCCGGCCGCCAGGCCGTGCGCATAGGGCATGCCATGCTCGAGTGCGGGCGACAGCGCCGCGCGCAGCGTGCCCTCCGGGCGGTAGGCCGTCAGCAGCAGGCGGTGCCCGTCGTGGGCGAGCTGCTTGCGCCCTGGCATGCGCCACACGCCGAAGACGGGCGCATCGGACGCCGCGGCCCCGTCCGGATGGAGCTGCGGCAGGCCGTCGGGGTCGGGCAGCCAGGCCGACTGTGCCTGGCGCGCATCGCGCGCCGGGTCTTCAAGCAGGCGCAGGCCCCAGGGCGCGGCGTGGCCGGTTTCATCCCTGCTGCCACGCGCGTGCAGGTCGTAGACCGCGCGGTAGCGCGGATTGCGCCGCAGGTACTCCCAGGCCAGTGCCGGTCCGTCCAGCGTCAGGGCATAGAGGTACGCTGCGGCCGGATGCCAGTCGTTCGCACGTGCGCCCACGTCCAGACCTCCTTGCTCGCAGGTGGCGCCACGGGCAGCGGTCCGGTCAGTGCGGTAGCGTGCTTGTCTCGGTGTTGGATGTGTGGATGGTGGCAGGCGATGCCGCGTGCGGCCGCCCTTGCGCCGCTGCATCCATCATACGGGGCCGCGAACTTTCAGCGGCAGCCCGTCCATCGGCCGCAGGTCGCCCGCATCAGTCGTTGATCGAGCCGTCGGCCTCGGCGCGGCGCACATACTCTGCAAGCGAGCGTTGCGGCATCCAGTGCGTATCGCGCGCCACCGGCAGGTTGCGCGGGCCCCGAATGCTCTGCAGGTCGGACAGGCGCACGTGGTCCAGGCGGGGTGCGCCCACGCCAAGGTCGCACAGGCCCCAGGCCGTGTCTTCATCGCGCGGATCGAGCTGCACCAGCAGCCAGGTGGCGTGTGCGTCGGGCGTGAACAGCTTGACCACCGGCCAGGGGTCGGCTTGTTGGCCGCTGACCGCGGCATTGCCGTTCTCGAGCAGCTGGCGGCGCTGCTCCTCGGTGATGAGCGCAGTCACCGACACCCTCTCCGGGCGGACCAACCGCCCGGAAACAGTGCGAAGGCTGGCCAGCGCGTGCGCGCGGCGGCCGCCAGACAATATCGTGCGCAGGCCATCATTACTGGATTCAGGGGATCAGCATAAGCCGGGCCAGCGGGATTGCAAGCGGAGCAACCCGGAAAATGAGCCCTATAGATTGTAGCCCTATAGGTGTCCATGCGATGTCATCTTGGACTTGTCCCAAGTCCATTGATGATTCCGAAGAACTCGTTTCCCGCTGCCCTCCGATCCCTGCGAAAAGCCCGTGGCCTGAGCCAGGAAGCATTTTCGGAGGTGTCGAGCCGCACGTACATGAGTTCGCTCGAACGGGGCCTGAAGAACCCGACGCTCAGCAAGGTGGACGAGCTGTGCGAAGTGATGCAGGTCCATCCGCTGACGCTGTTGGCGCTGGCCTACGGCCAGGACGCCAAGGGGACGGACAAGCTGCTCGCGCGCGTGCAGCGTGAGTTGGCCGACCTGCAAGCCGTCGCTGAGGATTGAACGCGCCCGCAGGGGCACCGTCGGTGGCGCCCCTGCACTGGCCTGCTACGTCACGATGCGCCCGGCGTGGTGCGCCTCGCGCGCATAGGCGCTCAGCCGCTTCTCGGCCCGGAAGTACAGGTCACGCTCCACCGGCAACCCGAGCGGGCCGCGCAGGGCCGCCAGTTCGACCAGGCTCACCCAGCCCATCTCGGGACAGCCCAGGCCGAGGTCGCACAGCCCGAAGGCATGGTCCGGTTCGTCGGGATCGACGTGCGTCAGCAGCCAAGTCGCGCCGGCGTCGGGCGTGAACAGTTTGACCACCGGAGCAGGGTCGAAGTCCCTCTCCTCGAGCGCTTGTCGGCCGTTGGCCAGCAAAGCGGTGCGTTGGTCGTCGGTGATGAGTGCGGTCATGGTCTTCTCCTTGGAAGGAATGCCGGGCGGGATTGCCCGGGACCGCGGAGAAGCACGGCGCAGCGCAGCCGTCACAGGTTCGACTGACGGCCGCAGGCCGCCAGCGTGCGCAGCACGCGCAGACCTTGACAGCGAGACCGGCGTGCTACGGTCGGCCCACCAGCAAGCCCGCCCTGTCGCCCCCCCCTTGGCTTGGCTCGCGCAGCGCGCGAGCGCGTCAGCGATGGAAGCTCGAAGGGGCGAGACGCCCGCAGCACAGCGAGGACGGCTCGATGCGCAGCACGAGAGCGCGACCCGGCATCGCCGGGGGACGCCCGGATTCACGACTCCGTGCAGAAAATCGAACGCTTGAAGCCATATCCGTTGAAAGACACGAAGGCCCGAATCTGCTTTCTCGCGAAGCCGTGCAAGCACGAAGCCGCATTGGCGAATTCACGTGCACGTGGGAAAGCTCGAAAGAACGAAAGCGGCTTTCCTTCCAGCATCAAAGCCGCCAAGCCGCTTTTACGGAAAGCCGCCGATGCGGCAGGCCATCGAGTCACGCATCACGGTCAAGGACGCCGCACCAGGCTGACGTACCAGCGCCCCGCCGGGTGGCGGGGCGCCGGGGTGGGTGGCGGTCAGTCGCCCTTGCTGCGCGACCAGATCAGGTTGTGCGTGCCATCCTCGGCCTCGACCAGGCGGGCGTAGATGGTGGCCGGGAACGACGGGTCATCGAGCGTCACCGACAGGTAGGGGCGGTCCGCCTTGCTGATCTTCTTCCACGCCGCGCCGATCTCGAAGTTGCCGGCGACGATGCGGTAGTCGGGAGCGTTCTCGCTCTCCTTGTCGTTGGGGAC
>Ga0222429_100715_pt1 | contig 15843 bp, 10 predicted proteins | sample 1B50Ametagenome_FD_182475 | JGI IMG/M metagenome (GOLD analysis project Ga0222429, IMG submission 182475) | Enriched microbial communities from leaf-cutter ant dump, University of Wisconsin, Madison, United States - 1B50A (version 2) | ecosystem: Environmental > Terrestrial > Nest > Insects nest...
ATCCTTTTTCAAAGGCTTTGGTATCTTCCACGCCTCTCAGCACTTCTATCTTGCTGGCGCCGAGGCTGCGCATGGTCTGCGTTACATTTTTAGCACCCAGGATATCGATCAGGATATTGGTCGCCAGGTTGCTGCTCATGGTGATCATCGGAAAGATCACATCGCGCATAGGCAACTTCCTGCCAATGTATTTATATAATGTATGTTCGCTGTCACCCACAGAATCCAATGAATAGCTGCTGCCGTCTACTATGCTGGAAAAGCTGTTTTTGACAAGGATCGAGTCATATATGGAAAACTTTCCTTCCGCTGCCTGTTTATATGCTTCAATCATTACCGGTGTTTTCATGGTGCTGGCAGCATGAAACACTTCCTGCTCATTCCAGAAAAATGTTCTGCCTGACTGCAGTTCCTTATAGGCTACGGCAAATGTTCCGGTCGGACTCTTTTTAAACACATCCGTAATTTTTTTTCTAAGTGCAGCGGAGTCAAATGAAACCGGTCTCAACCGGAGCGCCGAGAAGCTCAGGTCGGAATCGGGGTCAATGATCTGCAGCTTCAGCTCCGCTACTGTCATATCGGGATTCAGGGCGTAGGCAAGATAAGCATCTGTTTTAAAGTCCCGGTTGCGGAACTTTGCAATAAATACATCGCGCTGAAAATGTTCCACATCTGCTATCAGCTGCGGGCTGAAATCAAACTGCAGGGTTATCCCTTTATCCGATTGGGCAATAGTAACGTCACCGCATAACCGATCCCTGAATGTGCCCATATACTTTGCCACGGGCAGTGAAGGACCTGCCACCGGATCTTTGGTGATCACGGCTTTTTCCTGCAGGTTTTTTAGCCGTTCATAATAGGTATCCTGTATCTTTTTATACCCGGCTATCCAGTCAAAGCCCGGGTTCTTCATATAGTGATCCAGCACCTGGTAGATGATGGACCAGTAAGCGCCGGTAGCTTCCTGGTTGGTCAATACCGTGATCCCGAGATTCAATTCCGGCACCATTACCACCTGCGATACAAAACCGTCTAGCTTGCCGCCATGGTATACCAGCTTGTATCTTCCGTAATTCATAGAGCGAAAGCCCAGTCCATAACCCGCGAAATTGGCTTGCGATGGCAATATGCTTTCCGCAACTTTCCCTACCGGCATCGGGCGTACTATTTTCCAGAGCTCATTGGTGGTAGCCGGCTGATATAATACTTTCTTCAACGGTGTTCTGCCCGAATCCAGCTGGGTAATCATCCATTGGGCCATGTCATTTGCATTGGATAATACACCACCTGCAGGGTTGCCTGCATCACCCATCGTCTGGTTATAGGCATCCGGAATTTCCTTCACCTTACCTTCCGCTCTGAAATGTGCCGCGGAAATATTGGGCTGGTCTTTAAAAGTTGAAAATTTTGATATGCTGGTTTTCATACCCACTTTATCGAAAATGCGTGTTTTGATAAAAGTCTCCCACGGCATACCTGATACCGCAGTGATCACTTCTCCCGCCACCAGGTACAGGATATTATCATAGGCATAGGTTGTTCTGAAATCATTGATAAAAGGAATATGCCTGAAACGTTTTATGATTTCGCTGCGACTGTACGTGGAAGGCGGAAACAGCATCAGGTCTCCCGCATAAGCCGGTATGCCGCTATGGTGTACCAGCAGGTCCCTTACAGAAAGGTGCGAGGTAATAAAGTCGTCAGAGGTCTTAAACCAGGGCAGGTATGCTGTCACGGGAGCATCCCATTTTATTTTTCCTTCTTCTGCCAGCATCGCCAGTGCCGTGCCGGTAAATGCTTTTGAATTGGAAGCAATGGCAAACAGGGTAAGCTCATCAACGGCATCGGGTACACCCATTTTTTTAACGCCATAACCTTTTGTAAGCAGGGGTTTCCCGTCTTTTACAATCGCGACGCCTGCACCCGGCACTTCAAAGGTTTGTAATACCTTCATTATGTAAGCATCCAGTCCGGGCGGTAAACCGGCGGCGGCCTTTTTCTGACCGTACAACGCTGGTACAAACAGCAACGAGAGCATCCATGCAACTGCAAATTTTATTGTTTTCATGTAATTATATTTCTCAATTGGCGTAATGATTATTTCAGCTTCCTGATCAGGAAGTCTGCGGTGGCTTTGTCTACCTTCAGCAGGTTCTCATATTTCATCCAGTGATGTGTTTCATCTGGTATCACCAGTACTTCGTAATCCGTAAACCCTTTTTGCTCAAAACGTCTTACCAGGTCTATACTTTGTTTGAAAGGCACATTGCCGTCATCATCTCCGTGAATGATCAGGACGGGTGAGGTCCAGGTATCCAGGTAAGCCACCGGGGATGATTCCCAGCTCAGCTTCCGGGACAGTGCTGCATCCGGTGCCTGTTGCTCTTTTGTTATATCCGGCGCAAATACCAGCAGGTTATGCTCTCCGTGTATATCCACCCCGGCCGCAAAAAGCTCTGAATCCTTTGCCAGGGCCATCGCCGTGAGAAAACCACCATAGGAACCACCGTATACACCGATACGTTTTGCATCCACCTGTGGCTGTGCAGCCAGCCACTCCCCTGCTGCCTTCACATCCAGGTATTCAGAAGCACCGTTGTTCCAGTCTCCGGCAGGATGCTGAAAATCATATCCATACCCTACCCCTAACCGATAGTTTACAGAAAGCACTATGAGCCCCTGACCGGCCAGGTACTGGTTCAGCGCATAGGTATTGGCATAATAATCCCCGAAATGCCAGCCTAATAACATTTGTCTTTGCGGACCACCATGTATGAACAACACGGCCGGCTTTTTACCGGCTTTATTGACGGGCTCAAATAATTGTCCGTAGACCGTTTTGCCATCAGCGGCTTTAAATGTTACAGGCTTTGGGATAACCATGTTTTTAGGAAAATCCGCCGGGATCAGGTTCTCTCCCATCAATTTTATCCTGCCTCCATGGAAAGGGATGACCGCGGGAAGCGCCGGACGAACCGCCTCAGCGCTGAGCAGGATAATATTTTTGCCATCGCCGGTAACAACAGGAAAACTTTCTATTCCGCTACCGGGCGTCAACACTTCTACCGCTGCTTTATCTACCGGCGCCCGGGCGACATGCCTCCTTTCATAATCGTATGCATCCGGCCCGGTATTGGCACTGAATACGAGCCATTTCTTATCCGGGCTCAGCTTTACATGTTCCACCATATAGTCGCCCTTGGTAATGAACAATGGCTCACCGCCTGTAGCAGGCACTGAATACAGGTGCGGCCATCCATCCTGGTAAGAAAGAAATACGATCCGGTCGCCTGCCGCCCAGTGCAGGTTAAACCTGCCGTTGGCAGCAGGTACCGACCCCTGTAATGTATTCGGTGATCTCCATACCTGTTGTGATCTTCCTGTTTCGGCATCTGCCACCCGGATAGACCATGGCTGGCGCGTATATACCGTCAGCGAATCCGGTGCACCGCCTGCCGCCGGTCTTCTTACAAATACAATTCTCTTCCCGTCGGGCGACCAGCGGGGAGACAGGTCGCGGGCAAAACCGGGATCGACCCACCGAACAGGTGATGTGCTGTCTTTAAATATCCCGACAAAAGAATGGTCTCCCCTCGAAGCCACGAACAACAAACGGGTTCCGTCAGGCGACCATTGCAATGCACCTGCTTTGCCCTTCGTATGAAAAAGAGATCGGGAAGGAACCGATCCGTCAATCCTTGTAATTCGTGCCTGACCGTTTTTGATGTACGCCACTGTTTTTCCATCGGGAGCGATCGCGGCATCATCACCTTCATCCAACAACATTTCCTTTCCTCCCTCAAAGGGAATACTGTACAAACGGATGGAAGGCGCAACAGTCAGCGAAGCAGGATTACGGGGAATCGTCTCGTCAAACGCACCATGATCAGCACCTACAACATACAACACATACTTCCCATCCGGGGATATCATTACGCCGGTGATCTCCTGCCCGTCATCTGCTGTATAATGCGTCAGCTTACGCAATACAAAACCGGGTCCTTCGGCAACATATACATTCCGGATACCTTTTTCGTTGATAGCCACCGCCATCCTGGATCCGGTTGATGCTGCCGTAAGATCGGAGGGAAACGGATAGGAAGTAACGGATTCCAGGGTAAGTTGACCAAAGCCCGGTACCTGCTGCGCCAGCAACAGGATCAGGCATGCCATAAGTCGAATCATTTCCTTTCTGTTTTTACAATTTATCTGCGCTTAAAAAAAGCAGCCCTTTCCAGGGCTGTCTTTCATTTATTTTAATTTAACAATATGCCGTCTACTGATCCCAGAACAGTCGTTGATCCAGCCCGGTAATTGCGGGCACATTGGGTCCATTACGGCTGATCTCTACCGAAGGATACGCCAGCCTGCGGATAAAGCCGGATAAGGCAGCATTCAATGGCAGCTGAAAGTCCTTATACAAGTAATCAAACCTGCGCATATCCACCCAGGATTCAGGATTCAGCATCATTGCTACATATTTTTCTTTAAAGATCAGCGCCAGAGTTATATTATCTTTTCCAACAGATACCGCCGCATTGTTGATATAGGTGTTTTTATCGTCCTCATCTACACCTATCTTGTTCATATTGGCAGCAATACCCGCCAGATAAGCATTATATGCCGTTTCCTTATCTCCATCCCTGAACGCAGCTTCTGCTTCAATAAATTTCATTTCAGCAAAGGTGACCAGGGGCAGCGGGGCACCGCCTTTTGAGAAATAACCGTTGGTCGGCAAATAGGACTCCTCGTTATCCGTTCCCGTTCCTATTCTACCTGCACCATTCCTGGTACCCCTGTAATCGCCAAACTTGGTAAGGCTTGCCACCAGTGGAAGGCGCGGATCAAAAACCCCGTAAGTAGTTCCGTTCATTGCATTGACAATATTAGTGCTGAGCCAGCCGTCAAGATTGAGATTTTCATTATCGACAGCTACCTCATTCCATGGGCTCAGACCGTCAAAAGCTATTAATGCCGCATCATCCTCATTCTTTTCATAGGCGCTCTCCAATGCAGTCAGAATGTTTTCCTCATTATATGCCGCGGTTTTGGATAATTGATTTAAAAACCGGGCTTTCAGCGCATAAGCCGTCTTTAGCCAGGCAGCCACTTTACCGCCGTGAACCACATCGCTGGGCACATCTATTTCGGCCAGTGCATCTGTTCTGCTTAAGCTCGCAATTCCCTCTTCCAACAGCTCCAATGACCTGGCATGTAATGTAGTTTGTTCGTCAAAAACCGGCGTCAGCTCATCCAGTCCCCGGAAGGCTTCACTAAAGGGAACATCTCCGAAGGCCGTTATGAGCATATTCAGGTTATAAGCCATCAATACTTTTCCCACTCCCAGGTGGTGAAAAGCACTGTTCTGCTCTGCCAGCTTATTCATCTCCGAAATATTCATCATCGTCGAATAAAAGTTACGCCAGGTAGTTGAGTAATCTACTTCGTTATAGATATCTCCATCACTGCCTTGTGAACTGGAAGCAAGATATTGCGCCAGGTAAGAAACATTATACCCCAACCGATACTGGTTCATTGATGTTTCATACGTTGCCGTTGCCAACAATGGATTAATAGGCGGCACCTTAACCAGGTTAGGGTTTTCCAGCTTATCATCCAGGTATTTCTCGCATGAAGAAAAGCTTATTACTAAAACCCCTATTACAGCTATGTTTAATATTCTTTTCATTGTTGTGGTTTTAGAAGTTAAGGTTTAATGAAAATATGATGCTCCGTGTTGCGGGATAGGTAAATCCGGAAAACCCATCTACCACACTGCCAGAACTGAATGAACTGGACTCCGGATCGAACGTACTGTATTTGGTGCTCAGCCACAGGTTGTTGCCGGTTACACTAATATTTGCCCCCTGCAGGAAACCGGAACGTTTCATTAAAGATGCCGGGAGTCTGTAACCCAGTGAAAGGGTCCGCAATCTTATCCAGGAAGCATTCTCTATGAATGTTTCAGAATCACCCCTGTAGTAGTTCCTGTAATAGCCGTTGCCATAGTTTACACCATCCGGACCGGTACCCTGCCCCAGCCATACCTCTTTGGTATTTTTGGTACCGTCCTCCAGTACACCGTCAAATACCACCATATCATTCCTGTTTTCGGCGCCTTTCTGCATCAGGAAGGATGCCAGGAAGTTGGCAAACTGGTTGTAACGATACAGGCCTTGCTGCGCATCAAGCAGGAAATAGAGGCTCAGGTCTTTGTAACGCAGGGTACTGCTCAGGCTTCCAATCCATTTAGGCTGGCTGTTGGCAATATACTGTTGTTTGGAAGCGGGATTCAGCACCGGAAAACCATTACTCCCGATAACAATCGGTCTGCTTTTATCCAGCACAGCCGGATCTTCAGTATCGCCGTCAAAATAACGTTTGTAAGTCCGTCCGTACAATGCACCAACCGGCTGACCAGGTATATTCTTTTGTGTAACTGTTGAACTCAGATAGCCATAGTGTGTAGCCATTGTCATTTCAGTCAGGTCGGGATAAATAGACAGTACCTTATTCCTGTTGGCGGTGTAGTTTACACGCAGGTCCCAACTGAAATCTTTGGTTTGAACAGGCGTACCCGAAACACTGATCTCTACTCCCTTGTTCCGGATGCTGCCGGCATTCAGATAAATACTTTCATAACCACTGGCTACCGGAACACTCACCGGTACGATCAGGTCTTTACTGGTGTTGTTATAGTAAGTAAAGTCCAGCCCTAGCCTGTTTTGCAGAAACTTCAGCTCCAATCCCCCTTCGTAAGAAGTGGTAAACTCCGGACGCAGATTTGCATCTCCTTTTGTATTGGCAAGTATAAACGGAATGGCGCCATTGGTAAGCGGCAGTTGGGGTTTAAAGCCCTCAGAGGTAGCATACACAGGAGCATCTTTACCAATTTTTGCCACGGAGAACCGCGCTTTTCCGTAAGACCACCACGCCGGTAAACCGATATTTTCCGAGAATACCCAACTCAAGCTGGCCGATGGATAGAAAAAGGACCTGTTTGCTTTGGATAAGGTGGAAGTCCAGTCATTCCTGCCGGTAATGGTCAGGTACAAATAATTATCCCATCCCAGCGTCCAGTCTCCGAACAAACCTATGATACGGTAATCTCTTTGCGTTGTTACCGCTGTTGTTCTCTTTACATTGTTCAGGTTATAAAAGGTTGGCTCTACCAGTGTATCTCCCTGTGTATAAACGGTATGCCTTCTTGATTCAAACAGATCGTGCCCTATTTTAAAGGATGAGCTCAGATGCTCTCCGATATCATTTTTAAAGTTCAGCACCAGGGTTGAGTTCATTATACGGTTATTGATGCTATAGGTCCTCACACCTCCAAAACCAAAATCCGATGTCGGGTAGATCTCATCTACCAGACCCAGCTTACCGGGCGTGGTTTGCTTCCTGTTATCATTATACAGGTCAACTCCAAACCTGTAGCTGATATCCAGCCAGGTAACAGGTGAGTAAGTAAAATTTGCATTGGAAATTATACGATCAACGTCATCCACATATTTTTTGCCATACAAAATATAAATTGGGTTTTCATTACCTGAACCCACAATCGTATTTTGAGTGCCATCGGGTTTTATATAATCCCATATATCCCAGCGGGGAGAAAAATAAGTAAGGTTTTCATTATACCTGTCTGCATTTCCCCTGCGGCCACCGGATTTAATGTAATTTACAGACATACCCATCCTGAACTTATCTGAAAACTTCAGATCCCCTCCCACTTTTGCCGAATAGTTTTTATAGTCGGTAAAAGGCATAATACCATCCTGGTTAAACTGTGAGAAAGCAGCATTCAATATCGCTTTTTCTGTTCCTCCGGATAATGTCAGCGTATTTCTGAAAGAGTTCCCGGTTTTGTATCCATGTTTGAAGTTGTTAAATATCTTATCAGGATGCGTCGGATCTATAGCCTTTGCATCTTCAATAGTAGGGCCTGTAACCGGCCAAAAGCTATTGGGGTCGTATTCTCCATACCAACCCTGTGTAAACCTGGATTGTGTCTCCGGGTATTTATTAATGTTATCAACACTATAAGTAGAAGTATAGTCCGCTCTTAACTTGCCGGATTTGCCCGACTTGGTAGTAATAATAATAGCGCCTGTAGAAGCCCTTAACCCATACAGGGCAGTAGCAGCTCCACCTTTCAGGATGTTGATGCTTTCAATATCATCGGGGTTAATGTCGGAAGCCCTGTTTCCCATACCATTCAGGCTGCTTCCGTCCGTTACATCTGTTGTATTGTCAATAGGCACCCCGTCAATGACAAATAATGGCTGAAAGTCTCTTGCACCATCCAGGGAATTGATACCCCTTAAAATTATTTTGGCACCCTGTCCCGGCGCACCGCCACCAGCATTAATTTGCAGACCGGCAGCCTGTCCCTGCAGCGCATTAACAACATTGACCTGTTTGCTGGATGATAATGCTTCGCCGGTTACTTCCTGCGCAGAATATCCCAATGATCTTTTCTCTTTTTTAATACCCAAGGCAGTCACGGTCACTTCGGTTAAACTGGTATTATCCGGGGTGAGCTGTATGGTAAGGTCTGCTGTTTCTCCGTCTTTTACCGTTACGTCTCTTATAGCGGTTGTGAACCCGATCGCTGTTACCTGCACTTTATAGTCCCCGGCATTTAGCCCGGATATGCTAAAGCCACCTTGTCCGTCAGCAATAGCCCCGGTTTGCGTACCCAGCACCTGGATGGAAGCCCCCGGCAACGGGCCGCCTTCTGCATCCAGTATCCTCCCTTTTATACCGCCATCGGGAATTGCAGCAACCTGATCCGAAGACAATTCAGGGTCTATTCTTTTCTTGATGATAATGTTCGTATTCAGCAATTCATAACGAAGGCCGGTATTGATCAGCAGATCATCCAGTACCTTATCTACAGCGGTTTCCGTTACACTATAGTTAATATGCCGGTATGCCGCCACATCTCCCGATTTATAACTGAAAGCAAGCTTCGTTGCAGACTCTATCTTATGAAGTGCGGTTTTCAGGGAAACATTTTTCAGATCAAGGGTTATCTTGATCTTACTCAAATCCTGTCCATGAGAAGGTCCTGCAATAAGCAGTCCGTTCACTGTCAGTAATAAAACGAGCATTGTTACGCTCATCATTAAAGTTTTCATTTTTACAACCGGCCTGCGAGGATGCAGGAAACAGAATTCGAAATGGCGTGGAAGCAATATGCCACGCATCTTACTGTAAAAACTCATAGCTTTGGTAAGTTTATAAAGTTAAACATGGATTTTCAATCGCGGGCCGGTACATTGTGCTGTTCCGGTCAACAATACATATTCAGGTGGCGACATAATCAACTGCTTTTAATTAATGAAATAGGTGTCGTTTTTTTTCTCAAGCTTTTTATCTGTTAATACACACAGTATTTCAAGCGCTTTATCAATCCCATGCTCCCGCAGGAAACTGGTGGTGACATGCAGCTTCTTCAACTCAGGTGATTCCACTACAATTTTTGCTCCAAACACCCGTTCCATATCCTTTACAATATCTTCAACAGCGTAATCATCATACACCAGCTTTCCCTGCTGCCACTCCGCAGTTTCCGAAACGTCAATCCGTTTTTCTTTAACCATCCGGCTTTGTGGCACAATGCTTACCTCCTGTCCCTGCTGCAGCACCGCTACCGTTTTTTTTGCGTAATGCACTTTTACCTTACCGCGCTGTACAGATACTGTTACCTTTTTCATATCCGGGTATGCCTTAATATTAAAAGCCGTACCCAATACCTCCGTCGTAACATCTCCCGACCTGATAACAAACGGGATCTTATCTGCGTGTCTGACGTCAAAAAAAGCCTCTCCCTTCAATATGACCTCTCTCTTGCCGGCACCGGCAAACGATTCCGGATACTCCAGCGTGCTGCCTACATTCATCCACACCTTCGTACTGTCAGGCAATACCAGCAACCTCGTTTCTGAACTCTCCTCTTTTGTATCTGTTGCAGCCGTAAAAACATTATTCCCATACTTTTCCGCTGAATTCAAATGATACATCCAAAAACCGGCTACCAGTAAAACAACAATACCGGCAGCAACCAAAAGCGGTTGCCTCCAGGTCTTCCGGACAGTCTTTATATCAACCGGTGGCATTTCATGCAACGCAGAAGCAACATCAAGATGGTTATCAAATACGGATTCAAAGACCTCCTTTACAGCACTATCTTCTTCTGCAAGCGTGATATATTGAAACAACTCATCAAATTCAGTCCGGCTGCAATTCCCTTCCTGAAACTTCCTGAACAGATATGTAATTCTCTCTTCCATTAATGAACGTTCATTAATGAGGCATGCAAAAGTTTGGATGACCCATATTATTACCTGACGAAGCAAAAAGCCAATGTTCCTATTGACCTAAAAAAAATTAAGGAGAAAAAAACCAAGTGTTCCGGACACGAACCGGCTGATAGAACGAAGCGCCAGGGATACCTGATTCTTTACAGTATGTGTAGATATGGAAAGTTTGTCTGCGATCTGCTGGTAGTTCATGCCTGCTTCCCTGTTCAGACGGTATACCAGCTTTCTGCGGGCAGGAAAGTTATGGACAAGCTGTTTTATCAATATGTCGTTTTCTTTCGCCTCTACCGTTTCCTGCACGCAATGGGCGCTTGTCCGCAGGTTATCCCAAAGCTTCTTTTGCAAACGTTTATCGGCGGCAGTCTTCCTGAGAAAGTCTATCAGCTCGTTCCTGGTGACCCGGTGCCACCATGCATCCATATTCGTCACCTGCCGGAGCTCATCCCTGTGTTCCCAGGCTTTTATAAATACATTCTGAAGAATATCCTGCGCCTGTTGACATGATTTAGTGATCCTGACAGACATTGCATACAGGGCAGGCTTGTTGCTCTCAAATGAACTTTCAATAAAGTTCTCCGCTGTTGCTTTGGCAGCGGCTTCCCTGTCTTTGTTTGACAAAAGCTTCATCAGGTGATTCGCAGCTAATTTTTGTTGCTTAAAAGTAACAAAAAATTAATGTTTACCGAAATAAAGGTTTCCGACTTCCGAAAAACAGGGGCTTTCTTTCAGGCGCAACATTATAAAAAACCAAGAAGCCGTCCCGGAATTGGAAACGGCTTCTTTATGTTTATATAAGCAATTAATCTTAGTTCAGCTTACCGGGTGTCTGCTCTACTTTTTCTACCGGTGTCACCCTGTCGAACTTACGTCTCAATTCTTTCCAGGCAACACCATCCCATAAAAATGCCAGTATAAACCAGACAAAAAGCGTCAATGGTATCAATATCGTTAAACGGAAGCTCTTTAACTCATCTCCAAGATGCATAAAGGTCATTACAATGTATATTGCCTTCATCAGGGATAAGATGATCATCGCACCTTTTATGAAGGTCAATAAAAACCCTTCGTGAATATTTAATGCATAGTGAGATAAACCCAGCGCCAGCTCTGCAATGGTCAGGCACAATAATATCCAGAATGTTTTCCAGATCTTTTTGGTATTAGATGCCGGCTCATGCTCATAAGTTATTTCCGGGGACGCCAACGTATGATTGGGGTGCGTTAAATGCTCTGTATGTTGATCTTGATGTGACATGTCTCTTGATTCTGTTTTACGATTAAATTAGATAGAAACAAAGGAATACGAATACCCATACCAGGTCTACAAAGTGCCAGTATAAACCGATCTTTTCCACCATTTCATAGTGCCCTACCCTGTCGAAGCGGCCTATGCGGGTCCACACAAATGCTAACACCAGCAGCAAAACACCGCTGAATACGTGAAAGCCGTGGAAACCTGTTATCCCAAAGAAAAAGCCGCCAAATGCAACGGGGCCCGGCTGTGTAACAGCATGTCCATGGTCAGTTAAGCCCGGAACAACCGGTCCGTAAGGGTTGGCAGCGATCGTAGAGCCGATATGTTCTACCTGCCCGTTGATCAGCACCGCATGGCTTCCGGTGATCATATGTGTCCATTCCCATGCCTGACAGCTCAGGAACAGGGTACCCCCCAGTATTGTCCATCCCAGCCATTTTTGTACACCATACCTGTTGCGTTTATGTCCTTCATGCACTGCCAGCACCATTGTTACCGAGCTCATGATCAGTATGAAGGTCATCAGACTTACAAATGCGAGCGGCAGATTGGCGTGTCCCATGAAAGGAAAGGCATTGAACACATAGTTAGGATCCGGCCAATACTCATGGCTCACCCGAACAGTGCCGTAAGAAATAAGGAACGCCCCGAATGTAAAGGTGTCGCTCAGCAAAAACAGCCACATCATTAATTTTCCATAACTAACATTGTAAGGGCTCTTTCCCCCGGACCACCATTTAAATCCTGCCGGTACGTGTGTTGACATGCAGTATAATTTTAATTGATAAAATTAATATTCTTTTATTTTAATTAATGTAGCAATGTAAAGAACACAAATAAATACAGCCACAAAATATCTACAAAATGCCAATAGGTCGCTACAAGCTCTATTGGAATCGCATCGTATAAACGTTTTTTCGTACTGAGTGTTTTAAAGAACACGATCACCAGCGCTATAAATCCGCCCACTATATGCAACACGTGCAGTCCTGCGATAGCCAGCACAAATGAATAAGCCGGATTTGACCCCAGCCCAACCATCTTTTTTCCGCTGGCCTGGAACTGGTAAAAACCAATGATCTGCATTAGCACGAAGGCCAACCCCAAAAGTGCCGTAATAGCGAAAAAGATCCTGTAACGGCTCATCATCCGCTCTTTGAAAGCCTTAAAAGCCATCTGCACGGTTATACTGCTCAGCACGATCACCACAGTAGAATAAATAAAGATCTTCGGAAGCGTAAAGCTTTCCCAGCCAGGCTGGCTTCTTTTTACAATGTAAGCGCTGGTCAACCCGGCAAACATCATAATAATTCCCGCCAATCCCAACCAAAGGCTGAATTTGTACGGATGTATCTTTTTTCGTTGCGCACCCATCACCTCACTCATTTTTCAAAAATTTTTAGCCTCTTCCGGACCCGCTGCGACGGGAAGCCTGCTCACAAGCCCGCTTATTAAATTTTGTTTATTATATTCAGTTTGTCCCATTTCCTCACCTGCATTTTCCAACCTGCTCTCCCCCATTTTCAAACTGTCGTATTTTCAAATTCTCAAACGCCCGCTACCTTATCGGCTAATAAGCTCAACAAAACAACAGGCAGCTGTATATAGGAGCTGAACATTACCCTGCGTGCCGCCGGAACAGTCATCTCCCGGTATAGCCGTATAGACTGCCACACCATGAACAAATTTGCCAGCAATACGATCACAAGGCTTATCTGTCCGCTCATCTTTATAAAATAAGGTATAAACCCTATCGGTACCATCAACAACGAATAGATAACGGCCTGTATGGCTGAATACTTTGTCGGGCCGGCATCAGATGGCATCAGCTTAAAACCGGCTTTCGAATAGTCGTTGTGCGCAACCCAGGCAATGGCCCAGAAATGCGGGAACTGCCAGAAAAACTGGATGGCAAATAAAGCCCAGCCGCCTACCGAGAAGCTCTCTGTTGCCGCCACCCACCCGATAAGGCAGGGCAGCGCACCCGGAACAGCCCCCACCAGCACGGAAACAGAATGTACCTTCTTCAACGGCGTATACACAAATCCGTACAGGAAAAGACTGAAAAGTCCCAGCATCCCTGCCGCCCAGTTGAACCAGGCACCGATAATATACACGCCAACTGCAGCCGCTACGGCCGCAAACACAGACGCCTCTGTCACGCTCATCCGTCCACTCGCCACAGGCCGCTTGGCCGTACGCTTCATCAGGGCATCCGTATCTCTTTCCGTGATCTGGTTAATGGCATTTGCCGACCCCGTGATCAGCATACCTCCGATCAATAATAAAAGAACTGATACAATATTGAAAGTTATGTTGGGCGCGAGCAAATAACTGATCACTGAAGAAAATACGACTGTAAAACTCAACGTGAATTTTATCAGCGCCATATAATCCCTGAGCTTATCGACTATCTTAAAGGATATCGATCGCTCCAGACTGTTATTTGTTTCCGTCACCTCCAAAAACCTCCTTATTTAATCGGCTGAAAAACGCTTCTGCCGGAAAATAGATTTATTATTTAACGTCCTGCCTAATGTTCCTTCGACTCGTTCTCTCCAATGGGTGTTATCTGGTCCACATGGTCCACACCATCTTTACCATAATCGTATGCCCAACGGTGCACTTCAGGAATCTCACCCGGCCAGTTTCCATGTCCGGGGTTGATGGGTGTTGTCCACTCCAGCGTATTCGCCTTCCATGGATTTTTGGTGGTCACCTTCCTTCCTTTAAATATGGAATAGAAGAAATTGAACACGAAAAGTATCTGAACCAGGAACGACAGTATCGCTGCAAAACTGATCACTTTGTTCAACTCTACAAATTGCTTAAAGGATTCCCAGTTTGAATAATCATAGTAACGGCGCGGCATACCCGCAAAACCTTCGTAGTGCATCGGCCAGAAAATAACGTAAGCACAGATCAGGGTTATCCAGAAGTGAATATACCCCAGCGTATTATTCATATACCGTCCGTACATTTTCGGGAACCAGTGATAAATACCTGCAAACATCCCCATGAAGGCGGATACTCCCATTACGATATGAAAGTGCGCAATAACAAAATAGGTATCATGAAGATGTATATCCATTGTAGAGTTACCCAGCCATATACCGGTCAAACCACCGGAAATGAACATGCTCACAAACCCGATACAGAACATCATGGCAGGAGTCAGGTGCAGGTTTCCGCGCCACAGGGTCGTCAGCCAGTTAAATACTTTAATAGCCGACGGTACGGCGATCAACAGGGTCAGTAATACGAATACCGATCCCAGGAACGGGTTCATACCTGTTACAAACATATGGTGTGCCCAAACCAGGAAGGCCAGTAACGCGATCGCGAACATGGAGGCCACCATCGCCATATAACCAAAGATCGGTTTCCTGGCATTCACCGACATCACCTCTGATACCAATCCCATGGTTGGCAGGATAATGATGTATACTTCGGGATGCCCCAGGAACCAGAACAGGTGCTGGTATAGTATAGCGCTACCACCTTCATTCGGTAAGATATTACCTGCCAGCACGATATCCGATAAATAGAAGCTGGTTCCCAAATGGCGGTCGAACAGCAATAAGATGAACCCGGACAACAATACAGGGAATGACAATAAGCCCAATAAAGCTGTAAACAACAATGCCCATATAGTCAGCGGCATCCTGGTCATGGTCATACCCTTGGTACGCAGGTTCAGAATGGTAGAGATATAGTTAACACCACCCAACAGCGATGATACCACGAACATTGCCATGCTGATCAGCCAAAGGTCCATACCGATCTTGGAGCCCTGCGATGCATCGCCCAGCGCACTTAACGGCGGATATACCGTCCAGCCACCCGAAGCAGGCCCTGTTTGCACAAACAACGATGAAAGCATGATAACACTGGATAACACAAAAAACCAGTAAGACAGCATATTCATGAAAGGCGAGGCCATATCACGGGCACCCACCTGAAACGGTATCAGCAGGTTGGCAAAAGTGCCGCTCAATCCGGCTGTTAATACAAAAAACACCAGAATGGTTCCATGCATGGTACCCAATGCATAATAAAATTCAGGCGTTATCTTTCCATCCTTCGCCCAGTGCCCAAATATATCTTCCAGCCATGGTAATGTAGCTTCGGGGTATCCTAACTGAATGCGAAACAGTACAGACATAGCTCCTCCGATCAACGCCCAGATCATACCCGTTATCAAAAACTGCTTAGCGATCATCTTGTGATCCTGGCTAAACACGTATTTAGTGATAAAGG
>Ga0222429_100718_pt1 | contig 15732 bp, 17 predicted proteins | sample 1B50Ametagenome_FD_182475 | JGI IMG/M metagenome (GOLD analysis project Ga0222429, IMG submission 182475) | Enriched microbial communities from leaf-cutter ant dump, University of Wisconsin, Madison, United States - 1B50A (version 2) | ecosystem: Environmental > Terrestrial > Nest > Insects nest...
GTCAGGAAGGGTGCAGCACCATACCGCATCTATATTGGGAGCCGCACTTTCCTTAAAAAGTATATTTTTGAAAAAATTAAAATTTGCATTTGTTATGTCTATTGCATATTTGTCTTTTGTGCCTATAGCGTCTTTTATGTAGTTTCCTATTTGTACCTGCTCTTTATACGTTTTTTTTGACTCAGCATTATCGTTCAAAAAGAAGAAATAAAGTTGAGCTATCATATGAAATATTAAAATAAATAAAGCGGGGTAACTATAAATTGCTACAGAAGAAATATGTTTTATCTTATCCTGTGAAATAGTGATAGAGATATACGTAGCTATTATTACAAAACCCAGCAAAAAGCTTTCATTATAATATCCAAGAGAGGATCCCCATTTTAAACTCAATGCTGCGCTGATGGGAAATTGTAATATGCAAAGTATACCCAATCTCTTTAGCATGGAATCACCATTTTCAGCTATTGCTTTTACGGCAATTATTAATGATGCGGCGATAGGTAACGTAAGGTAGGTGGGAGCGATTAACCTAAAAACATATATATAAAACCACCTGAGGTCAATTTTGTTTTTAAGCGGCTCTATTATATGGCTCGAAAAGTGTTGGTTAGTGTAAACATACTCGAAATATAGGAACGTGGAGACGATAAAAAGTGCAGAGCTAATTAAAAAAATGATAATCGATCTATAGTTCTTACCAAAATAATACCAGGCTGGTACAAGCACGAGTAAACTAATGCCATTCTGTTTCGAAAAAATACAAAAGGTGGTCAATAAAGCAGGTAAAATGGTCGCCCATATAGATTTGCTTTTTGAAAATCGGATCAATGCATAGATTGTAAAGCAGTAGAAAAATAGAAAAAAGGAATCACTCCGATTGATGGTATAGCCCAGGAAGGAAATAATACAAAAGAACAGGGAGATGCATACGACGGATAGGTAGTTGCTTACTTTCAGATGTCGTCTAAGTATTCTGAAAAATAGTATACAAGTGCCAATGTCGGCTATAAGACTTACCGATCTGCTGACCCAATAAACTGTAATGGTATCGGTGGGGTTTATATTTAACAACAAAGAAACCCATTTACATACGATAAAGAATAGAGGAGCATACGGATTTACAGCATATGGATAGTCTTCGGGATCAGGATATATAGAAAATCCGGTAAGAGACCGTATAATAGGATAATCGAAATTATTATCTATGCCCGCAATATGTGGTTCATATGAAAAGATGATAAAAACCCTTTCGATTAAAACGATGCCTAAAGTAATAATGCAGGTGTAATAGATGATTTTACTGATATTATGTTGATAGAGATTAAAGCTTTTTGAAACCAAATCCTGCATTCGCTGATGAGTTAGGGTTGTAATATTATGAAAATATCGGAATATTTAATTCCAAAATGATGAAGTGGCTAAGGATTATCTCTTAAAAGAGGCTATTGGTACGCTAAATTTATAATATTTATTGGTCCTGTGTAGTATAATTGTATTAAGAAAGTTGGAATGTATATATATTTAATGCTTTAAATTATAAATCTGCTAAATAAGAGGCACGGATAATACTATGGCTCCTGAAGGAAAAGATAACATACAGGTTTCAGTGATAGTTCCGGTTTATAATGAAGGACAGGTTATTGCATTACTTTTTGAGAGATTGAAGAGGCTAATGGATGATACCGGGCTGAAAATAGAATGCATTTTTGTGAATGATGGCAGTAGTGATGATACTCCTTCTCAATTGATTTCTATATGCATGACGGATGCCAGGTTCCAATATATATCGTTTTCTAGAAATTTTGGGCATCAGGTTGCTATTGCTGCCGGTCTTAAAAACGCGCGAGCTTCCGAAGCGGTATTTATTATGGATGCAGACTTGCAGGATCCCCCGGAACTGCTTGGCGAATTTTATAAAAAATACAGGGAAGGTTATGACGTTGTATTCGGTATAAGGCGGAACAGGAAGGAGTCATGGCTAAAGCGAAGCCTGTACTATTTGTTCTACAGGCTAATAAATCGTATCGCTACGCTACGGTTTCCTGTAGATGCTGGTGATTTTTGTCTTATTAGCAAGAGGGCCGTAGATGTAATTAACCGTTTTCCGGAGGAAGCTGTTTTTATGCGCGGTATTAGATCTTTAATTGGATTTAAACAGGCCGGTATCGAGTATGACAGGGCTCCGCGAGCTAAGGGGAATGTAAGGTATTCTTACATGAAGCTTCTCAAGCTGGCAATGAACGGCTTTTATAATTTTAGTGAAGTGCCTATCCGGTTAATTTCATATCTTGGAATATTTTCCATCCTCGTTGCACTTTTATATCTTATAATTACTTTGATCGATAAGTTTGTTTATAACACTGTACCTCAGGGTTTTACATCAATATTATTTGCAATTGTGCTTTTCGGTGGCGTGCAGCTACTTTCCATTGGAATCATAGGAGAGTATATAATAAGAATCTTTTTCCAGGTTAAAAATCGTCCGCCATTTATAATAGAGAAAACTATTTTTGACGGAAAGACCAGGGATGAATTCTGATTATCTTCAAAAATATTATCATTATGAACGTCACCACTGGTGGTTTTCAATTCGTGAAAAAATTATCAGGCAATTACTGGATACATCACTTCCAACAGGCAGGCGACTCAATATTTTAAACGCCGGGGCTGCTACCGGAAGATCTTCCCAAATGCTTATGCAATATGGAGAAGTGATTTCCCTCGAAAAAGACCATGACACATGTGTTTTTTTGCGTGAAAATCTTAAAATTAATGTTGTGGAGGGAGACCTGGAATTGCTTCCCTTTGAAAATGAATCTTTCGATGTCATTTGCATTTTTGACGTAATTGAACACGTAGCGCAGCAGGAATTGGCTGTCAGCGAGCTGTACCGGGTGTGTAAAACCGGTGGGGTGATATATTGCTCTGTACCCGCTTTTTCCTTTTTATGGAGCGATCATGATGAAATAAACCATCATAAAAGACGATATACCAGAAAGACTATAACCAGCGTTTTGGAAAAAAAGTTTACCCTTGAATATAGTACTTATTTTAATATGTTTTTATTCCTTCCAATCTGGTTTTCGAGAGTGGTCTTGCAACGTTTAAAAAGGCCGCAAAAAGCGGTCTCAGATTTTGAATCCAGCAGATTATTAAACAGTCCTTTTTTTTTCGGGATCTTTCGGAGTATTTTTTCGGTAGAACTATTACTGCTTCGCTATTTTACGCTTCCTGTCGGCGTTTCTATATTGCTAAGGGCAAAAAAATAGGAGCTGATTAATTTTTTCTTATAGTAGGAAAATATCCCCGATTATCTTATCAAAACTGATAGGTTCAATAATGGTTTATCTTTTGATCAGGTTACCGGCTTTTTTACCTCCGCATTCCTCACCACATATTTCCCGATAATATCAAACTCAAGGTTTACTTTGTCTCCAATGGTCAACAGTCCCATGCTTGTATGCTGGAGAGTGTAAGGAATAATAGCTACGGTAAACTGGTTCTGCGTCACATTGAAAATTGTAAGACTGATTCCATTCAGTGCGATGGAACCTTTTTCCACGACTAGCGTGGCAAACCGTGGTGAGAATTCAACGCGGAATTCCCGGCTGCCATTCAGGTCCCGGGCATCAATACAAGTAGCTGTGGTATCCACATGCCCCTGCACAAAATGTCCGTCAAACCGTCCGTTCGCCGGCAGGCATCTTTCCAGGTTCACCATATCATTTATCCTCCACTGCCCCAGGGTGGTTTTTTCCAGTGTTTCCTGTATCGCTGTTACCCGGTGCCGGTTTCCATTCACTTCTTCTACAGTAAGGCAAACCCCGTTGTGACTGATACTTTGGTCTACCCTGAGCTCTTTGCTTATAGGAGAGGTGATCCAGAAGCTGTGGTTGCTGCCTTTTGAATCAACGGTGACTATTGTACCTGTGGTTTCTATTATCCCTGTGAACATACATGCAAATTAATAAACCATTTGTAAAGAAACATTACGTGACAGGCACCGTTACTTTTTTACGGCGATAATGATGACAGATAACCCGATTTTGTTGCAGACTATTTTATCCAGGAGCCTGAACAGGGGGACCAGCGCATTAAACGCTGACATTTCAGTTGACCCAATGAGCTTTTTATGGAGAACCTTGCCGAACAGCAGCCAGCCGGTAATTCCCGCTGCATTGAAATAACGGCATGCCAGGGCATCGAACCTTCCTGTCTGTGTTACGACTTGTGTCATCGAAGCAGCAGTATATCTTCTGTAATGACCTAATTCTTTGTCAAACCGGGAATATAACCAGCTATAAGCAGGCGCCAATATGATAGCATGCCCTCCCTTTTTTAGCAGGAAGCTAATGTTTTGTATTACTTTATTGTCGTCTTCTACATGCTCAATGACGTTCAGGAGGAATACAGTATCGAATTTTTGCCGCATGGACGCATACTCTCTTTCAAACCCCGGCTGCAGAAGATCAATCCTTATTACGTCTTTAACCTTTGGCTCGTTCCTGAATTTTTCTTTTAACAGGAAACAATACTCTGCATTGTAATCAGAAAGGGTAATATTGTATCCGTCTTCAATGACATGTATTGATATATTGCCAATCCCGCTGCCTATTTCAAGGATGTCGCCTTTTAAATAATTCCGTATTTGATCGTACATCCATTTGTTAAATTTGCCTGCTTTACTGATAGTAGCAAGGGTTTCGGCACCTTCGGGATCCAGCGTAGTGACAATTTCACTCATTATTTCAGTTTACTTCTCTTTTAGGATTTATCCTGCAATAACTTATTTAATTTTCTAATTTACGGGTAAACCTTTCAAAATTGGGGAATCCTGAACGTTTGTAGCGATTTTAGAAGCTGAATGCTATTATTTTTGGTATTCCTGTTGCTTTTATAATTTTTTTTACTAACTTTGCGTTCCTAAAAAGCCAAAAGGGGGTATATAACTTATGTTGATTATTGATTCAAAAGATTGCGAAAACATAGACAAAGCGCTTAAGAAGTATAAGAAAAAATTTGAAAAATCAAAGATTCTTTTGCAATTGAGGGGACGCCAGTCTTTCACCAAGCCTTCTGTAAGGCGTCGTGGTGAGATCTTAAAAGCGATCTACAAGCAGAACATACTCAGCGGAAAAATAGACGTTTAACAGTCTGTCTATAATAATATTGTAAAGTAGCCGTATAGTTTTGTAACTTTATGGCTACTTTTTTTATGCCTGATACACCATATATTGCGTTTATTGAATACCTGAGATCTGAAAAAAGGTATTCTCCCCATACTATCACGGCTTACCGAAATGACCTGAAGCAGTTTTTTGAATACCTGGAAAGAACTTGTGAACAGATGCCGGTTCCCGCTGATATCCAGCCGGCCCATATTAAATCCTGGCTGGCTGATTTAATGAAGGAAAAAAAGGATCCCCGGAGTGTAAAACGTAAGATATCCACACTGAAAGCCTATTTTAAGTTCCAGATCCGGATGGGTATTGTTTTACAAACACCGATGGTACATGTTGTTTCCCCCAAAACGGGTAAAAAGCTGCCTGTTTATATTGAGCAGAAGGATACCGATACACTTTTTCGTCATATGGAGTTTCCGGAAGACTGGGACGGGAAAACGGAAAAGCTGGTCTTATTGTTATTTTACCATACCGGTATCCGCCTTTCCGAGCTGATCAATATCAGGGAAAATCAGGTAGATTTTGGTCAAAAAAGCATAAAAGTAATGGGGAAAGGCGGGAAGGAAAGAATTATTCCTGTTTCGGTTGAGTTGCTCGGGGAAATTGAGCAATATAACATTGCAAAACGGGAGCTGCCCGGTGCCGATAGAGATTACCTTTTAGTGCGGGGCAACGGAAAAAAGCTGTATCCCAAATATGTTTACCTGGCTGTAAAAAAATACCTTTCCCTGGTAACCACGGTCAGGAAAAAAAGTCCTCACATCCTGCGCCATACTTTTGCCACCCACCTTACCAACCTGGGGGCAGAACTGAATGCTGTCAAGGAACTCCTGGGGCATTCAAGCCTGGCTGCTACTCAGGTTTATACCCATAACAGCATAGAACAGTTGAAAAATATCTACAAAAAAGCCCATCCTAAAGCGTGAAAATACTGCTTAACGGATGGTGAAAAACCGGGATAAATGCAATAAAAAAATATTTGCTTTCTAAGCGTCAATATCTTAACTTGAGGACCTGCCGGTTATATGACCTGCAGGCAGTTCTTAAAAAAATTGTTCACTGAATTTAAAAATGGATTACCATGAATGTAAACATTCAAACAGTGCATTTCGATGCGGCATCAACCTTGATTGACCATGTAAACAAAAAGATTCAGAAAATCAACAACTTTCATGACAGGATCACCTCTATTGATGTTTACCTTAAGCTGGATAATGTGGCGCATCAGATTAAGGATAAAATAGCGGAAATCAGAGTAAAAGTTCCGAGGTATTCATTCTTTACAAAACAATCCTCCAAATCCTTTGAGCAGTCCTTTGATGATGCTCTGGAGTCAATAATAGAGCAGATAAAGCGAAAAAAAGACAAACAAATGCAGGCAGCATGATATTGAAAACCCCGGTACACCGGGGTTTTTTCTTTCCCGGACATTCTCCTTCTACGATTTAAAAAAAATAATCTTTTATAAATTTTTGCATTTAAAGATTTCCATTACCTTTGCCTTCCCAAAAAATGAGGTATATGCCTCTTTTGACGGGAAGTTCTTTAGAATATTGAAATTCAATTAAAATGCCAGTGTAGCTCAGTTGGCCAGAGCAGCTGATTTGTAATCAGCTGGTCGGGGGTTCGAATCCCTCCACTGGCTCGTAATGAAATCGAGCGGATATAGGCTGTTGACTTTCGTGTAGTCTATAAAAATTAGTTGGGCAAGTAGCCAAGTGGCCAACGGCAACAGACTGTAAATCTGTCCTCTTCGGAGTTCGGTGGTTCGAATCCATCCTTGCCCACAGTATAATTTGAAAATGTGTCGATTTGAAAATGACACATTACGGGTAAAGTTCTTTGAAAAAGCAGGGATGAGTTATATTTCAAATTAACTTATTCTCATATTTTCAAATTAATAAGCGGGAGTAGCTCATTTGGTAGTCCGCCGCGGCGGATCCAGGCTTCAATCGCTGGTTCTTTAAATGTGTTATTTGAAAGGGGTTAAATATCAAGCGGGAGTAGCTCATTTGGTAGAGCGGTAGCCTTCCAAGCTTCAGGTGGCCGGTTCGAGCCCGGTCTCCCGCTCCATAGATCTTTGGTTAGTGAGAGTTGAAGAAAAGCCTATAATGCTATCAGCCGTTGTAGCTCAGGGGTAGAGCACTTCCTTGGTAAGGAAGAGGTCGTGAGTTCAATTCTCATCAACGGCTCAACAGTTATTTGAATTGTTGTAAAGAGTTGTGATAGCGTATACTGCTCAATTCTTGTCGACAAACCCGGAAGTACTTTATGTAACGCCGGCATTAGATCATCAGTCTCTGATTTTGGTTGAAACGGTTGAGGAGACTTGAGCTAACAATTATTTAAAAACAATAGGTTTGCAGCCTGTAGTGTTTGCGGGATGCAACTAATTTTAAAACCGCAACTTTAAAACAGATAAAAGATGTCAAAAGAGACCTTTAAGAGGGACAAACCTCACGTAAACGTTGGTACTATTGGTCACGTGGACCACGGTAAGACCACTCTTACAGCCGCTATCACTTCAATCCTTGCATCAAAAGGATTGGCTGAAGCAAGAAAATACGATGAAATTGACGGTGCTCCTGAAGAAAAAGAAAGGGGTATCACGATTAATACTGCACACGTAGAATATCAGACTGCAAACAGGCACTATGCACACGTAGATTGCCCTGGTCACGCTGACTACGTTAAAAATATGATTACAGGTGCTGCCCAGATGGACGGCGCGATCCTGGTGGTAGCTTCTACTGACGGCCCTATGCCTCAGACAAAAGAGCACATCCTGCTGGCTCGCCAGGTAGGTGTACCCCGTATCGTTGTTTTCATGAACAAAGTTGACCTGGTAGACGATCCTGAGCTGCTGGAACTGGTTGAAATGGAAATCCGCGAGTTGCTGAGCAGCTACGGTTTCGATGGTGATAATACACCCATTATCAAAGGTTCTGCAACCGGCGCGTTAGCTGGTGATGAAAAATGGGTGGGCGCTATCGACGAATTGATGGCCGCTGTGGATGATTATATTCCCCTGCCTCCCCGTCCTGTTGATTTACCGTTCCTGATGAGTGTGGAAGACGTGTTCTCTATCACTGGTCGTGGTACTGTGGCCACAGGTCGTATCGAAAGAGGCCGTATCAAAGTAGGTGAAGCGGTTGAAATCGTAGGTTTGATGGAAAAGCCACTTACTTCTACTGTAACAGGTGTGGAAATGTTCCGTAAGCTGTTGGATGAGGGTGAAGCTGGTGACAATGCCGGTCTGTTGTTACGTGGTATCGATAAAACACAGATCCGTCGTGGTATGGTAATTTGTAAGCCAGGTTCTATCACTCCGCATACTGAGTTTAAAGGTGAGGTTTACGTTTTAAGTAAAGAAGAAGGTGGACGTCACACTCCGTTCTTCAACAAATACCGTCCTCAGTTCTACTTCCGTACAACTGATGTTACCGGAGAAGTGGAATTACCTGCAGGTACTGAAATGGTGATGCCTGGTGATAATACTTCATTGTCCGTGAAGCTGATCCAGCCGATCGCTATGGAAAAAGGTCTTAAATTCGCAATTCGCGAAGGCGGACGTACGGTAGGTGCCGGTCAGGTTACCGAAATCATAAAATAAAAGCCCCTAAATTTTCCGCTGCTGCGGAGACTTTGCGGATGCTCTTTTATATCTTTGCAAAGTACTTAGGCTGCGAGCTTAAGTACTTTGCTTTTTAAAAGTTCTTTGTGTTGATCTTACAACAACGGATCAACAGTTATACGGGCATAGTTCAATGGTAGAATAGAGGTCTCCAAAACCTTTGATCAGGGTTCGAATCCTTGTGCCCGTGCCAGTTAATATTAATTGTTTGTAATTAATGAATAAGATAAGTACATATTTCCGGGATTCCTACAAGGAATTGATGGAAAAAGTTACCTGGCCAACCTGGCAGCAGTTGCAGCAGTCAACAATGATTGTACTGGCTGCTACGGTTATTATCACTGCTATTGTATGGTTGATGGATTTCGCCAGTAACTCGGTGTTAAAATTTGTTTACTCATTATTTAAGTAATAATGGACGAAGTAATAAATGAACAGGAAACGACCAAATGGTATGTTCTTCGTGTTGTCAGCGGTAAAGAGCGCAAGGTGAAAGAACTGTTGGATCGTGAAATTTCACGCTCTGACTGGGGTAAGGTAGTTAAACAGGTGTTTCTGCCGGTGGAAAAGGTATATAAAGTGCAAAACGGAAAAAAGGTAATGCGGGAAAGGAACTTCTATCCCGGTTATGTGATGATTGAGGTTGAGCAGGGGAAGCTGAATGATGATATCATATCTACCATAAAAAATACGAACAGCGTTATTCATTTCCTGGGCAAAGAGGATCCTATCGCTTTACGCAAAGCGGAGGTGAATAAGATGCTGGGTAAGGTAGACGAGATGAGTGATGCGGGGGTTACGTTAAGCGAACCGTTCATTATAGGTGAAACCATTAAGATCATTGACGGACCTTTTAACGACTTTAACGGTGTAATTGAAGAGGTGAATGATGAAAAGAAGAAGCTGAAGGTCAACGTAAAAATATTCGGTCGTGCAACACCGGTAGAGCTCAACTACATGCAGGTGGAAAAGATCGTATAGAAAATTATAATTAGCTATAGAAAAGCCTTAATGTCATTTCATTAAGGCTTTTTTTATGCCTGTTTGCTACCTGACACAGAACCTCCAGCATCACGGCTTATCGGGCAAGGGGCATGCTATTTTGGAAAGGGGGTATTAAATCCTGCTTATTATCAAGCTGCAACTGTAACCTCATTTCGGATAGCAGATGGACATAATAATGATATCATCTTCGCCTGTGAGGAAAAGTAAAGGATACACCGGCTGATAAACGAGCAGAAAAGCGGGGCTTATTCCAATTATATTCTTCCAGGTATATTTTTCCGGATGGCTGTAATGTATTTTGATAACTATAGGAGGGTTGGGTGTTTTGATGATGCAGCATAGCGCCGAGGCTGACAGAGAAAAATTTTTTGATGCGAAAGTAGCTGTTGAAACCGCCCTGTATACAAAAGTCTGTGTTATCCACTTTATTATTATCTGGCCCAAAACTAACTTCGTAAAGCTCGTGGCTGTCCTTCAGTTTGTAAATCGTATTATAACTATGGTTAGCAGTACTTATTACGCCAACCAATATGCGTGGAATAAAAAGCCATCGCCTGCTTTCTATTTTGTAGCTGAGTCCACCCATGGCGGCTATCTCCACCGAACTTTGGTTACTATAGTAGATATACCCCTGTTGTTTATAAAGACCATCTTTAGTGTAGTGTTGTTGGTCCCAGCGTTCAAAGTCATTCTTTTTGATGTAGCTTTCTTCCGGCATTATTTGCATTGTTACAGTGAATCCCAGGTTGTTTTTTAAGAAATAGCTGAAAACGGGCGCAAAAGAAAATTGCGTGTTGTGGGGTGGCATGAAGGAAGGCAGACCGTTTGAGGGCCCGAGCGGTATCATGGGGCCAAGCTCAAAGCCTATCATGGTTTTGGTCTTTCGTAGTTCCTGCTGGGCAGATACGTTTAGCGAAATTGCTACAATGATCAGTGTTAAATGCAGGCGCATATCAGGTAAGTTTTATCGGAATTGTCTGACGGGATAGTATCCTGCCGTCAGACAATTGTAATCTGATTTCAAATTGATAAATGCCCGCCGTAACGGGCGGTTGCATCAGCAGAAAGCTGGTCTGCCGGGGCTGATCAACCGAATAGATAAGAGAAGGGCTTGCCGTTGATAGAAAGTTGGCTATTGGTCCGAATGTAGTGCTGCCGGCAGTCATAAACCTTCCGGTAATATCGCTGCCTGCCGGCAGGTCGTCAAATGGCGTTACACTGATGATCTCAATACCGGTAATGCTATCCCTGGGAGAGTAGGTAACGGACGGACCACAGCGGCAGGAGTAGGCGTTGGCTGCTGAAAAGCCCCAATTGTTTTGCCGGGCCACTTCAATGCTTAGTATTTGTAATTGAATTCCATAGGCTGTTTTTACTACGCCTTCTGACCGGGCAAGAACAGGTTCTCTGCCGGAGTTATCAAGGTTGTTCACCAGGATGCTATCATCTGTATACCGCAGTTCCGCAGTCGTATCCTCGCAGTTGCAGCAGGAAGCAAACATTTTGGTAATAAAAATTATGCCGTACAGGAGGCATATCTTTTTGAGCAATGGCATAGACAGGCTTGTTTTTAAGGATTCATGACCATATAACTGCCGGAAGCGTTGCGTAGTATGTAAAATGGCCGATATTTTCCTGGAGAAAGCCCCGCTCTAACAGGTAAAGGAGGGAGAATTTTTAAAACCGGACAGTAATGGGTTGTCTTCGGTAGGCTTTCACGGATTTTCCGTTGATTGACGCCGGTTTCCATGCCGGCGAGTTCTCAATAATATTAATTAATTCGTTGTCGATCGCATATTCAACCGACTGCTCGATATTTAAATCGAAAACTTTTCCAGTTGAGCTTATTGCAAATCCTATGATCACCTGGCCGCCTTTTCCAATGTTTCTTGTACGATCCGGGAAAGATATTCTCTTTTGAATATATTTCATCCAGTCACTGTCGCCGCCCTTAAAACTGGCTTCTGCCAGAACATCGGAAGAGTCATGTTTTGCCGCATTTTCTTCCCTTTCAAGGCGTAAGGCTAATGTGTCAAAATGCTCCAGCAATTTTCCATTATCATACTTTTTTTTCTGCCATATAGTTAGCGAGTCTGTATAGTAGTACCACCAGGCATCTTTTTTGCCCGAGGCAGTGTTACCACACGAATCTATTTTGCCGTCCGCCCCATAATAGGCCATGAAACCGTTGGGTACTGTAGCCTCTTCGTCTTTATAAGTTTCAATGGAAACCAACGGTCCCGTAAAGTTGTAATACATCCATCGGTAGGTGGTATCATTTATCTTTTTCCTTTGCGCCAGAAATGCGGCATCTTCCGCTTTCTTACAGCCTTTCCAATTTTTATCAAACATATAAAAGGAAATATCCTGTTTCTTTTGAGCATACACGGCAATAACCGGGAACAGGAAAAGGTACAGCAATAGTGTTTTCATTGTTATATAAACTTATCTTAGGGGTGCGTTTTTTTTACCAGCTCCGCCACCACTTTGTCAATTGGTAAGGTTACGGTTTCACCTGAAAAGTGATCCATGTCGATCAACCGGAAAGTTTCCGTTTCTCCAACCTCTTCATACCTTTTCATCTGTGATTCATCGAAGTCGAAGGGAGTGGATCGGAGAGGAGCAGAAATAGCTTCCAGCGCCTTTACTTTGTAATAGATAGCAATGATCTGCTGCCCGGGAGAGAAGGCTGATATCTGGAAAAAATCGGTGGTATACAAATGATCGGTTACTTCTATTTTCAGGTTCATTTCCTCCATAAATTCCCTTACCAGGCAATCCCGGGTACCCTCCCCGAATTCAAGCCCTCCGCCTGGAAATTTTGTGTAATAATCTCCCCTGATATATTCATCACTGACCAGTACCTGCCTGGCTTCGTTTATCAGCAAACCATATACCCTTACATTGAACAATCCTTTGGTCATGCTTAAAAGAACTTCTTTTTCATAAAATATATGCCCATGATGATGGAAATGCTCAATGCCAGTACCACCGGAATATAAAATGCATGGGCATTGTGCTGAAAGGGAATAGGCACATTCATGCCATAAATGCTGGCAATCAGCACGGGAAACTGAAGGATGATGGTTATAGAGGTCAGGCGCTTCAATACAGAGTTCTGGTTATTGGAAATGATGCTGGCGAAGGCGTCCATTGTGCTGCTTAGGATATTGGCGTATATATTGGCCATTTCCAGCGCCTGCGACATATCTACTACCAGGTCATCCAGCTCTTCTTTTTCCTCTTCATTCAGCCCCAGGAAATTCGTTCTGACAAGCTTCATCATCAACATCTCGTTGGAGCGAAGCGCAGTAACAAAATACACCAGGCTTTTCTGGATGCGCATTAGTTCAAGCAGCTCTTCATTACGGTTGGAAGCGTATAGCTGCTGCTCTACAATATTACGCCGGTGGTTGATCTCCTTCAGGTATTCCATAAACGCCTGGGTAATCTTTTCAAAGATCTTCAGCACCATCATGTTCTTTTTATCTGCATGCCTGTTCTGAAAAGTATTCAGGAATTTTTTGATGGCACCGTTTTCAAAAGAGTTTACGGTTACGATCTGGTTGTGCGTAAGAATGATACAGATGGGTATGGTGATATAGTACGCATCGCTTTCGTTGAACGAATTGTTTTCCGTTGGGGTTTTAATAACGATCAGCTTAACGTTATCCTCCAGCTCAAAACGGGAGCGTTCATCAATATCCAGTGAATCCTGTAAAAACTCAATGGGAATTTCCAGGGAGTCTGATATCTGGAGGAATTCTTCATGTTTCAATGGTGGCAGCACGTTCACCCAGGTCTCATTATCCGGGTGGTCGATAGCTGTTGTTACGCCATTTATATTTTTGAAGTATTGAATCATGAAAAGCAGAGATGCCCGACAAATCTAAAGGTTTTGCCTGAGTAAAAGCAAATATTAATTCAGGGTTATTTCTCCCTTGTATACCAGTTCTGCAGGTCCTGTCAACCATATCTCCGAGCAGGTTTTCCCGCCGTTTGCTGCCGTAAACTGAACGCTTAGCTTACCGCCCGGTGTTTCTACTGTTACGACGTTCCGTCCGTCAGGATTGGGCAATAAAGCAATGGCAGCGGCAGTGACGCCTGTCCCGCAACTCAGGGTTTCATCTTCCACTCCACGCTCGTAGGTGCGTACAAAGATGGAATCATTGTCCAGCTTTTCAACAAAGTTTACGTTAATGCCTTTTTCGCGGTAGACATCGCTGTACCGCACAGCCCTGCCCCTGGCTACCACATCCAGGTTCCTGATATCCTGTACAAACTGAACATAATGCGGAGAGCCGGTGTTCAGAATGGCATGGCTGCCGTTTACGGTGATTGAATCAACATCCTTCATTTTAAGGCTTATGATACCTTCCCGGTCTATTTTAGCTTCATGAGGGCCGTCAGTAGCAATAAACCGGTATTCCGGAACAGTAATGCCCATATGCCAGGCAAATTTCACGAGGCACCTGCCTCCGTTGCCGCACATGCTGCCCTCCCTGCCGTCGGCATTAAAATATACCATTTCGAAATCATATGCCGGGTGTGCATTCAGCAGCATCAGCCCGTCGGCGCCAATCCCGAATTTCCGGTTACAAAGCAGGTTTACCTGGTCTGTTGTCAATTGATTGTATGCGCCGTCCCGGTTATCCAGGATGACGAAATCATTACCGGTTCCCTGGTATTTGTAAAACGTAATTTTCATTCTTTCTTTTAAGGAGCACAAAGTTAACTATTCCTCCAAACAAACCGATAAAGGGTTATTGAACGTCTTCGCCGATATCGTGAGGTTCTATGTGAATGATGACATAACCCAGTTGTGGTATCCTTTCTGTCAGCGTATCCTTCAGCCGGTGGGAAATTTCGTGCCCTTCTTTAACGGTAAGATGGGCATTGACGGTAGCATGTAGGTCCACGAGGTATTTCATACCGGCCTTGCGTACATGACATTTTTCTGTACCCACGATGCCATTTACCGTCATGGCTACGGATCTGATCTCGGCTATCAGGTCATCATACACGTTTTCATCCATGATCTCGCCCAGGGCAGGGCGGAAGATCAGGTAGCAGTTATAGAGTATAAAACCAGATGCAAAGAGGGCCGCCCAGTCGTCAGCCGTTTCAAAGCCTTCCCCAAAGAGCAATGCAATGGAAATACCGATAAAGGCAGCAACGGATGTAATAGCATCGCTGCGGTGATGCCAGGCATCTGCTTTAAGAGAAGAGCTGTTGGTTTCTTTACTCTTTTTCAGTACCAGTTGGTAGGATATTTCTTTCCAGATGATAATTACAGCCAGTACGATCAATGTCCAGGGGGCAGGTGCCGCGTGTGGCGTATTTATATTTTGAACCGCTTTGTAAGCGATAACGGTGGCAGAAACGATCAGAAAGCCGACCACTATAAATGTGATCAGCGGCTCAATACGTCCGTGTCCATAAGGGTGATTTTCGTCGGCCGGGCGTTTGGCATATTTAAGTCCTAAAAATACCAATACGGAAGAAAAAATATCTGTGGCGGATTCTATAGCATCTGCAATCAATGCAAAGGAGTTACCGAAAAAACCAGCCAGGGCTTTCACCAGGGCCAGCCCTGCATTGGCCGCTATGCTGAAGTAGGTGGTTTTGATCGCTTTCTCTTCTATAGACATGTGCAGATTTATTTTCCGGGACGCCAGACCCCTTTTAGCAGCAGGCTGCTGAATTGCGGTTAAAGATAACAGAAAACATCAGGTTACAGAAAGATCAAATAAAAATGGGTAGTTAACCTACCCATTCAAAATTTGCTGCTTTAGGAATCTTGTCAAAAGCTTCTGCAAATGCCGGTGGAGGTGTTGCCAGTTTTCTTTTGACTGTATTCATCCACGCACCGTCAACGGTAATGACAGCAGCCAGTGTGGTGTCATT
>Ga0222429_100719_pt1 | contig 15593 bp, 12 predicted proteins | sample 1B50Ametagenome_FD_182475 | JGI IMG/M metagenome (GOLD analysis project Ga0222429, IMG submission 182475) | Enriched microbial communities from leaf-cutter ant dump, University of Wisconsin, Madison, United States - 1B50A (version 2) | ecosystem: Environmental > Terrestrial > Nest > Insects nest...
CTCTTTTTTCTCCACTTCCAGGATAATCTTACGCATGGTTTGCACCACCAGTACGGGGTGATTACCCATAGCGGTTTCCCCGCTCAGCATTACGGCGTCGGCTCCGTCCAGCACTGCGTTTGCCACGTCGGTAATTTCGCTGCGGTTGGGTTTAATGCGGTCCATCATGCTTTCCATCATCTGGGTTGCCACAATAACGGGTTTCCCACGGTGGATACATTTTCTTACGATATCTTTCTGCACCAATGGCACCTGCTCTACCGGCAACTCTACCCCAAGATCACCACGGGCCACCATCACACCATCAGATTCAAGAATAATTTCCCTGAGATTGGTAAGCGCTTCCGGCATTTCTATTTTCGCCATTACCTTACATTTGGACGCGCGCTCCTTCAGGATACTTTTCAGCATTTTCAGATCATCCACTTTCCGGACAAATGATAGCGCAATCCAGTCTACCTTATGCTCTATCATAAAATCGAGATCCTCAAGATCCTTTTCAGTAAGCGCAGGCAGAGAGATTTTTGTGTCCGGCAGGTTAACACCCTTTTTAGGTAATAATTCACCGGGCATGGTCACCCTTACTTTTACATCATTTTCTTTGGTGATCTCCACTACTTCTACCTCCAGCTTTCCGTCATCGACCAAAATCTTATTTCCTACTTCCACATCACCCGCAAGGTTGGGATAGGACACATAGATCTTACCGTCCTTGGATCCTACACATTTGGTATTGGTGAATGTCAGTACATCGCCGGCATCCAATACGATCTTTCCGTTCTCAATTTCCCCCACCCGCAGCTTAGGTCCCTGCAAATCGCCGAGTATAGCGATATTATAAGGTTCCGTGCTGTTGATAGTGCGGATATGATTGATAATTTCCAGCTTATCTTCATGGGTGCCATGAGAGAAATTCAGGCGGAAAACATTCACGCCTGCTTTTGTCAGTTGCAGAAGGGTGTCGTAAGTGTTGCTGGAAGGCCCTACCGTAGCCACGATCTTTGTACGATGGAAAGCGTGGTCAATGCCTGCCTGTTTGTCCATTTCTTCATGAAGATATTCAGATATGTTCTTAGCCATATTTTTCTCTGGATTAAGTATTGTTTTATTAGGCGTCCTGAATTTAGGACGCAAGAATTTTTACGATTTTCAGCCATTCCGGATCTATAGCATGCTCTGCTTTTACAGCAAGATCCAGCGGGGTATAATGTAACTGGTTGTTTACGATGCCTATCATCGTATTGATCTTATCTCCCTTTATGAGGGTTTCAACGGCCGCATACCCCAGCCGGCTGGCAATCATCCTGTCCAGTGACGAAGGTGCTCCTCCTCTCTGGATGTGCCCGAGTATGCATACTTTGATGTCCGCCTTCGGCATGCTTGATTTAATTGCCTTGGCAACTTCATTAGCGCCGCCATATTCATCACCTTCGGCTACCACCAATATATTTACCAGCTTTTTTCTTTTTTCTTTTTCCTGCAGCCTGTCAATCACCTCGTTGATATCGGTCTTATGCTCAGGGATCATAATATTTTCCGCACCGGTACCTACACCGCTATACAGCGCAATATACCCTGAATCGCGCCCCATCACCTCTACAATAAACAGCCTGTCATGCGCATTTGCCGTATCCCTGATCTTATCAATGGCTTCAACGGCAGTATTGACCGCCGTGTCAAAACCGATGGTAAAATCTGTACCCGCCATATCTTTATCAATGGTGCCGGGCAGTCCTATACAGGGAATATCAAACTCTGTAGAAAATTTTTGCGCTCCTCTGAAAGACCCGTCTCCCCCGATCACAACAAGCCCGTCTATCCCTATCTTTTTCAAAACCTCATAGGCCTTTTTTCTGCCTTCCGGTTCGTAAAACTCCTTACATCTTGCCGTTTTCAGAATAGTACCTCCACGTTGAATAATATTGGCTACGCTGCTGGATTCCATTTTGAGAATGTCATTCTCGATCATTCCTGTATAACCGCGTACTATTCCATAAACTTCCAGTCCATAATAATTACCGGTACGTACGACCGCTCTGATGGCTGCATTCATCCCGGGTGCATCGCCCCCGGAAGTAAGCACTCCAATTTTTGAAACCTTCTTGCTCATTTAATTAAAATTGTCTTATTTGAATGAAACATTCAAAGGACAGCGCAAACGTTAAAAACAGTACCCTTTTGAGGCGCCAAAAGTACGTAATTACGGTTATATGACAATTTTAGATTGAAGTTTCAGGATTTAGCCATGCGGAGACCCTGTTGTCCTGTAACAGGGCGCCGGCATTTAACCTAAACTTAACCTTTACTGCAGTTAAACAGGGAAAGCCTAATGAGATCATTTTAAAGATTTTGCAACGCAATGACTGCTTGTCCCTAAGTTTGTACCTGTTCCGGCCCAAATAAACCTGCATTAATTCTGAATGGCTGTTTTTGCATTACAAAACGAGTTGATTTTTCCGCCCGTAGGCATGGCTGAGCCGGATGGCCTGCTGGCCATCGGTGGCGATCTGTCCCGGGAAAGGTTGCTGCTTGCTTACCGGAGTGGCATATTTCCCTGGTATGAGGGTAAAACGCCGATGTGGTGGTGCCCGGATCCACGGTTTGTGCTGTACCCCGAAAAATTAAAAGTGAGTAAAAGCATGCAACAGCTTATCAGGCGGAATGCCTTACATTTTAGCATCAACAGAGATTTTCCCGCTGTCATCAGAAGCTGCAAAACATCTTTCCGCCCCGGACAGGACGGTACATGGATCACCGACGCAGTGGAAAAAGCATATATTGACCTGCACAGTGCGGGATATGCCCACAGCGCCGAAGCCTGGCTGAATGACAAGCTGGTTGGAGGGCTTTATGGCATAAAAATGGGCAATATGTTTTTCGGAGAAAGCATGTTCAGCAGTGTAAGCAATGCCAGTAAATATGCATTTATCCTTTACGTTCAGCAACTGATGGAAAAGGGCGTCCGGCTGATAGACTGTCAGGTATATACGCCTCACCTGGAAAGCCTCGGTGCAGAAATGATCCCGAGGGAATTGTTCATCCGGCAAATGAACACATTGCTACAGGAGGAAGCAGGTCCAGGACCAGTATAATGGCATCATTACTGAGCGCTTCCATTTCAACCTTGCCGGTTTCCCACAACGCCAGCCCGTCTCCCTGGTGCAGCAGGCGATTCTGCACTTCAAATGCACCCTGGATCACGAATGTGAACAGCTCATTACCTGCCCTCCTGGTTTGATATTCCAGTTCCTGCCTGCCATCCAGCTTACAGATGCCTGCATAAAACGGAAATTGCCTGCCGGCGACATCCGGCTGTAAATCAACCAGCCTATTCCTGCCGGCATCAATATCAAAATCAATAACAGCGGAACTGTGTAAACCTGATGCCTCCCCAGCTATCCGGATTTCCAGGAAATTTACCAGGTCTTTTTCCAAAGGGTTCCTGATGTCCAATTTTTTCCTGGCTTCCATCCCTATCAGGAGTACCTGCCCGGCTTCCACCTTATAGCTGCCATACCCTGCCTCGTATTCTATTCTCCCAACTACCGGCAGTATCAAAAGAAAACCCGGTTTATCTGCTGTAAGTGTTAAGCTGCTGCCGGGTGCCAATACATTTTCATTCAATACACGTAACCTTCCGAAGGGTTGTTTATGCGCACTGTGAAATCCGCCGAAATTAAAAGTGCTTTGTATACGCATCGCAGCATTTTCGCTGCATCCTCTTTGTTCATTCAAAAAAATCTTACCGGGAGAAAACGTTTTCATACCTGAATGTTTTGAATGGAATATATGCTCAGAAATGGCTGAAGCTGTAATTGCTGTATCATAAGAGGCTCCTCCATGCTTTCAGTCAGCAGAAGATCGTCGCCAATAGTTGAATACCATATCAACGGATCCGTGCAGAAGCTGACGGCAACTACATGTTGCCTTATATCATCGACGCCGGATTCAATTATTTCAAACTGAAAGTTGCTGAAGCTGAGAAAAGTTCTGCCCAGTTTATTTTTTATATCCGGCACCTTTCCCCTGAGCTGTAGAATATACCCGCGGGCTGCTGCACTTACCAGAAAGTGTAATTTTTCTGCGCGGGTATCCGCGTTGAGCAGCTCAGAAAAACGGGTATACTTTTTTTCCGTGTTAAAAAGCTGGAACTGCAATTTAAATTCTTTAAAAGTATCCTCATGCAACATTCGCTCCCAGCCCACCTTTTGTGCATCTATGATTTTCCTGTAGCAGAATACGATCTTTCTTACATTCATACACCCGGTTTTTATGCAACATTGAGTTGAATGGCAAGGTCAAACCCATTGGTTATATTACCCGTAACACTGGCGAGCTGAACACCGTTTTTATCATCGCTGAATATATTGTCTCTTGAATTATAGGTATAACCGCTCAATCCTTTGCCATAACCATTCACCGCCAGCACTGCGCTGCCTTCCCCCTCGGGAAATGCAATTTGTGTAACCTTCAGTGACGTACCGGATGCATTATAAATATGCACATGAATATGTGTTGACCTTCCCTGGTACCAGCCGGGAAATATGGTGGTGAACGTTACCTGTCCGTTTGCATCCGTAACCTGTCTGCCTCTCAGGAAGTGAACATTGGTGTAATTGGATGACTGCATCTGCATGCCTCCGTATTCAGAATAGTTTCCTTCTGCGTCGCAATGCCAGATATCCACTATTGCGCCTTCCAGGGGAGAACAGCTATTGCTTACCTTTCCAACCGTGATAGTAACCGTCATCAGGTACCCGGCCCTGTCTTCCCTGATGTCGCTCCTCTCATAGGCTGAAGGATTTTTTGTGGGAAAAGGACCTTCGGTTTCTGTAGGCGCCACTTCGCAGGTAGCCGTACCGCCGGTAACTTCTTCTTCTGCTACCGTATCTTCTTTCCTGCATCCCATTACAAGCGGAGCTATAAACCCAGCGCCCAGCGCAGCAATACCATTTTTTAAAAAGCTTTTTCTTTCCATAACTTACCTTTTAAGTGAAAAAATCTAAGGCAAATTAACCTGGAGAAAAAAGGAAGAAAAATAAATGCGGTGAACCAAATGGTTTTTGCGGCAAGCAGGATTACCTGTTAAATCGTTTTAAGAAATCATCTTCATAACTATTGCCGATAGGCAACTGGAGGTCTCCGAGGGTTACCACTTTATTCCTTACGATATCAACCCGTGAAAGCGGAATGACATAGGAGCGGTGGATACGGATGAACTGGCTTTGCGGCAGCTTTTCTACAATGCTTTTTAATGTCATCCTGGCTATGACCGGGCGCTGATCACCAACCAGGTGAATTTTTACATAGTCATCATACCCTTCTATGTATACGATCTCAGCAATATTGATCTTAATAAGACTGTAATCGGCCCGTATAAAGAGGAACTGTTCTTCTTCGGGTGTTCTGCCTTTAAAATAATCGAAGTAGTCTTTTGCCTTTTCAGCGGCCTGTAAAAAACGTTTATAGGTAAAAGGCTTGAGCAGGTAGTCAACAGCATTCAGGTTAAAGCCTTCCACGGCATATTCACTGTAAGCTGTTGTAAAGATAGCCATCGCATCCTGGGGTATCGCCTTGTATAATTCTATACCACTCAGCGAAGGCATGTTAATGTCGAGAAAGATCAGGTCTACGGGAAACTTACGCAGGTACTTAAGCGCTTCCGTAGGCTGATTGAATAATTTCTGCATTTCAATAAACCCGGTCCTTACCGCAAAGTTCTCCACCACGTTCAGGGCAGGTAACTCATCATCTATGGCAACTGCGCTTATCATTTCAATTGTAATGTAAGGGAAACGGTGAAATCTGCCGGCGTATCCATCACAATAAGCTCATGTGCCCGGGGATACATTAACTCCAACCTGCTTTTTGCATTCTCAATGCCTACCCCCCTGCTTTCCGGCGCCTGTATCCTGACTTTCCGGTTATGAACCTTCATAAGCAATACCGCATCTTTTACTTCGATAAAGATCTCTATCCGCATCTCCTCTTCCGCATTCACACCGTATTTGAATGCGTTCTCTACAAATGTAATCAAAATCAGCGGCGCTATGGTCAGCCCGGATGTATTACCTTTTATGCTAAAAGACACCGGCACTTCACTGCCAAAACGCAACGCCTGCAGCTCAATAAAATCAGTAATATAGTTGAGCTCTTTGTCCAGGGGCACATACGTATTTTCCGCATCATACAATATGTATCGCATCATTTCAGAAAGCTTTACCACTGCATTTGCAGTATCATCGGACCTTGAGATAGCCAGGGAATAAATGCTGTTAAGCGTATTGAACAGGAAATGCGGGTTCACCTGTGCCCGGAGGTATGAAAGTTCCGTTTGAAGCTTCTCTTTTTCGGTGTGCAGCAGTCTTTCACGGATGCGTAACAGCAACGAAAAGAAAAATGCTGCCAGGAAAAGAAAAATATGTTGCCTGAAATTACCGAACAGGTTGTTTCCCGGATCTGAAAAAACTCCGGGCGGCGGAGGCATCCTTTGGACAGAATTATGCTCCGGGGGAGGTAACGGCATCATCCCAGGGGAAGGGTTTTCCCCGGGAGGTACCCGGAAGCTTCTCCCCTCTTTCGGCGGAGGATGCACCGAACGTGTAACCGGGAACAGCATGCCCGGTGCCGCCATTGTAACACCAAAGCAGGCTACTACCACCAACGCGTACCCTACATATTTTTTAGAAAAGTAGAGCCAGGGAATAAGGTAATAGAAGTTCAGGTAAAAAAAACCTATCAGCAAGGCATACCTTGCAAGCTCTCTGTGGGAGTTCTTATTCCGGAAAAAAGCAACAGGATCATTAGGACCATCGGGTGAAAAAAAGAAGGGTAAGCTTAAAAAGATCAGGCAACACAGCATATGCACTCCTATCTGAATACCTTTTCTTTTCATAGCTGCAAATAACAAATTTGTTTGCCAAAAAAGAAACAAATGCGGCTAACTACCTTGCAAAAGCGGTAAAATGGCCCGGGATACAACTATTGATCCGTGAGCTTTTTAGATTTTTTCAGGTATCGCACCAGTAGGTACAGTGCCAGCAAGAGGGGCAGGATAATCATTAGCAGGCGGTTACGCAGATCCGCATCATGATTTGTCAACTGCGGATATTTGAAAAGAAGAATGAGTGTAATACCGCAGAGCCATACAAACTGGGTATTATATTCCTTCAGGATCCATCGCTTCCAGTTAAAACGCATACTTTTAAACGTAGTGCCTATGCCCCGGAGGTCAGGTACCCACCTGTTGACGTTCCGGCAATATTCATCGAAACCCGGACCAAACTTTCCTCTCAGGAACTGCTCTTCCGCCAACACAATTGCCTGGTAAATGAACAGGAACAACGGCATCATAATGCCGGTAAAAAAAAGTGAATTGGCGAGGACGCCGACACCCAGCAGCATCAGGATATTACCCACATACAAAGGATTCCGGCAGTGACGGAAAACCCCTTCGGTCACCAGTCCGTCCGCATAGGGCTTCCCCTCTTTTCCTCCACGCAGGATATAGGCCAGCCCGATGGTTCCGCCTCTGATCAATTGCCCGGTAATGGTTATAAATAACCCCAATGTAATGGGTATATAATAATAATGCTCACCAAACACCTGTTGGGAAAAAACAGGCCATGAAGGAATAAATAATGCCGCATATAAAAGGATAAAAAGCCAGTTGCGGTATTTAAAGAAAAACCTTCCGATAGAGATCATTGGTAAAAATTGTGCGTTACTCTTTCACAGCTATCAGCCCGGAAAAATTATACCATTTAAAAAACACTTCTGTTCCGGTAAACCCCGCCCTGTTGAGCATCACGATGTTCTCGCTCAACCTGTATGGGATCAGCACGTTTTCAAGCGCTTCTCTTTTTTGTGATATTTCCAGCTCACTGTATTGATTGCGACGTTTGTAGTTGTAATAATATTCGATAAAAGGACGGTTGAATGCACTGTTCTCCGCCAGTATCTTCTCAACAAGGATCAGGACGCCACCGCTGTTCAACCCGCTATAAATATTTTTGAGTAAGGCTTCCCGCTGTAAAGGCCGCACAAACTGAAGGGTAAGGCAAAGCACAACAACAGATGCGTTATTAATAATGCCTTCGGCAGCAATATCCGAGCATACGAGCTCATAGGAATTTTCCTTACATAAGTGATCCAGCTTTAGCCGGCATTTTTTGAGCATCTCTTCCGAATCATCAACGCCCACCATCCTGGTCTCTTCCGGCAGCAGGGCGCTCATATTGGCCATAGTAGTGCCTGTTGAGCATCCCAGGTCATATACCAGGCTGCCGGGTTGCGCGTAATCCGCTGCCAGCTCGGCTATCATCCGTTGGATCTCTTCATAAAACGGAACGGAACGGTTGACCATATCGTCAAACACATTGGCAACATTGGCTCCGAATTTAAAATCTTTGGCTTTCGGTATCTCTTCGTTAAACACCTGATCCCGTTCTGAGGGATTACTCATAAAGATGTGTTTTAGAGAATAAATGTAGTTAAAAACTTAATCTATAGTGCAGATACCGCTGCAATTCCGGGTAAAGTTTTACCCTCGAAATATTCCAGCATAGCGCCCCCCCCGGTAGATACATAACTCACCTTGTCGGCAAACCCGAACTGGTTGACAGCCGCTACGGAGTCCCCGCCTCCTACAAGCGAAAAGGCGCCCTTTTGGGTAGCTTCTGCTACAGCTTCGGCAATGATTTTGGTTCCGGACTGGAATTTCGCCATTTCAAAAACACCCATAGGACCATTCCAGAGTATGGTTTTGGATTGTTGTATTACGTTTGAAAATTGTTTACGGGCATTTTCTCCTATGTCGAGGCCCATCCAGCCATCAGGAATATTGTTACTTGGTGCAGATGATGTATTGGCATCAGCGGCAAATTTGTCTGCGATGATGGAATCTTCGGGTAAATGAATGTTTACGCCTTTTTCCTCTGCTTTCTTAAGCAACAAACCTGCTATATCCAGGCGGTCTTCTTCACATAACGAGTTCCCGATTTTTCCGCCCAGCGCCTTCATAAAGGTATAAGCCATTCCTCCCCCTATAATAATATCAGTAGCCTGCTCCAGCAGGTTTTCAATAATCAGTATCTTATCCGACACCTTGGCGCCTCCAATGATAGCTGTAAACGGCTTTGCTGAATGATGGAACACTTTTTCCGCACTGTTTACTTCTCCTTCCATCAACAGCCCGAACATCCTGTTTTCCACATCAAAAAATTTGGCAATAACAGCTGTGGATGCATGCGCCCTGTGGGCCGTGCCGAATGCATCATTTACATATATGTCACCCAGCCTGGATAATTTTTGCGCGAAATCTTCATCCCCGGCTTCTTCTTCTTTATAAAACCTCAGGTTTTCCAGCAGCAGCACTTCCCCTGGTTTCATGCTTTCCACCAGTTGGTACGCCTGCGATCCGATAGCATCGTCTGCAAACAAGATCTTTGTTCCGGACAACAGTTCGCCAAGGTGTTTTACCAGGTGCTTCAATGAATATTTATCCTCGGGACCTTTTTTAGGACGCCCGAAGTGGCTCATCAATATTACTTTTCCTCCATCGGCCACTATTTTCTTAATGGTGGGAACAGCAGCCCGCATACGGGTATCATCGGTTATTTCAAACTTATCATTCAGGGGAACATTAAAATCCACACGGACTAATACCTTCTTGTCTTTAAAATTACTTGAAGAAAACTTCGACATAGCTTGGGCGATTGGTTTAGAAAAATGTTGCGCAGCAACAGGATTTGGGTACAAAAGCAAAAAACAAAAGGCTAAGAAATGGTTTCTTAGCCTTCTTCAAATATCTACTTAGAGATCAACTTCGCAAAATAGTTCACGCTACGTACCAATTGGCTCACATAGCTCATCTCGTTATCATACCAGCTTACTGTTTTCACCAGTTGCACATCTCCCACGGTTTGTACCCTGGTTTGTGTAGCATCAAATAAAGAACCATAAGTGGTACCAATGATATCGCTGCTTACGATTTCGTCTTCCGTATAACCGAATGACTCATTTGATGCAGCCTTCATAGCAGCATTTATTTCATCAACAGTAACTTTCTTGGATAAAACGGTTACCAGTTCCGTTAGTGAACCTGTAAGCGTGGGCACCCTTTGTGCACTGCCATCCAGTTTGCCTTTCAATCCCGGCAATACCAGACCGATCGCTTTGGCGGCGCCGGTGCTGTTGGGAACAATGTTCTGAGCGGCTGCTCTCGCACGGCGCAGATCGCCTTTTGCATGAGGAGCATCCTGGGTATTCTGGTCGTTGGTATAGGCATGAATAGTTGTCATTAACCCGGATACAATTCCGAAATTTTTGTCCAGCACATCCGCCATAGGCGCCAGGCAGTTGGTAGTACAGGATGCGCAACTGATAATAGTTTCGCTGCCATCCAGGATATCATGGTTCACATTGAATACGATCGTTTTCAGGTCTCCCGTAGCCGGGGCGGAGATCACTACTTTTTTTGCACCCGCGGTGATATGAGCGGCAGCCTTGTCTTTATCAGTGAAAAAACCGGTACACTCCAGCACCACGTCTACCTGGTGCGATCCCCAGGGAATCTGTGCCGGATCTTTCTGAGCATAAATTTTAATATCTTCTCCGTTTACTACAATTGAGCTGTCTGTAGCTTTTACATCAGCATCGAACCGACCCTGAGCTGTATCATATTTTAATAAATGAGCAAGCACTTTTGGACTGGTAAGGTCATTGATAGCCACCACGTCGATGCCTTCCATATTATAAATCTGACGGAAAACGAGTCTTCCGATTCTTCCGAAACCATTGATTGCAACTTTAACAGTGCTCATTGTACAATTGTTTTAGGCTTTTTAAAATGAGATGCAAAGTTAGGACTTCCTTATCATAAAATAACGGACATAAATAATATCCGCCCTTCTTTTAGATTTTTTTTTGGACGGTTGATGCGCATAATATATCTTTGCACTCCCAAAAACAAAACGGCCCGTTGGTCAAGGGGTTAAGACGCATCCCTTTCACGGATGAATCACGAGTTCGATTCTCGTACGGGCTACCAACCGGAGAAGTTGTTTCATGCACTTTTCCGGTTTTTTATTTTGCGGAAGCCAGAGTCTCGGCTTATATAATGTTTCCTGCTTTATTGGGGAGAAACACCCTGCCCGGGGATCAGCACAGGGTTTCCTCCCGCATCAACTACATTAATATATAAATCGGTCACTAAAAATCAACCTTCCATCCCGGACAACAGATAAAAAATAAACGCCTTTTACATTTACAAACCCGGTTTGAATAGTATTGTTTTGTCCTGATATTATTTGCTTACGCATTAACTGACGTCCGCCACTATCAAATATTACCGCTTCAACTTTGCCGCTCATTTGTAGCGGCATGGATATAATCAACTGTTTACTGCCTGGTAGCGTTACAATTTTAATACTACCATTACCTTCAAAAAAGACGGTAACAATTACGCTATAACTATTGCGTCCGTCATGGTCAACCTGCTTTAACCTGTAAAACAAACGTCCTTTTTCAGGTCTATAGTCGGTATAAGAATATTCTCCGCGACTATCTGTTTTTTGCTGACCAGCCCCCACAGTACCTATACTGAAAAATCTAATGCCATCTGTGCTGCGTTCAATTTCAAAATAAGCATTGTTTTGTTCCGAGGCTGTAACCCAATCTAACACCACTTCATTCCGGATTTTTCTTCCTGTAAAAGATACCCAGGTAACAGGCAGTGAGAGGTTAGCTTCTGCGATACCAAAGGGAGAAAACGTACCTGTGTAGCCGTTATAAGTGAGCGTTCTGGCTCCCAGGTCAAAAGTCTGAGTGCCCGGCAACTGTTCCCATATGGCACCATCATGGTGTACCAGCCGGGGAGTGACCAGCGCACCCGTCACATTTGCGGTATTCCATCCGAAAGCCAGGTCTACATTTCCCGCACCGGTAGTGGCGGCTGTATTACCAATATTCCAGGTCAGATCGATTCGCGGTGACCAGGCCACAGGTGTGCCACTAACACTTCCTTCATAAAATACCCCCGGTGAGGCTGTTGCATAAAACGCATCTGTAATGCCTGTGTGATTGGTAATCGTTACGGGTGCATAGTGATCTGTACCTACAGGAAAAAGCTTGCCCGCGTTGTCAGCAATATCCATAATCAGTTTACCTATTCCATTTGTTTTAACGAATTTATTACCTGCAGGGACAATCGTATTGCCAACAAACCGCAGGTTATTGTTACCGATCTCCAGTATATCATTCAGCAATAAATTACCATTCGTGGTTAAGCGCAGGTTATCCTTCGTGGCAATTGCCGTATTAAAGGTAATATTGCCGGCGGTAGCATTTCCAACCCGTATTTCTGAAAAGCCGTCACTGAAATTCGTATTGAAACAGGTAGTGGTTATGGCCAATGTTCCTGCTCCACCCGTAAGCCCTATAGTTGTGCCCGCTGTAATGGGCTCAATTATCAGATTTCCTGTTGAGCTAAGCGTAGCGCTTCCGCCAACAGAAAGCGTATTCCCAAAAAGGCTGATATTGCCCGCTGCGGTGGACGCAAGATGCTGATTAATGGCTAACCCGGTACCATAGAGTGTAATGGATCCTACGATGGAAGTAGCGGCATTAACCGTAATGTTACTACTGTTGCCCTGCACTACAGGTACACCAGACGATATATGTTGATTATAATAGCCTATTACAAGTCCGCCCAGGTTGGCAAAATTGAGAATATTCAGTTTATCAAATTTGTCGCTTGCATTAAAATTGCCTGAAGCAATCGCTCCATTCCAGATGATGGCAGCCGGGTAACTGCCACCATCGGGCACCAGGGTCAGCCTACCGGTGGTACTGATATTCAGATCATATCCTTCTATGTTGTCGGCAATGAATGTAATGCTGCCAGTGCCCGTATTGATGGAACGGGAGGCCTGCATTACATTAACGCCGCTGGTGCCGGAAGAATATCCGTTACCGCCCCATAATAATACATCACCTCCACCGGTTGAGATCGGTCCATAAAAATCAATTGCATTAAAGTTGTTGTTAACAGAGCCCACGGAAGGTCCATTTCCTACTGTAAGTCCATTCCATGTATAGGAACCATTAGCGGTGCTGCTACCTCCCAGCCAAAGATGTCCGCCATTAGTTGTGACCGAGGCAACGCTTACGCCGCCATTATTGTTATTGCCATAATCACTCCACAATATAACGTTCAATATACCCGATCCCGATGCGGTAATCGTGCCACTATTTAACCGTGCCTGGCTTTGCATCGTGAGCGTACCTGTGCCGGCTGTTTTTAAGATAGACGCCGTATTATTAATGGCAGCGCTACCATTTTGATTCGTGTTTGCCTTTATAAAAATATCACCGTTTGCAGAGCTGGTGAGATTAACAGCCAGGCTCACCAGTCCGCCATACAAATTAACAGGGCCGGCTATATTCAGCGCTGTGGTTTCGTGTGTAATATTTCCTGTATTGGTGTTTTTGCCAATGGTGAGCCCGGCAATACCGTTGGCATCCTGATCAAAAAAGAACCAGCTTGTACTCACCGCCTGAAATGAGGCATCAGCAGGCTCTATGGTAAAGCTGCCTGTGCCATTGATATAGGGTTTAACAGTATTACTAGTTGTTGTCCAATCCAGGGTTTCGGCCCGAAGCCTGATATTGCCCGAGCCGGGATTAAAGGTAATATAACCGATATCCAGTTGACCGCTGCCATTTGCATCAGCATCTGCATATATATTGATATCGCCATTTACGGTGCTGATGATCCTGCGGGTGGTTCCATTCCTGATGAAATTTCCTCTTGCATTAATGTTAATTGTTCCGGCAACAGAAGAGACAAGCCCTACACCATTGGCCAGTGTAAAGTTATTGGCATAGGCGGTTATATTGCCTGCTGCTGTAAGCGTATTATTAAGGGCAACATCGTAGTTTTCTGCTGATTCGCCGAGTGTGATGCTGCTGAAGCCGGACCCGAACGCAACATTGCCGGTCCAGCTGACAGTGCCGGTATAACCCGCTGAATACGCCTCCATGGTTAAAGAACCCGTACTGTTAATAGTCGTATTTCTGCCTGATGTATTGCTGAACTGGTATTGGTCGTTGGCCTGGATAAGAATGTTGGCTGCTGTCCCCGTTACCGTAGGTGTTACTCCTTCTACGGCAACAGCATCTTTTCGATTGCCTATATATACTTCCCCGTACAGATGCAGGGAGGCATTTACGGCCCCGCGTCCTTTCAATATAATAGGGCCGGATTGTGATAACACCTGTGAGATAATATTTGTGCTGCCGGTACCGAGGCGTATTCCACTGTAATTACCGGAGGTCCCTTCTATAGCAACTCCACCGCCTGTAACAGATGTGGATTGGATCAATATATTGCCGGCAGCATTATTGCATGCCCAGAAACCTGTATACGTATTAGCAGTAGCGGTAGTGGTTCCCAATATATCTATAGCAGGCATACCTGCAGATGAAGAGCTTATGGCAACGGAGGGAGCGGCGCCGTAAGTTAGTTCAATTCCATGCCCGGTTGTTGATTTTCCATACATGGTAATTTTGCCGGCTCCGGATTCAATCCGCAATTTTCCCTGCGAGGTAATACCCGGGTAAGCATTATTGTTGCTGGTGGAGCCCCGAAGAATAATATCACCCCCATTACTTTGCAACGACACCAAGGCGCCTGTACCGGCACGGGGGCCTAAGGTAAGTCCGCCCAACGTATTGGCATTATAAGCAGTTCCATTAGATCCGTTCCACGCAAAACCATCCGGGATACCGTCGCCGCTGATCCCGCCATTGGCGCCGTTGTCTGGTCCACCGGCCATTATTATTTTACCTCCATTTGATATCAAACTAACACCGGCGCCCGTAGCTATATAATCACTTACTGCGCCTCCCTGGCTGTTATCGGCGTCAGCCCACAGAATAATATTCAGTGCGCCGGTAGTCGAACTGATGCTTACATTCTGATTGATCCAAACAGGTCCAATATCTCTAAATGTCAAGGATGCAGCTGCACCTGCTGTTTTGCTAATGCTGGAATTAATGGTAGTACCAACGCTGGTGTTGTTCACGATTACACTAGTGCCTGTATTTAAATAACCCGTAATGACACTTGTATTGATATTGGCAGTATTGGTAACGTTAATGGTTACAGGATTACTCCCTGATGTAGTCCAATTAGTACCGGAAGTACCGGTTTGACCGGAGGTTGAAATTGTCAGGGTTTGTCCGGAAGCATTGAGTAAAAGCGTGGAAAAAAAGAGGAGCAATTTGCCCTTCAAAAATAATTTCTTAAAATAATTCCGGCGCAAATCATCAATACACACATAGGTGTGTTGCAGGAATAAGGAAATTGTCATGGGAATTAGATTTTAGTTGTAGGTAGACTTTTACGCATAAAAACTTTATGCAAGAGGAATTCAATTAACTAAAGCTGAAAGTATGTTTATACACGGCAGTAAATGTAGTAGCCGGCAAGGCAGCCAGTAAGAAATTTTTCATAATAGGATATTTTTACAGTATGTAAAGATATTCACGGGTGGTGCGGCAAAAAATAGACCCCGGGGTCCTAATTTAGG
>Ga0222429_100721_pt1 | contig 15581 bp, 17 predicted proteins | sample 1B50Ametagenome_FD_182475 | JGI IMG/M metagenome (GOLD analysis project Ga0222429, IMG submission 182475) | Enriched microbial communities from leaf-cutter ant dump, University of Wisconsin, Madison, United States - 1B50A (version 2) | ecosystem: Environmental > Terrestrial > Nest > Insects nest...
ACCCGGTCGTATGCAGCGACGTTGCGCCCTACCGGTGCGGTCTGCCCGTGACGCGCGTGAAGAACCGCTACAAGGACTGGGTGGAGGCGATCCGCATGCACCTGGCCGACCTGGATGCCACGGCCGCCGCGGGCGACGCGTTACGAGCCGCCGTGGCGGCCGACTGGATGCTGGAGGGGCCGCACCTCGGCAACTGGCTCAAGGCATGGCTGCCGGACTGAAAGCCCGAACAAGGCTTGCATTCCGGACCAAGTGCGACGAACATGATTCGATACCACTGCTACGATTGATTCCATTTCTGCCCACCAACTGCTCATAGCAGACCTTCCTATCCATGTTCGTCATCATCGGCTACGTTGTCTGCTTTGCCTGCATCTTCGGGGTGTTCATCGCGCACGGCGGCAATATCCACGTGCTGCTCGAAGCCCTTCCCTTCGAGATCGTCACCATCGGCGGCGGTGCGCTGGGCGCCTTCGTGGTCAACAACCAACCCAAGGTGCTCAAGGCCACGATGAAGGCCGTTCCCTCGGCACTCAAGGGCAGCAAGTACACCAAGGCGCGCTACATGGAGCTGATGACGCTGCTGTACGAAATTTTGCAAAAGGCGCGCAAGGAAGGCCTGATGGCCATCGAGCAGGATGTGGAGGAGCCGGATAAATCCGAACTTTTCAAGAAATTCCCGGCCATCAGCGCCGATCACCACACCATCGAGTTCATCACCGACTACCTGCGCATGATGGTCTCTGGCAACCTCAACGCGCACGAGATCGAGGCGCTGATGGACAGCGAGATCGACACCCACCACCAGGAGGCACACGCCCCCGTGGCCGCCCTCACCCGCCTGGCCGGCGCGCTGCCGGCCTTCGGTATCGTGGCCGCCGTGCTGGGCGTGGTCAACACCATGGGTTCGGTGGGCCAGCCGCCGGCGGTGCTGGGCGGCATGATCGCCTCGGCGCTGGTGGGCACCTTCCTGGGCATTTTCCTGGCTTACGGCGTGGCCGAACCGCTGGCCGGCCTGCTGGAGCAGAAGGCCGAGGATGCGGCCAAGGAGTTTGCCTGCATCAAATCCACCCTCTTGGCCAGCATGCAGGGCTACAACCCCGCCACGGCCATCGAGTTCGGGCGCAAGGTGCTGTTCTCGGGCGACCGCCCCAGCTTCACCGAACTCGAATCCCACGTGAAGGGCAAGAAGTAAGGAGCCGCCATGGCCGAGAAGAAGCTCCAGCCCATCATCATCAAGCGCGGCAAGAAGCAGCGCCACGCGCCGCACGGCGGCGCCTGGAAGATCGCCTACGCCGACTTCGTCACGGCCATGATGGCGTTCTTCCTGCTGATGTGGCTGCTCGGCTCCACGGCCAAGGGCGACCTGCAGGGCATTGCCGCGTATTTCTCGTCGCCGCTGAAGGTGGCGATGCAGGGCGGCAGCGGCGCAGGCAACAGCTCCAGCGTCATCCCCGGCGGCGGCAACGACCTGGCCAAGATATACGGGCAGGTGCGCCGCTCCGACTCGCAAACCTCGACCGACCGCCGCACCGCCATGGAGGCCGCCCGCGCCGAGCGGGCACGCCAGGACGCCCAGCGCATCAAGGCCTTGCAGGACAAGATCGAGGCGATGATCACCCAGAACCACAAACTCAACGAATTCCGCTCGCAGATCCGCATCGACCTCACGCCCGACGGCCTGCGCATCCAGATCGTTGACGACCAGAACCGCCCCATGTTCGACAGCGGCAGCGCCCTGGTCAAGCCGTACATGCGCGACATCCTGCGCGAGATCGGCGCCGCGCTGGGCGGGGTGGAAAACCGCATCAGCCTGGCCGGCCACACCGACGCGACGCCCTACGGCAACGGCGACAAGGGCTACAGCAACTGGGAGCTGTCGGCCGACCGGGCCAACGCCTCGCGCCGCGAGCTGGTGGCTGCCGGCATGCCCGACAACAAGCTGGCGCGCGTGGTGGGGCTGGCGGCCAGCGACCCACTGGATCCGGGCGATCCACGCGCTGCCGTCAACCGGCGCATTACCATCACCGTGCTGACCCATGAAGCCGAGGAACGCCTGATGGGAAAGAACGAGATTGAGGTACCCTTGGAAGCGCTGACTCCGGAAAAGCCGGAGAATCCCGTTCCAGAGAAGCCCCAACAGTAACAACTTGTCACGCAGGCTTTCAGCCGCGACAATACCCATCGTAATTTCGACCGAAAGGGTCTCCCTGTGTCTTCAGCCCTTCGCTTTCTCATCGTTGACGACTTTTCCACCATGCGCCGCATCGTGCGCAACCTGCTCAAGGAAAGCGGGTTCACCGAGGCCGACGAGGCCGAGGACGGTGTGGCCGCGCTCAACAAGCTGCGCACCAGCAAGTTCGACTTCGTCGTCTCCGACATCAACATGCCCAACATGAACGGCTTCCAGCTGCTGGCCGAAATCAAGAAGGACGACAGCCTCAAGCACCTGCCGGTGCTGATGGTGACGGCCGAGGCGCGCAAGGAAGACATCGTGGCGGCCGCCCAGGGCGGCGCGGCGGGCTACATCGTCAAGCCCTTCACCAAGGCCACCCTGGAGGAAAAGGTCAACCTGATTCTCAAGAAACTGGGGATGTAACCATGGAACCGGCAGATCAAGCCGCCGCCCCGCCCGACGAGGCGGACGACATCCACAAGAAAATCGGCCTGCTCACGCGCCAGCTGCACAACGCCCTGAACGAGCTGGGCTACGCCGACCAGCTGCGCGGCTCTATGGGCGAATTGCCCGACGCGCAAAGCCGCCTGTCCTACATCGCCCGCCTGACCGGCGAGGCCGCCGAGAAGGTGCTGGGCCGCGTCGAGCAGGCCAAGGGGCTGCACGACCACATTGCCGGCGAGACCGACCGCGTGCTCACCAACCTGGTCAAGGATCCGGTGGCCGCCGTGTCCAAGGGCGAGGTGTACAACTACCTGACCGACATGCAGCGCGTCTCGCGTGAGGCCGACACCCACCTGACCGAGATCATGATGGCGCAGGACTTCCACGACCTGACGGGGCAGGTGATCGCCCGCGTGGTCAACCTGGCGGCCACCATCGAGCAGCAGCTGGTGCAGCTGGTCATCCAGACCGCGCCGTCCAACGCGGTGCAGCCCGCCGCCGCGCCCGAGCCGCGACGCGAGCACCTGCAGGGGCCGGTGGTCGATCCGGACAATACGCCCGACATCGTCACCGACCAGTCGCAGGTGGACGACCTGCTTGCAAGTCTTGGGTTCTAAAAGCACTCAAACGCTTTACCACAAAGCGCTGACAGCTATATTTTCAGAAGCAACAACCAAGCACCCGAATAACGGGCCTGCACCCCGCTTATTCGGGCTTTAGCCGGGCCCACGGCTGCCGACAATGGCGTGACCCAGAGATCACGCCATCATGGACTCCAGCCAAGACAAAAACCTCCCCGCGACAGAGCGCAAGCTGCAAAAGGCCCGCACCGACGGCCAGGCCGCGCGCTCGCGCGACCTGTCGCACCTGGCGATCCTGGGCATGGGCGCGGTCGTGCTGCTGGTGCTGGCGCCCTGGTTCGTCGAGCACCTGCAGCGCGCCATGCACCGGCAGCTGGTGTTCGACGCCGCCGTCGTGCACTCGCCCAGCGCCATGCTGGAGCGGCTCAAGGCCATGGTCGGCGCCGGCCTTGCCGCCAGCCTGCTGTTCGCGCTGCTGACCAGCATGGCCGTGCTGTGCAGCACCGTGCTCGCGGGCGGATGGATCTTCAGCTTCAAGCCCATCACGCCGCAATTCAACCGGCTGAACCCGCTCTCCGGTTTCGCCAACCTGTTTTCCAAGCAGCAAATGGCCAACGTGGCCAAGATGGTGCTGTTGTCGGCCATCATGGCGTACGTGGCCTGGAAGTACATGCGCACGGGCATCGAGCACATTGCCATGCTGGTGCTGCAGCCTTCCGCCGTGGCGCTGCGCGAGGCGGGGCAGTGGATCGCCTCCGGCATGGGGCTGCTGCTGCTGGTGGTGTTCCTGTTCGCCGTGGTGGACGTGCCGCTGCAGGCGTTCTTCTTCAAGTCGCGCCTGAAGATGAGCCACGAGGAAGTCAAGCAGGAGCACAAGGACGCCGACGGCAACCCGCAGATCAAGGGCAAGATCCGCCAGAAGCAGCGCGAGATCGCCGACCGCGCCAGCGTCTCCAACGTGCCCAAGGCCGACTTCGTAGTGATGAACCCCACCCACTACGCCGTGGCGCTGCGCTACGACGAGGCCAGCATGGGCGCGCCGCAGGTCGTCTCCAAGGGCACCGACCTGCTGGCGTTCCGCATCCGCGAACTGGCCCGGCAGCACGACGTGCCGGTGCTGCAGTCGCCCATGCTGGCGCGCGCGCTGTACGCGCACGCCGAGCTCGACCAGCCCATCCCGGCGCAGCTCTACACCGCCGTGGCGCAGATCCTGGCCTATGTGTACCGCGTCAAGGCGGCGCTGCGCGGCGAAGGCCGCATGCCCGACGAGCAGCCCGATCCGCAGGTGCCGCCCGAACTCGACCCCCACTCGCCCCAGGCCCGCCCGGCGGGGCGCTGGTAATACCGCAGGTAGCACGACATGGCATCCACTTCCCTGACTTCGATGCGCCAGTGGGCCGGCACCAACGTCCCGGCGCTGCAAGGCCTTTCCGCGCCGCTGCTGGTGGTGGCCATCCTGGCGCTGATGGTGCTGCCCATCCCGGCCTGGATGCTCGACACCTTCTTCACGCTCAACATCGCCGTGGCGCTGATGGTGATGATGGTGGCCGCCTACATGATGCGGCCGCTGGACTTTGCCGCCTTCCCCACGGTGCTGCTACTGACCACGCTGATGCGCCTGTCGCTCAACGTGGCGTCCACCCGCGTGGTGCTGCTGGAGGGCCACACCGGCCCGGGTGCGGCCGGTGCGGTGATCGAGGCCTTCGGGCACTTCCTGATCGGCGGCAACTTCGCCGTCGGCCTGATCGTGTTCGCCATCCTCGTCGTGATCAACTTCGTGGTCGTGACCAAGGGCGCCGAGCGCATCGCCGAAGTGTCCGCCCGCTTCACGCTGGACGCCATGCCCGGCAAGCAGATGGCGGTGGACGCCGACCTGAACGCCGGCCTGATCAACGAGGACGAGGCCAAGCGCCGGCGCGCCGAGGTGCAGGAGGAAGCCAACTTCTTCGGCTCCATGGACGGCGCGAGCAAGTTCGTGCGCGGCGACGCCATCGCCGGCATCCTGATCCTGATCATCAACATCGTCGGCGGCTTCACCGTGGGCATGCTGCAGCACGACCTGTCGGCGTCGGACGCGGCCAACAGCTACATCCTGCTGGCCGTGGGCGACGCGCTGGTGGCGCAGATTCCGGGCCTCTTGATCTCGGTGGCCGCCGCCATGGTGGTCTCGCGCGTGAGCAAGGGCGAGGACATGGGCGGGCAGATCGTGCGCCAGCTCTTCATGTCGCCGCGCGTGCTCGGCGTCACCGCCGCCGTGCTCATCCTGCTGGGGCTGATTCCCGGCATGCCGCACGCCGTGTTCCTCATCATGGGCAGCGCCATCGGCTACTGCGCCTGGGCGCTGCTGCAGCGCCAGCGCCAGCCCGAGCCCACCGTGGAAGAGCCCGCCCCGGTCAGCGACGGCGAAGCCAGCTGGGACGATCTGCAGCCCGTCGACCTGCTGGGCCTGGAGCTGGGCTACCGCCTGATCGCGCTGGTGGACAAGAACCGCCAGGGCGACCTGCTCACGCGCATCAAGGGCGTGCGCCGCAAGTTCGCGCAGGAGGTGGGCTTCCTGCCGCCCGCCGTGCACGTGCGCGACAACCTCGAACTCAAGCCCAGCGCCTACCGCATCACGCTGCGCGGCGTGGTCGTGGGCGAGGGCGAGGCGCACCCCGGCATGTTCCTGGCCATCAACCCCGGCGGCATCTCCACGCCGCTCATCGGCACGCCCACCACCGACCCGGCCTTCGGCCTGCCGGCGCACTGGATCGACGCGGCGCAGCGGGAAGCGGCGCAAATGGCGGGCTTTACCGTGGTTGATTCGGAAACCGTGATGGCCACCCATTTGTCACACTTGATGCAAGTGCACGCCGCCAAGCTGCTCTCGCGCACCGAGACGCAGCAGCTCGTGGAGCACGTGACGCGCCTGGCCCCCAAACTGATCGAAGAAGTCGTGCCCAAGATGGTCTCCATCACCACATTCCAGAAAGTGCTGCAGCTGCTGCTGGAGGAAGGCGTGCACATCCGCGACATCCGCACCATCATCGAAACCCTGGCCGAGCACGCCGGCAGCACGCAGGACCCGGCCGAACTGGCCCGGCGCGTGCGCATTGCCCTGGCCCCGGCCATCGTGCAGCAAATCTACGGCCCGACGCGCGAGCTGAGCGTGATCGCCATCGAACCCGGCCTGGAGCGCCTGCTGATGCAGGCCCTGGGCAACGCCAGCGGCCCGGCGCTCGACCCCGGCGTGGCCGACCTGCTCACGCACAAGGCCGCCGAAGTGGCGCTCAAGCAGGAAGAAATGGGCATGCCCGCCTGCCTGCTGGTGCCCGACCAGATCCGCAGCGCCATTGCCCGCCTGGTGCGCCGCGTGGCGCCGCGCCTGCAGGTGCTGGCGCACAGCGAAATCCCTGAAACCCACACCATCCGCATCGGCCCGATCCTCAAAGGTGCATCGTCATGAACATCAAACGCTTTCACGCCCCCACGTCACGGGAAGCCCTGGCCAAGGCACGCATGACCTTTGGTGAGGGAACGCTGATCCTGTCCAACCGCCCCACGGCGGGCGGCGTCGAGGTGGTCGCCACCGCCGAGGAAACCCTGGACGCGCTGGAATCGCCCACGTCCCTGCTCCGGCCGCAGCTTCAGGCCCAACCCCGCAGCCAGGCCGCGCCCCAGCCGGCCAGCCGCCTGCAGGAGCGCGCCGACGACCTGGCCGCCAGCCCGGTGCGGCGCCAGGCCAACGCCAGGCCGGCCGCGCCGCCGGCATACAACCCGGTGGCCAAGGACACCGAGCAACTGGCCATGAGCACGCTGTCGTTCCAGGACTACGTGCGCGAGCGCATGCTGCGCCGCCGCCACGAGGCCCTGCACGGCGTGGCCGCGCCCGAAGACAACGCCGCCCCCGCCATGCCGGCGCGGCGCCCCAGCGCCCCCGCGGCCGCGCAGCGCCCGCCCGAGCGCGGCTACGACCGCGCGGACGCCGGCGACTTCGACCGCGCCGCGGCGCAGCAGGCCGTGCAGCCCATCAATACGCCCCAGGTGGCGCGCCACAACCCCGTGCGCCCCATGCACGCGGCGCTGGGCGCCGAGCGCCTGGTCACGCGCCGCGACCAGGCCGCCGCCGCGCCCACGCTGGCCGCCGGCCTGGGGCAGCAGAACCTGCTCAAGGAACTGCAGTCCATGAAGGACCTGATCGAGGACCGCTTCAACACCCTGGCCTGGCTGGGCCAGGCGCGGCAGAACCCGATCCAGTCCAACCTGATGCTCAAGCTGATCCGCGCGGGCTACTCGCCGGCGCTCTCGCGCGCCGTGCTGGAGCACCTGCCCGAGCAACTGGGCGCCGCCGACGCGGTGCGCTGGCTCATGGAAGTGCTGGAACGCAACCTGCGCACCGACGCGCCCAGCCTGCCGCTGTACGAGGAAGGCGGCATCTACGCCATGGTGGGCGCCACCGGCGTGGGCAAGACCACCACCACGGCCAAGCTGGCGGCGCTGTGCGCGCGCGTGCACGGCCCGGCCAGTGTCGGCCTGATCACGCTGGACACCTACCGCGTGGGCGCGCACGAGCAGCTGCGCTCCTACGGCCGCATGCTCGGCGTGGTCGCCCACCTGGCGCACGACCGCGCCGCATTGCAGGACCTGCTGGGCCTGCTGGCGGGCAAGCGCATGGTGCTGATCGACACCACCGGCGTGGCGCCGCGCGACCCGCGCAAGCGCGACCTGCTCGACGTGCTCGACCTGCCCGGCGTGCGCCGCCTGCTGGTGCTCAACGCCAGCAGCCATGGCGACACGCTCGACGACGTGCTCAGCGGCTTCAAGACCGACGGCTCGCAGCAGGCCATCCTGTCCAAGGTGGACGAGGCCGTGAAGCTCGGCCCGGCGGTGGACGCGCTGATCCGCCACCAGATGCGCCTGCGCGGCATCACCAACGGCCAGCGCGTGCCCGAGGATTGGGAAATGGCCGACGCGCGCAAGCTGGTCAGCGACTCGATGCGCGCCACGGTCAAGTCCGCCTTCGACCCCAAGGCGGCCGAACTGAACTTCTTCTTCTCGCCCGCCACGGGCGAACCCGCCCAGGAACAGGAGTTTGGCGATGTGGCTTGACGCAACGCTGCACCAGGGCGCAGGCCTGCGCGACATGCTGGCGCAGCAGGAGCTGCGCGTGCTGCCGGTACTGAGCCAGTCGGGCAGCGACGTGGAGCTGGAAACCCTGTGGCAGCTGTGCGCGCACCTGCAGCGCCTGGGCTACCCGGCTGTGGTGCTGGACGGCACCGCGCCCGAATCGGACGAGGCCCCCGGCCTGCAGCACCTGCTGGGCGCCAGCACCTGGCCCGACAGCGCCGCGCTGCACGCTCCGCCGGGCGGCAACGCGTCGCTGGCCGTGGTGCCCGCCGCGCGCGGCCTGGCCTGGCTGGCCGCCACGGCGGCGCAGGGCACGGCGCTGCAGCAGCTGCAGCCGCTGTTTCGCGCCTACGCGGTGCTGGTGCTGTACGCCCCGGCGCCCCTGCAAGGCGCGCTGCTGCACGCCAGCGCCTGCATGCCGCTGGTCATGACCGGCCCGGGCGCGCAGGGCATGGTGCGCTGCTACCAGCAGCTCAAGCACATGGCGCTGCACGCCGGCCTGCGCTGCACCGTGGCGGCCATCGAGCCGCCCGGCCACAGCGCCGCGCGGCGCCGCACGGTCGAAGCACTGGAGACCCTGCAGCGCAGCGCCCGGGCGCACCTGGGGCTGCACATCCACACCACGGCGGTGGCCGCCGAGCGCCCCCAGGACCTGCAGCGCCTGGCCTTGCAACTGCTGGAAAACGGGTGCACCATTGACGGCGCCATGGCGCTGCCTGCCGCGCAGGCGCGCGCCCTGGCACCGCATCTGGATCGGAGCCACTGACTTGATGTACACCGCCAAAGGCCAGCTCGACCGGGATGCACTGCTGCGCCAGCACGTGCCCCTGGTGCGGCGCATCGCCCACCACATGATCGCCAAGCTCCCGCCCAACGTGGAGCTCGACGACCTGATCCAGGTGGGCATGATCGGCCTGAACGACGCACTGACGCGCTACGAGGCCGCGCAGGGCGTGCAGTTCGAGACCTTTGCCAGCCAGCGCATCCGCGGCGCCATGCTCGACGAACTGCGCGACGGCGACTGGATGAGCCGCAGCTCGCGCAAGAGCCAGAAGGAAATCGAGCACGCACTGCACCGCGCCGAGCAGCGCCTGGGGCGCAGCCCGATCGAATCCGAGATCGCCGACGAGCTGGGTATCAGCCTGGACGACTACCAGGCCCTGCTGGGCAAGGTGCGCGGCACCCAGCTGGTCTACCTGGAGGATATGCACGGCGACGACGGCGACGAGGGCTTCCTGGACCGCCACGTGGCCGACGCCGACGCCGACCCCATGGCCGTGCTGCGTGACCAGCGCCTGCGCACCTCGCTGGTGGCCGCCATCAAGGCGCTGCCCGAGCGCGAGCAGTACATCATGGGCATGTACTACGAGCACGACATGAACCTGAAGGAAATCGCCGCCGTGCTCGGCGTCACCGAATCACGCATCTGCCAGCTGCACAGCCAGGCCATCGCCCGGCTGCGCACCAAGATGCGCACACACTGATTCGGGCAACGTCTTAACTATTTTTTACATAGCTATTAGCGCAATACCAGCAAGCGCAAACAGCCGTTTTTATTAAGATTTTTCTACCCCGGCGCCCGGTAGATGCGCGCCGGCCCGGTAGCGGCCTGCGGCCCGTAGGTCACGCCGTCGAGCGGCGGCAGCAGCGACGCGGCCTGCTGCTGCGTCAGCGCCAGCACCCGCGCCAACTGGTCGCGCAGCATGCCCAGGGTCGCGGCCACGGCCTGCACGCGCTGGCGCGGCGCCTGCGGCCAGGCCTGCCAGCCGCCCGCGGGCTGCAGGTGCGCCAGGGCAGCGGCGGCGTCGCGCAGCTGCTGCGCCAGTTCCTGCAATGCCTGCGGGTCAGAAGCAAGAAGCGCAGCCTGCAAGTCCTGCAGCTGCGCTTCGATGGTGGCCAGGGCGGTGTCCGGATCGGGATTCATGGCGCCCTAGTCTATGTCCGTTCTCCCTGTTCGGGTGTGTCTTTACCCGCGCCTTCAGCCGCGGGAATGCGACAGGGATTCGTAGGCGTTGGCCAGCAGCTTGTCGGCCACGGCCTCGGCGTCCACGGTGAAGGTGCCGTTCTCGATGGCTGTCTTGACGGCCTTGACCTTGCCCGCGTCGAATTCGGCGGAGCCACGCCCCACGTCGGCGCTGCGCACGTTGGCCGACAGAGTGACCGGCACGCCCGCGGCAGCGCGTGCGGCGCCTTGCGCGGCGGCCTCGGCGGCAGGAGCGGGCGCCGCAGCCTTGGCCTGCTGCTTGGTGGCAGCCGCCTGCGACAGGGCACTCGCAATATCCGGGTTGTTACCAATCTTCATAGCTCTCTCCACCACCCACGTGGGGCTTGTAGCCATGTTATCGGCCGGCAGGCGGAAGACTTTAGGCATTCTTCCAGCCCCAAAAGGCTATAAAACCGCCTCCACCGTTCCATCTTCCTGCACAGTACCACCGACGACTCGGCCATTGGTCATGCGGATGCGCACACTCTCTCCAGCGGCTCCCGCATTCATGGCACGCCCCGACGATGTTACCGAAAACCCCGCCCCCTGCACCAGCACCCGCACCGAAGCGCCGGCCTTGAACAGCTCCGGCGCGCGCACCATGCCCTGGCGCAGCGCCTGGCCGGCCACCAACGGGCGCGCCGCCACCTTGCCCAGCCAGCCCTGGGGGTTGGCCAGCACGGCGGCGGTCTCGGCGGCCCAGTCCACCTCGGTCTGCATCACGTCCTGCTCGGTCAGCGCCGCGCCGGTGGACACGTTGCCCACCAGCACCCAGGCCGGGCCCCAGGCCTTGACGGTGATCGGCAGGAACACGTTCCAGTGCGTCTGCCCCTCCACGCAGCGCAGCCCCAGGCGGGTGCGCCCCCACAGGCGCGCGCCCCGGGGCAGGTAGGGTTCGACGCGCGCGCACGGCGCCAGGCGCAGGCGCGGGTCGAGCTGGCCCACGCTGACCTCCATGCGCAGCGGCATCTCGTCGGGCTCCAGGCGCTGCAGCGCCTGGTCGAGCCACTGCTGGCTCAGCGCGCCCAGATCCTGCTGCGCGGCGTTGTCCTGCGCGCCCGCGGGCGCTGCGGCCAGCGCCAGCAGGCCGCACAGCGCGGGCGCACACAAGCGTGCAAAAAGATTCATGGCGTTCTCCTGAGGGCCCGGCCGGCGGGCTTTATGGCGACGCTGAAGAAGTCCCCGCGATGGCGCGCGCCCTGGTTTGGGATGGGCTGCAAGGCGCAAAGCGCAGCAATAGCCGTAGCTATTGCGAGCATTTGCAACGCCGCAGACCGTCACAAAGCAGGGATGCGCGACACGCGAGGGACTTCTTCAGCGTCGCCTTTATCACGCCTGCCACTCTAGTGCCGGATGCACGCCGCAAAAGCCCGGAACAACGCGCCAATCGCGGCGTTCTTCGCGCTTTAGAAAAGCGCCGGCACTTCCACAATCGATGCACGCCCAAGGCCCATCCGCCCCAGGGCCACGCAACCCGCACTTCCGAGGCCGACATGCTCGACAAGCTGACACAGAAACTGGACTTCCAAGGCAACGCGCTGCTGCTGCGTGCCGAGCGCCAGCGTGTCATTTCGAGCAATATCGCCAACGCCGACACCCCCGGCTACGTGGCGCGCGACTTCAAGTTCGCCGACGCCATGCGCGCCGCCGCCCGGGAGCAGGCGCCCAACCCGATGCGCCAGCAAAGCGTGACCGACCCGCGCCACATTCCGCTGCCCACGCCCGGCGCGGACGGCGGCCAGTCCACCCTGGCCTACGCCGTGCAGACCCAGCCCAGCCTGGACAACAACAGCGTGGACATGGACCGCGAGCGCGCCGCCTTCGTCAACAACGCGGTGCGCTACGAGGCCACGCTGCGCTTCATCAACGGCAACGTCAACACCATGCTCAGCGCCATCAAGGGCCAGTAACCGATCAGCGAGGCAACGCCATGTCCATGCTCTCCATCTTCAACGTCTCGGGCAGCGCGATCAGCGCGCAGGCGCAGCGCCTGAACGTGGTGGCCAGCAACCTGGCCAACGTGGACGCCGTGGCCGGCCCCGACGGCCAGGCCTACAAGGCGCGCCAGGTGGTGTTCCAGACCACGCCGATGGGCGAGGACGGCGCCGCCGGCGTGCGCGTCTCCAGCATCCAGGAAAGCGACGTGCCGGGCCGGCGCGTGCACGACCCGCAGAACCCGCTGGCCGATGCCCAGGGCTACGTCACGCATTCCAACGTCAACGCCGTCGAGGAGATGGTCAACATGATCTCGGCCTCGCGCTCGTACCAGAACAACGTCGAGGTCATGAACACGGCCAAGACGCTGCTGCTCAAGACGATCCAGATGGGCCAGTGACCCTTTCGGAGTAAACCGCCATGATCCTCAACCCCATAGGCTCCAGCCCCACCATCAACACCGGCGGCACCAGCGCCAACACCGACCCGGCGGCGATGCAGGACCGCTTCCTCAAGCTGCTGGTCGCGCAGTTGAACAACCAGGATCCGATGAACCCGCTGGACAACGCGCAGATGACGACGCAGATGGCGCAGATCAACACCGTCACCGGGCTGCAGCAGCTGAACCTGACCATGCAGACCATGGCCGAGCAGTTCACCACCATGCAGCAGATCCAGGGCACCAGCATGATCGGCCGCTCGGTGCTGTCCGAGGGCGACAGCCTTACCACGACCGACGGCGTGGCCACCGGCCAGTTCGACCTGGCCAGCGCCGCCACCAACGTGCGCGTGGACATCGTCACCCCCGGCGGCGTGGTGGTCGGCAGCGTGGACCTGGGCGCGCTGGGCAAGGGCCGGGGCGATTTCGAATGGGACGCCAGCCAGTACGCCGGCGACACCAGCAGCCTGCATTTCGTGGTGAACGCCAGCACCGCCGAAGGCGCGGTAGACGCCACGCCGCTGACCCAGTCCAAGGTGGTGGCCACCGGCTCCAGCGCCGGCGCGCTGACGCTGACGCTGGAGAACGGCGACACCGTCAACTACGCAAACATCCGCGGCGTGCTCTGAGCGGCCGCCCCCACACCCGCACCAGATCAGCACCAGGAGAGCACCATGGGATTCCAGCAAGGCCTGTCGGGCCTGAACGCATCGGCCAAGAACCTCGACGTCATCGGCCACAACATCGCCAACTCCCAGACCACGGGCTTCAAGTCCTCGCGCACCGAGTTCGCCGCCATGGTGGCCACGGCCATCGGCAGCGCCGGCGGCCTGAACTCGGGCATCGGCGTGGAGGTCGAAGCCATCGCCCAGCAGTTCAACCAGGGCAACATCACCGTCACCGGCAACAGCCTGGACGTGGCCATCAATGGCGACGGCTTCTTCACGCTGCAGCAGCCCGACGGCTCGCTCGCCTACACGCGCGCCGGCGACTTCAAGCTCGACACCGAGGGCAACGTCATCACCAACAGCGGCGGCAAGGTCATGGGCTACCCCACCGACCCCGTGACCGGCCAGCGCACGTCGAGCGCGCCGCAGCCGCTGTCGTTCCCCACGTCCGCGCCGATTCCGGCCAAGCAGACGACCACGGTCACCGCCACGTTCAACCTGGACGCGCGCGCGCCCGACGCCGCCGGCAACCCCACCGCCACGCCGCCGGTGGCGGCCACGCCGCGCTCGACCTACGGCACGTCGCTCAACGTCTACGACAGCCAGGGCGTGGCCAAGCCGGTGAACCTGTACTTCGAGAAGAACGGCGCCAACACCTGGGACGTGTACGACCAGCTCGACGACCCCACCGCGGTGCCGCCCGTGGTGGCCACGCCCATCGGCCAGATCACCTTCGACAACAACGGCAACATCGTCGGCCCGGCCGCCACGCCGCCGGCCACGGGCTTTACCCTGCCGCTGACCGTCACCCCCACCCCGCCCAACCCGAACAACCTGCCGACCTACACGGTGGACATCAACCTGGACGGCGTGACGCAGTTCGGCACCAAGTTCGCCGTCTCCGAGCTGACGCAGGACGGCTACACCTCGGGCGAGCTGACGGGCATCAACATCGGCAACGACGGCGTCATCATGACGCGCTACTCCAACGGCGTGACGCGCTCCGAGGGCCAGTTCGCGCTGGCGAGCTTTCGCAACACCCAGGGCCTGTCCGAGATCGGCGGCAACAACTGGGTCGAGACCTACGCCTCGGGCCAGCCGGTCTACGGCGCGCCCACCGACGGCGCCTTCGGTGCGCTGCGCTCGGGCGCGCTGGAGGATTCGAACGTCGACCTGACCGCCGAGCTGGTCAACATGATGACCGCGCAGCGCGCCTACCAGGCCAACGCGCAGACCATCAAGACGCAGGACCAGGTCATGTCCACGCTGGTGAACCTGCGCTGACGCCGCCTGAACCGGGAGCCTTGCCATGGACCACATCATCTACACCTCGATGACCGGCGCCAGCGCCGCCGCCAACCGGCAGGCGGTGCTGGCCAACAACCTGGCCAACGCTTCGACCAACGGCTTTCGCTCCGAGATGTACAACTTCCGCTCCGTGCCCGTGCAGGGCGACGGCGCCAGCACGCGCGTGTTCGCGCTCGAAGCCACCAGCGGCCACCGCGACACCCCCGGCCCGGCGCAGAACACCGGGCGCAACCTGGACGCGATGGCCGTGGGCAGCGCCTGGTTCGCCGTGCAGGGGCTCGACGGCGTGGAGGCCTACACCCGCGCCGGCAACTTCCAGGTCACGCCCGCAGGCCAGCTGGTCACCGCCACCGGCCTGCCCGTGCTGTCCGACGGCGGCGCGCCCATCGACGTGCCGCCCGACGCGCAAGTCGTGCTGGGCGGCGACGGCACCATCACGGCGCAGGTGGCCGGCCAGCCGCCGCAGCCGGTGGGCCGCATCAAGCTGGCCACGCCCACCGCCGACACCCCGCTGCAGCGCGGCGACGACGGGCTGTTTCGCACCGCCGGCGGCGACCCGCTGCCCGCCGACCCCAACGCCGGCATGCGCGCCGGCATGCTCGAAGGCTCGAACGTCAACGCCGTCGAGAACATGGTCGGCATGATCGCCGCGGCGCGCCAGTTCGAGCAGCAGATGCGCCTGCTGTCCACCGCCGAGAGCGACGACAAGACCGCCGGCCAACTCCTGAGCCTGAACGGCTGAGACTCCGAAGGACTACCGCCATGATGAATTCCCTGTGGATTGCCAAGACCGGCATGACCGCCCAGCAGACCAACCTGGACGTGATATCGCACAACCTGGCCAACGTCTCGACGACCGGCTTCAAGCGCAACAACGCGGTGTTCGAGGATCTGATCTACCAGAACCTGCGCCAGGTCGGCAGCCAGACCACCGAGGACA
>Ga0222429_100722_pt1 | contig 15572 bp, 17 predicted proteins | sample 1B50Ametagenome_FD_182475 | JGI IMG/M metagenome (GOLD analysis project Ga0222429, IMG submission 182475) | Enriched microbial communities from leaf-cutter ant dump, University of Wisconsin, Madison, United States - 1B50A (version 2) | ecosystem: Environmental > Terrestrial > Nest > Insects nest...
ACAGATTTAATGGATAAAATAGCGCCCAAAAGCGGATATGTGTATATTTACATCAGCAATGAGAGTCCGGTAAACGTGTATTTTGATAATTTGCAGGTGATCCATACCCGGGGACCGATCCTGGAGGAAACACATTATTACCCGTTCGGGTTGACTATGGCGGGGATAAGCTCCAAGGCGCTGGGAGGAATTGCTGAAAATAAGTATAGGTTTAATGGTATTGAGCATAACAATGATTTTGATCTGAATATGTATGATGCATTTTACCGAAATCTTGATCCGCAGATAGGTAGATGGTGGCAGATAGACCCGAAACCCAATGACTCTGAAAGTCTGTATGCTGCGATGGGAAATAATCCGATCTTGTATTCAGACTTTTTAGGTGACACATCTATTTTAAGCCAAGCAGCTAATGCATTTTGGGGAGGGGTGGATTGGGTCAACCGAAATCTTAATCCGCTTGTGGATCTTTATCATCTCACTACCGGAAAAGATTTTATTACCGGAGAGGATGTATCGAGAGGTTCAGCAGGAACAGGGTTAGCCATGTCTTTAATACCGGGCGGCAAAGTTGAAGGTGCAGCATTAAAGACTTTTGAAAAAACTGTCGTAAAAGAAGGTGCTGAGGTTGTAGAGAAAGATATTGTATCCAAAGGCGTTGCAAGTTTAGACAATAATGCTTTAGTCGCAGCAACGCGAGAGGGGCAAAAAGAAGCTGTGGTTAAAGCAATTGGTGATAACACTCCAATTGTTTCAATTAGTGCTGCAAAAGAATATCTCGCTTGGGGTAATAAATCAGACCTAAAGGCATTTATGACTGAAATTGGTGCTACTATTAGCAAAAATGGTGCGGGGAATGCTCAAATTAGTCAGCTACAAAATACTGCAAAATCACTAGGAAGGTCTCTTAAATCCATAGATGCAAGCATTGCTGGAGGTGCGATAAATAATAATGCTACATTAATTACAAATGATAGAAAATTGTCCAATTTTTTAAAAGCTATTAATCAGCCAGTTAAAAATTATTAAAATGGGTTCTTACAATATATTGCACACAACTGTTCTTTGTTCCAATTGTAAAAATTTCTATTCTGGTAAAATCCAGTTTAAGTTCGGAAATACATGGCAGTTTCATTATAAACTCGGAGAGAAAATTACTTGGGGGGGAAATGATACTGGGATTGCCAATGCACCTAAGGTTAAGGTGTATGGGATACTTGAGGAAAATTTATGTCCTATCTGCAAGAATGTTAACGAAGATAATGAATTTGATATTTTATTTGAAAATGATATAATAAAATGTGTTCAAATTATTTCTAATCCTGAAGATTACCTTGAGTCTGATTTTGATATCATGATCAAATAAGATTTTTGCGCTGTAAGAAATTAAGCCTGGCAACGCCGGGCTTAGTATATTTTTACGAGGCATACGCCTGTTTGGTTCTTACATCCCGTAAAAATCCGCCAATCACTCTAAGCAAAGCCATTTAACTTCTCCGTAGAATCTGCCTGAACGAAGCCTGTGCTTGGCAGGCGACCCTGTGAATTGGCATATATAACAACATACTTTCACAGTAAGTCCAAGCGTATGTAAATTGGATATTGCTGGATCACCTGTCCCGCAAGCAAAGCGCTGCGGGAAGCAGTTTAAATATGTCAGTGAGGGCATCGGTTTTGAGCAGGTAGAGAATAACGAAGAACTTGAGGAATCAGCATCGCTGGTAACCCAAAACAGATATCTTTATATATATATGTTAGTAATGAAACCCCTAACATATACATGTTCTTTGATAATCTACAAGTGACGTATACCAGAGGACTGATCCTGAAGGAAATGGAGCGAAGCGGAATTCGCTCATGCCAAATAACAATAAATATGCTATGAGCAAACGCACTATTATCCTTTTGGACTTACCATGGCGGGGATATCATCAAAGGCGCTAAATGGACTGGCGAAAAATAAGTATAAATACAATGGCATCGAACAAAACACAGACTTCGATCTGAATATGTATGATGCATTTTACCGTAATCTTGATCCGCAGATAGGTAGATTCTGGCAAATAGATCCTGAAGCCGAAATGTTGGAAGAATACTCTCCATATGCGAGCATGTATAATAATCCAATAAGCAATACTGATCCGTTAGGAGATTTTGCAACCCGATTTGGAGCCTGGCTACATAAAATCTTTCATGGAGGAGGATCGATTCAGCAGAACGGCCATGGTGAGTGGTCAGTATTAAAAGTAAAGCCGATATACTCTGACGATGGTAATACGATGTTTGTAATACAGAGATATTACGGCAAAGGCAGGAATCAATTATTCTGCAGCAGCAGAAGCAGCGGCGCGTGACTATAGAATAATAGCCGACATAGAGGTGAATGGTGATCGATCAATGTATCAGATGTATGATTCTGAAGAAGAAGCAGGGAAAGCGGCCTTAAGCTATATTGGACTTGCGGTACCCGTAGCACTAAAGGCTGGAACAAATGCAGTTAATGCGGGAAGTAATGTTTCTAAAGTTCTAACAAGAGGCGAAAGGCTTGCTATGTTAAAAGAAAGGTTACTAAATGCCCCTATGCCTAAAAATCCTAAAGAGGCTTTAAAATTAATCAATAACACTTTGGACAAGATTGAAAAGACTCATGCTGGACCCAACGATAGAATGTTTGGTATACTTGATAATAAATACGTAACGATTAATGCCAATGGAAGTATGACAGCTTTAACAAAGGGCCATAGGATAGAAATTCAAGCAAATGGAAGTTTTAGCATTTTTGAGAGAAGTACAGGTAATCTATTTTTATCGAAATAAGAGATGAATGAAATGTATAATTATACAATAGAACTTCTCAAGAAGTTAGCTATTAAGTACGATGTTTACTCTTTTGCATCAGAAATAAGAATTGTAGATGTCTGGTACAATGATAAGTTTTATGTTTTTCAATTCGAAAATAATTTTATTGGTTTTTCAGAAGTAAATAAAGATAATGTAGGATTTGATACAATACCTGATGAAAAGTTTTATGACGCAGAAATGTTTAAGCAAAAATTATTGACCATACTGGAAGTCGAATAATTTCATTCCGAGCAACTTATCTTGTAAGACACGTTGCGTATATTGTACCGATGTAAGCTACTAAGCCCAGCTAATGTAGACTGTTGTATTTTATGAAGCATATGCTTTTTTAGCTTTATGGTCTCTTAGAAAAGCATCCATGAGAGCGAACAGGTGTGCTTTATCATCGGGCGGCAGTACAGCTTCGCCGCGTTCATACTTACCGATTGGTGCTCACAGAAGAGCAAAAGCAGGACATTTATCCCACTGCCAACCTGGAGGGTAGCCTAAGGCGGCTTGGAAATCTAAAATGGTAGTATAATGATAATTAAAGGAAAGATAATTGAACTGATTAATCGGAATGACATAGCTGATAAACAGACAATAGAAATTTCAGATTCAATTATAAAAAAGATTGATCTCCTGAATTGTGAAATCAATGAAGTTTTATCGATTCGAAATTGTATTGTTTATGAATTTGACATTCATTCTTGTTGGTTGAGAAAAGGTTTGCTATTTGGAAATAATCAAGTACACAGTTATGTGGACTATCAAATGGGGGGACATAATGAGGAGATTATCTGCTTTAGACGTAACATTTTTTTTAGTTTTGTAAATTTCTTTGACTGCCATTTCGAGCATCAGATTGAGTTATATGAGAACATTTTTACTAAAGGAACTAATTTACTTGGCAACCAAAATGAAGGATTTGTTAATACATTCGATAAGACTCCAGTTATTTATGGAAATATCGGTGCACTCAATGCAGACGGGGTTGGATTTGATTAATTTTCGGCAACCCCAAGCTTCTAGCTTGAGTCGTGAGTTAACGGAGCAATAGTCATAACGAAAATGCAAAAGCCCGGCATAATGCTGAGTTTTTGCATTTGTGAAGTGTGTGCTTTTTCTTCCAGATGTTGGTGTCTGGCTGCATCGCTGTTGTTGGTATGTAGCCTAGCAAGTAAGTATGGCATACCAACAACAGGCGTTTGGGAGAAACTACATTAATTTCCTGAACTCCCGGAACTATACCACCAATAAGACTAAGCCTGCCTGAGCTGGATATTGTTGGATAGCCTGTCCCGCAAGCAAAGCGCTGCGGGAAGCAGTTTAAATATGTCAGTGAGGGCATCTGTTTTGAGCGGGTAGAGAATAACGAAGAACTTAAGGAATCAGCATCGCTGGTAACCCAAAACGGTTATCTTTTTGTATATGTTAGTAATGAAACGCCTAACATATATCTGTTCTTTGATAACCTACGGGTGACCCATACTAGAGGACCGATCCTGGAGGAAATGGAGCGAAGCGGAATTCGCTCATGCCGAATAACAATAAATATGCTATGAGCAAACCCATTATTATCCGTTCGGTCTGTCGATGGCGGGCATAAGCAGCAAGGCTTTAAACGGGATAGGGGAAAACAAATACAAATACAACGGCAAGGAAGAACAAAGAAAAGAGTTCAGCGATGGCAGTGGATTGGATTGGCTGGATTATGGGGCGAGGATGTACGATAACCAGATAGGAAGGTGGCATGTGATTGATCCGCTAAGCGAAAAATTTCATTCGTTTTCACCATTTAACTATGTGCTAGATAATCCCTTGTCGTTCATTGATCCTGATGGAATGGACACCCATTTGTCTGGTGCAGCTGCACAAGATTTTTTTCGACAACTTCAAAGTGCATCGAGTGTGGGTCGTAATGTAAGCGCTAATGCTGCTGATATTATTGCACACAGGACAATGCTGGAACATGGAGGGGAAAATGATGAAAACTTTACGATAAAGGGGGTAATGCCAGTTTATGAATCAGTTACTCCCAGCATCTACGGACATATTAATTATGCAATTACAGGTCTAAGCTATAGCAATGTATTAACAAGAGGTTTTCCTAGCGACAGGCAAAAACATCGTAATTTGGCACTTAGACCTTGGGAAAAGGGGTTTATTCCCTTTGGGTATTCTCCAGACGAATATCCTTTTGCTGGAAGCTACGAAGGCGGCTATGATACAGAAGTTGGAAGGCCTGTACATACAGCATTGGTTCCAAATTGGGAGCAAGGTATACAGGCAGGTCAATTAGGTGCTTTATATTCTTTTCTAAATATCGGAGATAGATATTTAGTTTTGCCTGTACCAAAAAATATTAATCCCAATCCTTATGGATATCCGAGTTATAGGCATAATCCGAATGGAAGTTTCACGCCAGTTGGGCATTTAATTTATCATCCTGATTATAAACCACAACCAAAATATTGGCAGGTTCCGATAATACTATTTCATATTACGAATAATTTTTATGAAATATCCACAAAAGACATTATGAAAGCTCTACTTACTCCGATTCCTTGTGGATGCCCTAATTAGATGGTTAAATCATTTAGAAAAAACTTTATGTTTGAACCTTTAGATAACTGTGAAATATATAATTTTAGCTTAGTTCAGCAACTAGTTAGTTTTTCGATACTATAATACATTCATGGTATTAAGTACTATGAGATTTGGGATGGTTTAGTTATAAAACTTTTGTGATCTAAAAAGTTGATAGGTGTAAGTCTCTATCGTAGCTAGTTGATGAAAAAACACAATTGTTTAAACCTTAAAAAAATGACAAATTGAGATCTTCTTTGGATTTCTTCCGGTTAGAAAAGGCATTACTGCAAGGGAATTCACCTTTATTAAAGATTCTAAGTGCCGGATTAACTGAGTTTGAAATAGAATTAAGGTTTAAAGAAACTGGTTTGGCTTTTCCTGAAGATTTGTTACAGTTGTATATGTGGAAAAATGGGATAGATAAAAGTAAGGTTGAGCTTTATCCGCAAATTGATCCAAGTTTATTTATACTAGGGCGGTTTTATTCCTTAGATGAAAATCTTGAATATTATAGATATTATGTTTTCAATAATTATTGGAGCAAGAATTTGTTCCCAATATTTAGTGCTGGTAATAGCGAATTTTTTCTGATTAATTGTGATGAACAATCTACTAAAGAATTTGGTAAATTGTACTATTACTCAACAACAGACTATCTCGCATTAGAACCAATTACAGTTTTTGACAGTCTTAAAAATTTAATTCGGGATGTAACAGAATGTTATCGTAAGGGGATATTTGTGTATGATAGTGAAAACAACAACTTGATCGTAACAAATTCGGAAGAGGAAATTAAAATACACCTTGCCAACAATCCTGAGTCTGCATATTGGACTAAGTTATAGGCTCTCCGTGTGCGTGGTACCCAGTTCACGCGTCCCGATTGTATCATTGCGATTATCAATCAGGTTCTTTGGTTGAGCTTTTGATGCAGCGATTAGCGGTAGCGTATGAACTTCTATGCCGATGAACGTTGGACCCGGCGCTGTGTTGCCAATTTCTGAAGTATCAGGTTATTCTGCTACAAGAGGACGGTCAATTTTATAAAAAAACCTTCTCCCCCTTGTAACTGGTACAAATTCATTTGTTTAAATTCGGCGTTACAGGACTCGATTTGAGAAGATTTAAATCATCGCTTGCAGCAGCAGGAAAAGGTGCAAAGGGGATTGTATCTTCGTCTGCTTATACAAAAAGCCAGGCTCATTTATATGAGAAATATTTGCGTAGCTTACATTTTAATTCCACCGGTTTACGTGAGTTGCAAGGTATGAAAGTTCCGTACCCAGTTGATTTTAAAACAGGAAAACCTATTGGTTTAAAGTAAAACAATATAATGTGAATAAGATATCGAGAACACTTTTTTGGTTTGAGGATGAAAATGAAGTGATCAATGAGTTGGTTCATGACTTTTTGGGATTGGGTACGTTGTTAAATCGTCTTTTAAATGAAAAGTATACCGGAAAAAAAATCCAATTCATAAACCTTGATTTTTCGACGCCCGAAAATTATAACCGATTTCCTTCCTCACCTAAAGAGGAGCCTCACTATTACGGTGGTCATCTACGATATTATGGTGTATTTGATCTGGAAGAGTTTTCAAATTTGAATTGGAAAGAGAAAACAAACTTTGTATGGGAGCATGGGTGTAAAAATTTGATCAAATCGGCAAAAATAATTGGGAATACAGACCTTTTAGAAGCTGTTCAATATGCCTATAAGAAAGGGCTTAAGATCGATCTCAATCCTGACTACCAGGTTGTGGAAACCACCTTTGAGTTAAATGGAGAAAAATTTACTGCGGCTGTTTGGATCAATTTCAAAAGGGATGGTATGTATTCAAAGTTAACGGTTGAAAATAATGACAAAATTGTTTTTGAAAAAGATCTTCAGGGGGCAGAGAATGGGACAGAATTTTTCCTGGATATGTATAAAGGGATAGAATTTAAAAATAATGTTATAATTATAAAAGGACCAAAAGATGCAGGATTACCTTTGAAAATTCCCTTTAAATTTCCGCCAGAGACAGCTTGAGCTAAGCCGGTTAGTAGCAAAAGACTCTGAGGGTGGATCTATTATAAAATTCAGATACGGATCAAATGAACTGAGCTTATTTACCTGTTGCTTTAATGTCAGGAAAATACAGAGCAATCAGCAGAAGTACCCACTCTGTGGCTGTTATGAATAACCGACTTGCATGAAAAAGTTCATACACTTAACCAATTGATAAATTAAAATTTAAGCTCCCCTTATGTGCAAAGAGTCATGAAATCGAGCGACGACCAACCAGTATTTATTATGTACCGGCCCGATCCGAAAGTATTTCATATTTGCCTGGAAGTAGGCAGTACGTACTACTGCTGGTGGAGCAATTATCCGCCTACACAGGATAACCGGTTTGCACGAAGAATAACCCGGTTAAAAGCGACATCTCTTCTGGATATACCCCAAAAACAAGTTTATGATAAAGGGACATCTACTGTAAACAAAGGTGATGATAGGGCTGCTACTGAAAAGAAAATTAAAGCTGGCGTCAAGCAAAAGTATTTCTCTTTTATCCTAAATGGTAAGATACTTAAAGGTAGGTTTATTATTAAGCAAACACCCGGTGGCACAATGCTTCAGAAATTCAAGGATAAATTTGCTGTTGAAGAAGACATCCTTAACCAAGATTTAAGCAGGACCGTCGACCTGATGATTCCGGATTATGACCCTGATGCGATCAAGCTGAATTACCCCAAAAGCCGAAAGGCACCAGGGAAATCTGAGAGAGAAAAGTCATTTTGGGAAACAGAGGAAGAACCAGCGGAAGAAATAACTGCCGATAAGAAAATAGGCAATACAGAGTATCATTTTGCTTTTTACACCTCTGATGACGGGTCAGAACTATGTGTTGTATCAAATACAAGGAACGAGGTTTTAGTTTTAGAAAAGGATGGTAAAAATTGGCAACCACTTAACCCTATTAAAGGCGCAGTGTTGAGAAAGGAGAAAGAATTGGCAGAACATGCTAAGGCGCTATACCAATTGCGAGACAAGAGATGGTGATAAGGACTGGGTTGTTATCATAGCATCTCCGCGTGTATTGAGAGTCATTTTCGGGACTGCTATTTATTTCCAGAAGAAAATTTATTGGTAGAATTAAGTAAGAATAAGTGAAAGGATGTCTAACTTTATGGTGTTAACGTTAAGCGTTAGAAAGACGGGTAAGGTTAATGAAACTTAGTTCTTGCAGGTAGACCAAAAGTAGACCCAAAAAAAATCATAGCTGATTTTCAACAAGATATAGAGACTTAAGCGGACCCGTCCGAACTCGATTTTTATGAACCTGATATTGTCCTTTATTCTTTTCCAACGATCCCGTATAGTTATCAAGCTGTTTAATTTACCTCCCTTACTATTTTATTTTTTTGGTCTGTCAGACACCGTGAGCCAAACAAGGAAGTAAAAGGACGTTGAGAATACGCGTGAAAAGTTTGCACCTATTTTTGGGTCAGTTTTGAGTTTTAATTTGTTACATAGATTCTTTGAGCGTATTCAGAGCGATCCGCGTATTGGGGCTTCGCATATTGCCTTATTTACTGCTATGATACAACTGAGCCAGGATGATGTTAAGGTGGTTTTCTATGGCAGAGAATTGAGACAGGTAGCCAAAATAGGCAGTTCCCGTACATATTTTAAAATATTAAGAGACCTGCAGGAGTGTGAATATATCGAATACAAAAAAGGATACAATCGTTGGGAAAAAAGCCTGGCACTGTTTAAAATTTGATCAGCTTTTAAAAACCTGTGCGTATGATAAATAAAGAAGACCTGGTGGTAATGAGAGCCATTTCAATTTGCTTTAAACCTTTTTTGAAAACCGAGGAAGCGCTGATTTATTGCAACCTTGGAAGAACCCAGTTTTCTAAACGGTGTGATGAGAGCCGGGTGTACAAAAATAATAACGGCTACTACAAACGCGAAGAGCTGGACAAGATGATGGAGGGTGAAACAGACAGTTCCGCAAGAGTGAAGATCCGGTTGAAAGGTTGATGCAAAAACAAAAAAGAGAGGATAGCCTCTCTTTTTTGTTTAATTACTGCTTGTTCTTGTGTAGCTGTAAGAATAGTTAACTGGCTGAGACGTATATGTGTAGTGATCCGTTTTGCTGCCGGGGACGGGTGGGGTTGGGCTACCTCCCTCTGATGGTAAGAGACTGATTGCTTCCGTCTGTGGCTTGGGACGATGGCGTTTATATGTCTTTCGCACATGCGTTGTGGTTGTATGCCCGAGTAAATAGGCTACGGTGGCTTCGTCTACTCTTTCATCCTGCAACAAAATTGAGAAACTCAGCCTTGCGCAGGACCAGGTAATATGTTTGTCGATACCTGCACTTCTTACCCATTCTCCGAGTATTTTATTGGCCCCGTTTAATGTAGGTAACTGAAAGACGTATTCCGTTCTGTCGTCACCGGAAGCATATTTTTTTCTTTGTCGATTAAGTATTTTTAGTGCGATCGGATGCAAGGTAATAACAACCGGCTTATTGGTTTTTCGCTGAATGATCCTTGTTACAAGGGTATTTTCTTTGATGTCAGACCATTTTAGCTGCTTAACATCAACCCATCTCAACGCGGTATAGAGGGAAAAAATAAAAGCTGCTCCCACTTCTTCGTTCTTGCAGGGCGTTTGTAATAAGGCTGCATATTCATATGATTCCAGGTTCTCTTTTAAGACAACAGATGGATTGAAAATAGCACTTACCTTTTCTACCGGGTTTGCATAGAAATATTTGTCTTTGGTAGCTGCTTCTATTACCCATTTAAAGCGTGCGAAATAGTTTTGCGGTGTTTCCCCTGTCAGTCTATCCAAAAGATATTGCCTGAAACGTTTGCAAAAATTTTCAGTTATCTCTGTCGGCATAATGTAGGCTTTAGCTACAAATGCCCTAAAATGATTTAAGCTGCATTCCAGATGCCGGTTTCCCTCTTTTTTATTTTCCCTGACATATTCTTTGTAATAGTCAAGAAAGTTAGTTTTAAACTTATGGCTGGGAATATACGCGCCGCCGGTCGCCTGTATATCGAGGATCATCTGACTTTTCTTTGTCTCCAGAATGAGTAAAGCCTCCTTGTTATGGCTTTTTTGTATTTCGTCTTTTGGATTTGTATAAGTAAATACACCGGTTGCCGGGCGCATCCCTTTTTCCCGTCCGAAGTTGTAATAGTAATGTAGTTTATCACCCTTTCTGTTAGGAGCTTTTATAAATTCCATATTTCACGATCTTAATAGTTAAGAAATCATACCTCACCGATGATTGTCAAAAAAAGGAAAATTTGATAGCAATGAGGTATTTAGATTTTGCCCATCATTTGAAAGAAAATGGAGCCATACCAAAGCAAGCGCTCTGGATTCTTTTCTATTGAAACCATTACGGTGGCTGGCCTGCAACAATTTTTATACAGTATCCTGACCGGAAAAACGATAGAAAACGGGTGTACAAATTTGTACGAAAACTGCTTGTCATCTGCTTGTCATTTGCTTGTCAAAATGACCGGCAGTAAGCGTAAAAAAGCGGTAAAAAACAGATCCTCTAAAAAAGAAAAAGTCTTGTAAATCAATGACTTACAAGACTTCTAATGTGCCCAGAACAGGAATCGAACCTGCACATTGTTGCCAATACCAGATTTTGAGTCTGACGCGTCTACCAGTTCCGCCATCTGGGCGCTTAAATCGGGTTGCAATATTACACATTCTCTTTTTAACCACCATAGAAAATGTTGTATCCGGTAAAATAATTCTGCGGGCTTATTCATTATTTTTGAGGCATATGGATTATAACAGTTTTATAAGTACGGTTGCAGATGCCGTGCCGCCTGTTTCGGTATCTTCTTACCTGCAGGCATTGTGGTACGATGCAAAAGGCGACTGGGACAAAAGTCACGATATTGTGCAGGATCTTCAGGACGACAGAGCGTCCTGGATACATGCTTACCTGCACAGGAAGGAAGGCGATACCGGTAATGCCCGCTATTGGTATCATCGCGCCGGCCGACCATTTCCCCGCGTATCCCTGCAGGAAGAATGGGAAGAGATCGTGAAAGAACTGCTGGAAACAGGTTATTGAACAAATATGCCGGCTGTGAAGCCGGCATATTAAAAGGTGAGGTAACTAAGCTTAAGTATGTGCTAAAATGGCAAATCATCCACAGCCGATGTCTCCGTATTTCCGGCGCTGCTCATCTGTGGTTCCGGCACATTTTCATCAGAACGCCCGGGTCCGCCACTGCCCAGCAGCTGCACATTAAAGACCCTTAAAGTAAGCGATGCGCCAAATGTTCCGTCATTACGGGTAAAAGTTCTGATCTCGGGAGTGCCCTCTGCGTATACCTGGGTGCCTTTTCTCAGGTAAGGCGCAATACCCGTCCTGTCCGTCCAGTAAGCACATTCCACCCATGTGGTTTTTTCCTTTTGTTGCCCGGAGGAATCCCTGAATTTTTCCGTATGCGCTACGTTAAAATTAATCACGGATTTCCCGTTGACTGTGTTGGTAATACAGTCCTTTCCTAAATTTCCAATTACCTGTAACTTGATCATAGCATCTGCTTTATGTTGGTTTAAAACTTCAAGTTAGTCAATTTATGTCATTGTATAGCATGCTATATCAACTGGAGTGTATTTCATATGATGACGCCAGGAGCACCGTGAACGGCGGGGAATATAATTACCCGGTGAAATGTGAGAAAGTAGTTTTAACAATAGACAAAATGACAGTGTGCAGAAGCGGTACAGTATTTGTTTAATGTTTAAACATTGATTTATTATTACCATAATCAACTCTCATGAAGGATATAATTTCTAAAAGACGGAGTATCAGGTCATTTGAAGATGTACCTGTAGAAAAAGATAAGATAGACCTGTTGTTTGAAGCTGCCCGTTGGTCGCCGAGTGCCATGAATGCCCAGCCCTGGGTGTATGTGTATGCCAGCGCAGGGGAAACATTGCACAGTGCAATCGCGGAAACCCTGGCACCCGGCAACCGGGTATGGGCGGCCAAGGCGCCATTGCTGATCGTAAGCCTTGCAAAAACCAATTTTGAAAATGATACCCCTAACAACACAGCACGGCATGACGTGGGAATGGCCAACCATGCCATTGCGCTCCAGGCGACAGCGCTGGACCTGCAGGCACACATGATGAGCGGATTTGACCATGAAGCCCTGGAAAGGTTGTTGCAGTTTCCACCGGATGTAAAAGCAGTAGTGGTAATGGCGGCAGGATACCCGGGTGTTGCGGCCAGTTTGCCGGATCCGTTCAGGGAAAGAGAAACCGCACCGAGAAAACGGAAGACCATAGACGAATTTGTATTTAATCATCCCAACACATAAAACAACGAACGTATGGCAACAACTAAATGGGTATTAGACCCTGCGCACAGCGAGGTGGAATTCAAGGTAAGACACCTGATGATCACCAATGTAACCGGCAGCTTTGAAAAATTTTCTTCTACTGTTGAAACGGAAGAAGATGATTTTTCCACAGCTGCTATCATTTTCACGGGCGATCTCAATTCTATTACCACCAATAATGAGCAAAGAGATGCGCACCTGAAAAGTGCGGACTTTTTTGAAACAGAAAAATATCCCGAGTTCACATTTAAGAGTACATCGCTTGCCAGAAAGGGCGAAGCTTACCAGCTGACCGGAGACCTGACCTTACATGGTGTTACCAGGCCCGTTACCTTACAGGTGGAAGAAGGTGGTATTGTAAAAGATCCTTACGGGCAGGTGAAGGCCGGTTTTTCCGTAACAGGTAAGATCAGTCGCAAAGATTTTGGGTTGAACTGGAATGCCGCTACGGAGACCGGAGGTGTGGTAGTGAGCGACGAAGTGCGCATCCAGGCTGAGGTGCAGTATATTAAGCAGGCTTGATTGTCCCGCTGTTTTATGGCAGGCATGCGGGTTCCATCCTAATCCCGGGACCCGTGACCTGCCTTTGTTTTTAACGCAACCTTAAAGCTTCCCGCTTCTGTTTCGTTTCGGGAAAAATACTATCTTCACAAGAATCATTCAGCCGTATAAACTATAATTGAATAGATATGAAGACTGTTTTTACCTGGATATGCCTGCTGGCTGCAACCCCCATATTTGCACAACTGACCGTCAGGGAACAATTTGAAAAGATCAATACCGCACAGCAGGCCCAGAAATTTATAGATGCTAATCCCAACCTGAAACCTACCTTATTACACCTGGCGCTGGGCAGGGATACAACCTTGATCGATAAAAGGCTGTTGCGCCAGAATATCGGTGATGTTTTTTCTGTAGGCTATGTTACCTATAAGGTGATTGAAGGAAAGGAGTCGGTAAATTACCGGGCCAATTATATTTTCCTGGATGGGGGCTCTCTGTCAAACTCCGAAGTGGAACAGCTGAAAAAAGTCATCCTCGATAAGCACAGTGCAGGAGCAAGCTTTGAGCAGCTTTCTGATGAGTACACCATGGATGGCAATAACACCAGGGGCGATACCGGTTGGTTCTTCGGAGAGGAAATGATGCCTAAAGAGTTTCAGGATGCGGTGAAGAACCATAAAAAAGATGATATCTTTTTCGTGGATGTACCGGACAAGGAATGGCATTACATTGTGAAGAAGACCTACGATGACCAGGTAACCAAGGAGATCACGGTGCTGCGTGCCAACGGACGGTAGTTAATTTGGAAATCCGGGAATGACAACCCCCTTGATCGTCACCTCAACGCAGGAGAGGCCTCATGACCCTAAACGGTTCTTTCGTAAACAAGGTACCACGCACATTCGAAAGATTTCTCAGTTGCAGACATTCGTCTGTTTCTTACCAATGACATATTGGGTAAGATGCTAAGAATCAACAACCTGAAAAAAGGTGCAGCGCACCACAAATATTGTAGCACATAGGAAATCGTTAGTATTACCAGCCGCAGCGCGGCGAAATATTGATTTGTTTCCATTACCACAATTCCCCGTCCCGCAAAATGCGGGATTGATTAAGCTTTGACACTACTGTGGCTTCGGCTATATATCCCTGATATACTACCCAAATAAAGAGGATCAGTCAACTTATCATCATTGACTTACATGTCACGGTTCAATGATTGAGGGCGCCTGATCGGGGACTTAAATAGGATGAATGGTGTCCCCACTGACCGAAAAGACTAATTTGAATACCTGTGTATTATCATTTGCAGTTATATATTAAAAAATACGGTAACACTGAACAGGGTAAAATAAAAAAGGAATACATGTTTGAATGTATTCCTTTCTGGCTATTGATCTTAACATATTAAACCTGGTCGGGTACAATATACGGTGGTCTGTATGCCCTGGTCAGCATGGCGTCCGCTTCGGGATCGTTCACAAATTTTTCGAAATCCCGATCGCCACCCATGAACTTCAGCTCCCTGCCCAAACGATAGGAAATGTTGGCAAGGGAAGGCAGGGCAGAGGAATAATGACCTTCATTGATATCGCAGTTCAGGGTTTCAGCTTTTCCGGAACGGATGGCATCTATGAAGTTGGCATAGTGCTCTGTGCCGCCCGGCGGTGTCCTTGGATCGACCGGTACGGGCGCCGCAGAGGATGAACCGGCAAAAGGAGTTGTTTCTCTTTTACGGTAGGCATTCCAGCTTGTTCCATTGATCTCCAGGTAACCTTCGGAGCCATAGAACATATTACCGATGCGGATGTCAAGTCCTGTTTCACTGTTTGAATAACCCCCGCGGGTTTCAAATTCCAGGATCTTGCCATCCTGGTATTTGAACAATGAGCTTTGCATATTGGGAGTTTCCTGGGCGCATTCTTTGGGATCCCAGCCATAGACGCCACCGGTAGAATATACAGAAACGGGATGCTCATTTTTATTCAATCCCCAGCGGGCAATATCGAACTGGTGCGGTCCCTGGTTGCCGGTGTCGCCGTTGCCCGTGTCCCAGAACCAGTGCCAGTTGTAATGTCCTTTTTTCTCGTTGTAGGGACGGTAAGTAACAGGTCCAAGCCAGTTGTCATAGTGCAGGGATGCCGGCGGTGCACTGTCTTTCGAAACGCCGAACGGGTCACGTGGTTTTATACACAGACCTCTTGCGGCATATACATCCCCGATGCCCCCTTCATGAAGGAACTTAAT
>Ga0222429_100723_pt1 | contig 15569 bp, 13 predicted proteins | sample 1B50Ametagenome_FD_182475 | JGI IMG/M metagenome (GOLD analysis project Ga0222429, IMG submission 182475) | Enriched microbial communities from leaf-cutter ant dump, University of Wisconsin, Madison, United States - 1B50A (version 2) | ecosystem: Environmental > Terrestrial > Nest > Insects nest...
ACTTTTTCCTACCGTTATATCAGTCATTAAGTTGTATAAAGCATAGTAAGTTGCAAAATTATACACACCATCGTTAGGGTCCTTGTTGGCAAAATATTTTACTATGATGTTTGAAAATAGTCGTGTAAATACCTCTTCCTGCTTTTGCTGAATGACCTGCTTTAACACATCAGCATCAATCGTACCTTTCGCGAGACCGACACCGCCTGTCAGGTTTAGTTGTTGAGGAAAGCTTGACGAAAAAGAAAGAATAAGGATAAGAGAAGGAATTATCTTTTTCATACATAATTAGTTTAATTATTTAAAGCAAATAGTTCTTTACTCATGTTGTATAAGTTTTCACATTTACATTGAAGTGTACTTGCTCCTGACACATTTTATTATAAGCCTCACTGCTAACCATTCTTTTTGAATCATAAGTTACCGCGATATTATATAGCCGTTTCTATATTAATAAACAGGGCGTAGCTACGCCTTCAATCCCATGCCTGTTATATTACAGACATGTAAAAGATGAGATACGCAATGACATTTCATCTTGGCGTAATACCAGGGGTACGTTTATAAAATCATTAAAATGCTGGTACTATGGTTTGCAGGTGACGGAAGAGCTGTCGGAATAGTGCAGCCGGGAGGTAATCAAAAAAATGAAGGATTAAAAGTTTTATTAAGATAATGCTGTTTTTTCACACTATCAACTTTTTTCAGAAAATAAGCGGATAATATAATCCGGGCCCCGCATTATAAGTCCCGGTATTCAGGTAATTACAGGCATACCTGCATCTTGTACCCTGTTTTTTATCACTTCCCGTTTACCCCTCTGCAATCCACGGTGCTTTGTATTCCAGCAGCTTTTTCTCCATGATATCGTAGGTTTTCTGCTTCAGCATCTGCACGTCGGCCAATGTCAACCCTTCCACCGGGATCTCCTCCAAAAATATGGACCGGCTTCTGCCGGGAGTAAGGCTTAATATGCGACTGTAATGCATCCTGCTGTAGGTGTCGAGGAACAGGACGGGCTTAATGGGCGTCTGGGTTTCAATGGCAATACGGAAAGCCCCGTCATAAAAAGATTTGAGCGGCCGATGGGTTTCGTTGAATGTCCCTTCGGGAAAGATAAGAATGGAGATTCCTTTTTTTATAATGGCTTTCAGGCTCCTTACACTCTTGGCCCGGTCGCGGGTATCGCCCCTGTCTACGGTTACAATAGCTTTCTTATAGATATAGCCGAATACCGGTATCCTGGTGGTTTCTTTCCGTCCGAGGGGACGAACGGGCTTGCGATAGGTTTTAACAATTACGGCAGCATCCAGAAAAGATAAATGATTGCTGACAAAGAGGTAAGATTTTGAGGTGTCGTGCGGTGATTCATAGATGTTCCTGTGAAAAATGCCCACTAATATGAACCAGGTGTCTGCCCACAACATGCAGAGGTAATAAATAAGATTACCGCCTTTGATGTTTCCGAAAAATGACGTAAGGATCACGAAAGGAAAGATCACTATCATCAACGTGACAAACAGCAGCAGCGCATAGATATTATAAACCAGTAGTAAAAATTTCGATGCCGCTTTCATGTGTGTTATTTACAGTTGCACGACCACTCCATATCCAGATCGATACAGGTGATAACGACCATGCCCTTTTTGGAAGGTGCAAAGATAACGCGAACCTGTTGGTTATCGCGTGTTTTGCCTTCGAGGGCGTATTTGGGATCAGGCTTCGAATGAATATCTGTTTTGTCGTAATTGATATTGCCGTTTACGAGGATATCTTCTATTTCGCTGTCATCGATATGCCTGCATGCCATACGGCACTTTGCATGTTTGGTAAAGATCAGGGGACGGAGGGTACGGTCAAAATCCGGCTCGGATATCGTTATATTACTCCCGGGGTCATCATTCCCGTTGCTGGCTTTTTCCTTGTTGAGCAGCAAGCCGGCTCCGGCGATCAATACCAGCAGGGCGGCAATATAGGACCTGTACTTTTTCATGGCGGTAACTACAGGTTTGCATGATCTGCTGATGAAAGGAGGGAGGCAAGCGATTGAAGCTCTTCCTGCTTATAGCCTTCAGGATCCTCATCGAAACAACGGGCATATTCCTGCAGCAGGAACCTGATGATATTTTTATTTTCCAGCGGCTTGTAGTATACCGGCGTGGCAGGTGCGCCCATCCGTTTCAGGTAGGTCTCCACATCTTTATGGGTATAAATATGCCCGTTCATCGGGTCTATAAAGAAATGTATGTTGGATTCATCTTTTTGGGGCTTGAAATATTCATAGGAGGTATCAAAATAAGCCAGCAAAAATTGCCGGGGAATATTGATGGCTTTTACGGGGATATCCAGCAGGCAACAAAGATGCTGGTATATAATGCCATTCAGTATTACATTTCCTCTCTTCGTTTCCAGCAGCTTGTTTACCAGGAATTCCTCCGGCTGCCGGTAGGCTATTTCTGTACCCTTGAACTTATGATAGGTATAGAAGATCCGGTTGATGACGTTGATCTGTTCGAGCGCTGTAAGGTAGCTGTTCAGTTCCAGCCACATGTTCCTGCGGATCTTTTCAAACTCCTGCTGAATGGGCATAACAGCCAGGTCGGGATACTGGTAACGGGCTACCAGCAGCAATCCTTCCATCAGATCAATTTCAGAGGACTGCCTGAAGGACCTGAAGTCACCATACAGGTCCTGGAAATGAAGCCTGTGGATCAGCAGCTCGATCTTTTCCTGGATGTTTTCATCGGGCGTGTTCTCCCACAGTTGCTCCAGGTTAGGAATGATGTTTTTTCCGTAGCTGACGATCCGGTGGCTGACAGAATCGAATACCTCTCCATCCGGATCATCTATCAGGTTCATTAAAGCCGCTATTTCCCGGGTTTCTTCCATAGAAATGTATTAAGCATTCTGTTACAATACGTATACCAATAAACATTTATTGTTCTGTCGTAAACATAACATTTACAAATAAATATCGGCTGACAAACGATATTTTAACGTATTTTTTTTCCACAGGTGGTGGACAACCTGCTGGAACACAATGTATTGAGGTGGGAACTTCCCTTGGTTGGAAGGTTGTTTTATTATAAAGACAGGATGGTAAAGGGGTAGGAGCCCGTTTACGAAGTGGCTGTATAGTTGTCTGCTGGCTTGTTCAGACGCGTTTGTACATCTCCGAAAGGAGAAAACGGAAGGCTGTAGTAGTGGTTGATTTGAATATTATTAACAGGTGTTATGCTACGGGCTTAATTTTGTTTAAAAGATGGAAATGAAAATATACCAGGTGGATGCCTTTGCAGAAAAGGTTTTTTCCGGCAATCCCGCTGCGGTATGTCCGCTGGAAGTATGGCTGGAAGATAACGTGCTGCAACAAATAGCGATGGAGAACAACCTTGCTGAAACGGCGTTTTACGTAAGGGAACAGGATCGGTTTCAGATCAGGTGGTTTACTCCCTCCGTAGAAGTAGATCTTTGCGGGCACGCCACCCTGGCGGCAGCATATGTTCTGTTCAATCATGAGGGTTTCACAGGCGGACAGGTTCATTTTTATTCGCCGAGAAGCGGTAACCTGATGGTGAAAAAAGAGGATGACGCTTTAATACTTGATTTCCCCGCTGATCGCTATGAGCCGGCAGGTATCACTGCTGAAATAACAGCTTGTTTTGATATAAAACCCCTTGCAGCATACAGGGGTAAAACAGATCTCCTGCTGGTCTTCGGTAATGAAAATGATATCAGGCATATCCGCCCTTCGCTTGACAGGATTGAAAAATTGAAGGTACGCGGCGTTATTGTCACCGCCAGGGGAAATGAGGTTGATTTTGTATCCCGGTTTTTTGCGCCCCAGTCAGGCGTCAATGAAGATCCTGTTACCGGCTCGGCACATACCACCCTGGCTCCTTTCTGGGGCCAACAACTGGGGAAGGAGGAGCTGAGCGCTGTCCAGTTATCTGCCCGTGGCGGTTTTTTGACATGTTACCTGAAAGGCGACCGGGTAGAGATCAGGGGAAAGGCGAAACTATACCTGAAGGGAGAAATTTATATTGATTGAACCCGCTGTATACCTCGGGTCAAATTTCATGCAAAAGCGCCGGCAGCGTAAAGAAAGTAATCCTTATTCCTGTTTTTACCTGGTTGATTTCCCGCAGAAATTCGCAGATGAGATACCCAGATCCCGCAGAATATGTCCCGGAGGGAATTTGAGGAGGCTTGCCGGTCTGTAAATATTTTTGACGTTTTTGATCTCTGCGTTATCCCCATGAAATATCTCCGCCGATCAGCGGGCAATACATTAAAGAGCAGGTGTATAGGGCAATACCGCCTGGTTGTGTGTCCTCACGCAATTCCCGGTTACCTGGGACCACACCGGTTTTGCCATTTTTCTTTAAACCTGGCTTTTTCTTCTTCACTCATGGTATTCCATTTATCCCGCCATCCTTTTCCGGCAAATGGTCGTCCGGATGGCGGTCCACCCCTGAAGCCGCCAAATAGTATACGGCATAATATCAATAACCCCAACGCTTTCCAGTAGCTGAGGAATCCCACCTGCAGGAGGTCCGGCAATATGGTATTCCATAAAAACTGCACAACAGCCGCCATTAAAAAAGCACCGGCAATAATAATAAGGAAAAAAGGAAACCGCCTTCTCCCGAATGGTCTGTTTGTACTTTCCATTTTATAAACTGTTTAATTCGTTATATAGATCCAGCAGCCTGTTACGCAGGTGTTTTACTGCATATCCCTTCCGGCTGATAATGGTCTTCAGATTCTCCCCCTTCGCATCTGCTATTTCCTGCAGGGTCCTGTCTTCCAGCTCGTTCATTACAAAAACTTCCCGTTGTTTTGCAGGTAATTCGTCCAGGGCTGCCATTAATTCTTCCCAGAATATTTCCCTGAACTGGTTGCTTTCCGGGCTGTCATCCATTGAGGACAGCATATTGGCTAACCAATGGTTATCCGTTTCCTCATCAGAGGCGGAGACCATATTCTTTTCCTTACGGTACCGGTCTGTCAGCTTATTTCTCGCCACCCGGTGCAACCAGCCACTCATGCTGTCTATTGCATTAATATCCACATTGCTTACCTGGTACCAGATATCCTGGAGAATGTCTTCTGCATCCTCCGTACTGTTCACCCGGCTTCGTATAAAATCAAATAACCGGTTCCCATAGCTTTTCACTACGGAAATAATACCGTCTTGTTTTGATTTTTCCATCGGCTTGTCCAAAAATTCCGGGTTTTACAAGGGAAGACGCATAATCGGATATTTTACCTTACATAAAATGCTGTTTATTTTTTCGGAACCCCGGTAACATTTAACCCCGGGAATGTTATGTATAAAAGACCCTTCAGAAATACTTCGGTTTTTACTCAAATATCCTCATACAGGGAGATAGTATCCCTTTGATCCTTTTCCATAGAAGCTCCTGTATATGCCTGTTCCGTACCCGGTGTAATACTATCAAAATTTTACAACAGCATTAAAATTATTTTCTATGGCAACAAAATCAGATCTCTCACTGGATGTCCGGTTTGAACAGGAACCCCAGCTGGAAATTCCGCTGATGGGTTTTCTTTTTCATTGCAGTGGTTTGTTACTGCAACGGTCAATGGTAAAAGAAGGCCGCCTTGAGTTCAACCTGCAAAGGGCCGAAACGGAGCCACTCCGGCAAACCGGCTTTGATACAAGCGAGCTGAGGGTTTTTATAACGCCTGTATCCGGTAAAAAGCTCGAACAGGTATCTGTTTTGGATGAGTTGGAAGCCTATAAGCCTTATGAAGCTGTTCTCAACAGCGACCGCCAGGGGAATATCACTATTCTGCCTATCCCTTCGTTTATCACCCAATTTTGGCCGGTTTGTAATTGCAGGGTAACAGGCAAAATATCAAAGTGGTTCCGGAAAGGGAATACCTGGGAAGACCGGGCGGTTTGCCGGGCAAGGGTACATATCTGCGAAGTAGACAGGATACGGTACTGGATCGAAAAGATCCCGGACACGGTGATCGCAAGGATACCGGAGTTGATACTGAAGCCGAAAGAAGTGATCAGGTGGCCGATACCCGAACCCGATCCCGGGCCTTTCAGACCGGGGATTTTCCATGCGGTGCAGCCGAAACTGTTTGGAACCCGATCCGCAGAGCAGGCGGAAATGAACGCCGTTGCAAATTTGCCGGAACTGGGACCGGACATCAGGCAAAAGATAGCTTCAGGCAACCTGGGGCAGATAAGAGATATCATTGTTGAGAATTACGCTATCCTTCATCCCTGGTTTTGCTTGTGGCCCTGGTTATGGCCATGGCTGTACCGCTGCGATGAAAAGAAAGTTGTTTATACGGATGCGAATGGACGCTTTGATACCCTTATCAGCTATTCCTGCTTTGGCGATAGACCGGATATTTATATCTGGATAGAATACTATATTGATGGCGCATGGACCGTAGTATACCATCCACCTGTTCCGTGTAACACCCGGTGGAACTATGTTTGTGGTTCGGATATCCATATCCATATCACCGACCCACGGGTGCCGGGCAACTGCTGCTGCAACTGCCCGCTTCCGGGATCGCTGGTGTGGATAAGAACGATAGGGCATACCAGTGTATCCAGGATATACCAGCGGGCAGACCGTAACCTGCCTCCTCCCGGACAAACCGTTCCTTATAACAGGATCGGTCTGACAGATGCCCCCGCAGCAAATGATGCCTTCTTTGAAACGGTGCCGGAGGATTATAAGCGTCCTTTCGGAGGTACCCTGCGTTTTTATATGGGTTTTGGTGACAGCCTGCCGAATGATGAATATTACTACTACCGCTGGAGCTACCGGAAAGTTGCTGCTGCAGATCTGACGCCGGTGTCAGGTACACTGGAACAGGTAGATAATACCGAAAGAAAAAGTTATGACTTTCTTTTTATAGATGCCAATGGCGATGAACAGATCGGGCATAACAGCGTAAAGCTGGGGCCGGAAACCGCCGGACCCAATGACAACCTGTATATCATACCGCCGGCGAATCCGGTCAACGCCCCTTTTAATGTGCCGGAGAACAGCCCCATGTGGTTTGAAAGAACCAGGAATACGCATACCATGGAGATCGATTCCTCAGCACTGAAAAATGGAGGCGGTCAGGGAGGTGATGGACTATACGAGTTCACGCTGGAGCTATTTGACAAGAACGGCAACAAAAAAGTAGCTGTGCCCAAAAGCATGTTCAAGGTACCCACAAAAGCAGATCAGGATATAAGCGAAAATGCCGCAGATGAGCTGCTGATCTCTCCTGACGCTGCTACTGCAGCGGGCTTTAAAATGCTGGTTCGCATCGATAACAGCGCGTGTGATGCGGAAATATATACGGTGAATGTGAATGGAGAACCGGCATCTACCGACTGTTGCGGGTTTGTGCAGTATAAGCCGGGAGGAGTGGAAGCCGATCTGCAGTTGTCATTCACAGCATATCATCCGAATAATTTTGCGGTATTCAGCTTTGGTGTTAACAAAGGCACCTGCGGATCTGTTGCCAATGCAGGAGCAGGGGGAATGGTCATCGACAGCGTTTCGGGATATACACTCAGCAGCGGCAGGTATGAAAAACATTTCACACCGCAGCAGCTGCTGGAGAGCTGTTATCAGAACGGTACGGGAAAGGCGGCTTTTGCGGAAACGCTTGCCGTTATAGCCATTGCAACAGATGGTACCAGCAGGCTCGGCGGAAAAGATGCATATGAGGTAGCTGCTTTTGCCCTGGAGCCCTGAGCATTTATCAATAGTGGCAGGAATGCTGTTAGTACTGATGCTTTTTGTAAGCGCTAAAATGTGTTTCCTGCAATAATCAATAAAGACAAATGAGTGTCCTTCTGTTTATATCCATTATACTGGCCAACTGGAGGCTCACTCATTTGTTTTCCAAAGAAGATGGCCCGTTTGATATCATATACCGTTTAAGAAGACTGGCGGGTGACGGTTTCTGGGGTAAGCTGCTGGACTGTTTTTATTGTGCATCGGTATGGGTAAGCCTGCCGTTTGCCATATACGTCCCGGGCACCTGGGTAGAAAAATTGATATACTGGATCGCTTTTTCGGGTGGTGCCTGTTTGCTGGAGCAGATGACAGCCCGTGAACCCAGAGAAAATAAATTACCGGAATTTAAAGAAGATGAACCATGTGCAACTGTGGAAGCAAAAGAAATGTAATGACCAATGGCAATCCTGCCGCGTTTGAGCAGGCTTTGCCGGCAGGGAAAAGATGGGCGGATATCCGTTTCAGGTATACCGGAAAAACAGCGCTAACGGTAAGGGGTATTGTCACGGGAAAACAATACCGGTTTACCCAAACAGGCAGTGAGCTGCTGATAGATTTCAGGGACGTGCCCGGCATATTGAAGGTGCCGGTTTTAAAGCGGGTGTAAACGACAATACTGTTAATAACCAAAGGAATTGGGAAACATTAAGAGAAGTCTCAATGGTACTTAACTTCTTAGTGGTTGAATTTGCCTTGCCTGGGTCATGAATCCTGTGTCCGGCATCATCCCTGTTTTCCGAAATACTTATTGATGGCTTCCACTTTGTTGTTTACCTGGAGCTTTTCGTACGTATTGTATATATGCGATTTGAGTGTGCTCAGGCTGATGAACATTTTATCCGCTACTTCCTGGTAGGTCATGCCTTCTGCCAGATAGCCCAACATTTCATCTTCCCGTTTGGAAATGCCAAACCCCGTTTTCCTGTCGTGCAGCTGTTCCTGCTGCCGCGAAAAGATATTGATTATTTTCCGGGCTATATCGCTGCTGATAGGAGAACCGCCGTTGTGCACCTCTTTCAGCGCTTTTATCAGCTCGTCCGGAGGCGTCGTTTTCATCAGGTAGGAGGTAGCTCCCACCTTCAGCGCCTCAAATACCACTTCATCTTCATCGGACACGGTAAAGGCTACAAATTCTGTGTCGGGGCATACAGGTTTCAGTTTTGCAATACATGCCACGCCGGACATGTCGGGTAGTCCGATATCCATCAATACAACGTCCGGCTGCTGTGCTTCTATCTGCACCAGTGCGTCTGCACCTTTTTCGGAGGTGCCCAGCAACCGGAATAACGGACTTTCCCGGAACAACTGTACCAGGAGCAGCAGAAATGCCTCATTATCTTCGACGATGTATATCGAGATCATTATCCTATACTTCGGTCAACGGTATTGACATTCTTACTAAAAAGCCGTTATCATTTTCCCACGCAATATCTCCCTTCATTTTACGAATATTTTCCCGGATGTTTCCCAGCCCGTTTCCAAATACAATGTTTTCCGGCAGCCCGGAGCCGTTGTCCTGTATGAATATTTTAAAATCATTTTCTTCTTTTGCCATTTTTACATTTATCAGGGATGCTTTGGAATATTTTACGGCGTTATTGAGCACTTCTTTAACCGAATGGTAGATATTTCTCCGCTTGTATCCTTCCACCTGCTGGTTTTGCCCGTCCAGGTCCGATTCAAAAGATAACTGCATGCCTGCGGTATGTAAGAAGTTGCCGGCAAATTTCCGGATATGCGATACCAGGCTTTGCAGGTTATCGTTGTTGCTGTTCAGGCTCCATATGATCTCGTTGATCTGCTGGCTGATCGCCTGGGTATGTTGCCGGATCAGCGATACCACCTGGCTGTTCCTGTCATTCTCTTCTGTATGTATCATATTAGCGGCTATGCTCAACGTGGTCAGGGCGGGGCCGATATCATCATGTATCTCTTTTGATATTCTTTTTCTCTCCTGGTCCTCTGCCTCAAATTTCAATGCTGCCTTTTCTATCTGTACCTGCTGTTCCAGTGTTTTTAAACGTTGGGTTTCCAGCAGCTTTTTTCGCCTTTGATTCCTGTATAACAGGAACCCGATGAAAGCGATCAAAACGGTTGCTACGCCGGACAGCGTGGTGTACCCCTTTTGCTCGTTGATTTTTTGCTCTTTTTCAGCAATTGTTTTTTCTGCTCTTGCCTGGGTAAGACTTTCTTCCAGGGCGGCCAACTGCAGGCTTTTTTCTTCTCTATGCTGCTGGTTCTCCAGCTCGCGGGCGGCTTCCAGCGAAGAGAGTGCCAGCTTCAGGTTGCCTTTGTGCTTGTTGACCTCGTACCGGGTGTGGTAATAGTCAAATTTTGCATACCCGATCAGGTCGCTGGTAGGGTCACCCGCTTTTTCTATACGGGTAAGCAGTTCTTCCGCTTTGACAAAATCTTTCTTTTTTGCATACACTTTTGCTTTCAAAATATCAGGAATGATATGCATCTGGTCCGTTCTCGTTTCAGCGATACGTTTCTCATACCCTTCAAAATAAAACAGCGCACTGTCAAATCGTTGCCTGTCCAGGTAATATTCCCCCATGGACCTGTAAATGCTTTCATCTCCCTTTCCGCCCAGCGAATCCATCATAATGCGGTAGGCTTTGCTCAACATGGTAAACGCTGCTGCGGTGTCCTTAAGTCCCATATCACACAGGTAGATATACTGGTAGAAGTGGATCTCGTTCAGCAGCCTGTTATCAAAATCTTCAAGATGGTTCAGCGCCAGCGCTTTTTCTGCATAAAATTTTCCTTCTTTATAAAAAGCCTTGCTGATATAGGTCCTGCTGAGGTTGGCATACAGGAGTTTTTTATAAACATCCAGCAGGTTGGCTGTGTCTGCAAGGGCCAGCTTAAAATAATATAGCGAGCTGTCTGACCGGACGTTCCTGGGCATGGAAGCATAGGCCAGGTTGAGTTGCGCTTTAAACTGGGGAAGATCATAATAGTCAATGACCCACGCAGCAGAATCCAGGTAAGCGTCACCACTTTCTATTTCGCCAAAGCTGTGCAGCCTCTGGGAATAAATATTGTAAACCTGGAAAAGGTAAATGGGATAATTGTTTTCCCTGCAAAACAATGCAGCTTCGTCTAATGCTTTCCGTTCTGCTACCAGGTCTCCTTTCGTCCCGGCTCCGTCTACTTTTGCTACGATCTCCATCCATTTCAGGGAATCCCCGGGACTGAGATCATCGTGTAATACGGGAGGTTCAGCAACTGTGCCGGGTGTACAGCTTTTTATCCCCTGCATAGCAATCAGCAAAATAAAGGTCAGCAGCGTAAATCGGATCGTGTCAGACATAGCACAATTTATTAATATTCGGTGACAAAGGACTTCCGCATCAAAAAGTGAATATTGGCGCTTAATTCGTTGGCTATAAATGAAAAGCGCCTGTTTTTTCCACAAGCTTCCTGCCATTTCGGCCAAAAATAGTACTTAAGTACTATTTTTTGGGGTGGGGTTGATGGTAAATTTGTTCTTTCAAAACAGCCGTTGTTAATCAATAAACACATTAAGACAGCGCGTTTGACGAGCCCTATGGACTATAAGTGATGCTTTAAGGCATCATTTATATGTTTAAGACAGGTCAGGCATTGTATTTTTCATAAAATAAGATAGTCAGGTTCTTAAAGTGTTAATGGTGCGGAGGGCCGGCAAGCAAAACCAGGCATAGGCAGAAACGGGTGTAACTTATATGCTCCGGCGGCCGGCTCTCCCCGCACTACAGTCCCCGGCATCATTCAATTTCTTTTACATCAGCCGTTTCGGATCCTGAAAGGCGGGGTAGTTATTCTCATACAATCCATGTTTATTTTCCTGAAATAACCGGTATCAGCGACCGTGTGCCTTTCCGTTAGGCAAAAAATACATATTTTGCAGGAGCACTTAAGTAAAATAGTATGAAATACATTTCCCTTGGTCTTGTTATTTTTCTTTTAGCCTGCAATAACCAGGCTCCTGAGGAAAAGCTTCCTGAGCCATTTGGCCCTACCCCCAACGAGCAACAACTGGCATGGCATGACCTGGAGTTTTACTGGTTCATTCATTTTGGTCCCAATACCTTTACGGACAAAGAGTGGGGTCATGGTGATGAACCGGCTGATGCATTTGCCCCGACTGCGCTGGATTGTAACCAATGGGCGCGCATCGCCAAACAATCAGGCGCCAAAGGCATTATCCTTACTGCCAAGCACCACGATGGTTTTTGCCTGTGGCCGAGTGCTTTTTCCACACATACGGTAAGGGAAAGCAAATGGAAAGACGGAAAAGGAGATGTTGTGAAAGAGCTGGCAGATGCCTGCAAAGCCAACGGGCTCCTGTTTGGTATTTATCTTTCTCCCTGGGACCGCAATCATCCTGAATATGGCACACCTGCCTACAACGATGTGTATGTAAATACGATGAAAGAAGTGGTGGGAAATTACGGACCACTCTTTGAATTCTGGTGGGATGGTGCGAACGGAGAAGGACCTAACGGAAAAAAGCAGCAATACGATTTTAAGCGGTTTGAAGAAACCATGCGGCAGATAGCACCGAAAACAGTTGTGTTCAGCGATATCGGACCGGATATCCGTTGGGTAGGTAATGAAAAAGGCATAGCCGGTACTACAAACTGGAATCTTTTAGATACGGCGGGTTTTACACGCGGACATGGTGCACCATCAAGCGATACGCTCAACCGCGGCAATGTGAACGGTAGGAACTGGATCCCGAGTGAATGCGATGTAAGCATCCGGCCGGGCTGGTTTTATCATACCGAGGAAGACGATAAGGTGAAATCCGGGGAAGCATTGTTTGACCTTTATTTGAAGTCGGTGGGAAGAGGATCCGCATTTTTGCTGAATGTTCCTCCCGACAGGAGAGGACTGATACACGAAAAAGATTCGGCGGCTTTAATTGCGTTTAAGCAATACCGTGATGAAAGCTTTTCAAAGGATCTTCTTTCCGGGGCAAAGGTGAAATATACACATGAGGGTAAAACAATAGAAAAATTATTAAAGGCAGACGGCTTGCACCTGCTTCCGGATGTTGCCGGCTTGCTGGAAGCAACTCTTTCTACCCAAAGCATTAACGCCATCATTTTAAAAGAAGATATCGCGTTGGGGCAACGTGTTGCCAGGTTCACCATTCACCTGAAAAACGGGGACAATACCGTCAGGACCATTGAGGGAACCACTATCGGCAGGAAGAGGATACTTACTTTCCCCGCGACGGAGGTCACCGGCATAGAGCTGGTGATTGACGAGGCAAAAGCACCGCCGGTATTGAGCGGACTGGAAGCTTACCATATAGCTGAAGCACTGGTGGAGAAAGAATAAGTTTTGGGAATTCAGGATGCAGATACAAGATGCAAGACACAGGCTGGTCCCGGGTTTGGAGCACATACCTGCCTGGATCCTGTAACCCGGATCTTGTGTAAAGGCGAAGGTGCTAGGTCTTAAAGCTTTTTCAAATCAGCATATTTTCACATTCTGTCCCTGCAATCTGAGCTTGCCATCCACTAACCGGGTACCGTATCCTGCAGCTCCTTGCCTGTCATGGCATCATAATTGTGCTTTAAATATCCTGTTTCTGAATATATTGTTCATTTTTCTGTAAATTAAAGCATGAAGATACTCACACTTAATGACGGACATACGATACCGGCTTTGGGTTTTGGTACCTACAAGGCCACGGAAGACCAGGCAATCGCCGCCATTAAATATGCAGCGGAAAAGGGATACAGGCTGTTTGATACGGCTGCCAAATATGGAAATGAAGAGGTGGTAGGCGCAGGTATCCGGAAGTGTGGTATACCCAGAGATGAGCTGTTCATTACTACGAAAGTATGGCGGGAGGAGCTGGGATACCAGGAAACAAAGAGAGCGCTGGATAAGTCGCTGATGCGGTTGCAGCTTGATTACATTGATCTGTACCTTATTCATTGGCCTGCCAATGAACGAAATTATACGAACTGGCAAAAAACAAATGCGGAAACCTGGAAAGCAATGGAAGAGTTGCAGCAGCAGGGAAAAATAAGATCCATCGGTGTGAGTAACTTTTTCCAGGTGCACCTGGAAGCGCTGATGCAAACTGCAAAAGTAAAACCTGCTGTTAACCAGATAGAGTTCCATCCCGGGTACCGGCAGCCGGAAGTAACCTCTTACTGCCAGGAACATGATATTACCGTGGAAGCATGGTCTCCGCTGGCACGTGGGCAGATATCCGGAAATGAGTACCTGCAGGCGCTTGCCCGAAACTACCATAAATCCGTTTCTCAGATCTGTCTCCGCTGGGCACTGCAACACGAGGTGATTCCCATACCGAAATCCACTACCGGAGAGAGGATTGCAGAGAATATAAATGTCTTTGATTTTTCGCTTACGGAAGAAGAAATGGCACAAATAGATAATCTGCCGCCAATGGGCTTCAGTGGTGAGCTGCCGGACATCTGGCCCGATCGTTTAACATTAACAGATTAAAATGATACAATCAATCTTTCGCCTGGCTATTGCCGTTGTATTACTGGCATCCTGTCAGACCCCGGATGAGAAACAAAAAGATCAAACGATCCTTTTCAAAAATGCTACGATCATTACCGGCTCGGATGACACACCGTTAGTAAATGCTGACCTGCTTGTGAAAAACGGAAGGATCGAAGCAATAGGAGAGAAGATTGAAAACGAGCAGGCAGAAGCGGTGGATCTTACCGGTAAAACTATTATTCCTGGTCTGATCAGCTCCCATGTGCATGTGGGCACTTTAAAGGGAAGAGAAAACAGCGCCGCTAATTTTACCCGCGGGAATGTGCTCCGGCAATTACAACATTATAGCAAATACGGTATCTTAATGGTGCAGAGCCTGGGTACGGACAGGAAGCTGCTCTTTGAGAACGGCCTTTTCGACAGCATCCGGAATGGTGAGCTGGAGGGTGCCAGAATGTTGTCTGCCGGCTGGGGATTTGGGGCAGCTAACGGCGCTCCCGGTTTTCCGGAACATGAAGGAGAAGACAATATCTCCCGTGCTGAAACGCCGGAGGAGGTGAAAGCGGCCGTAGATCAGTTGACCCGTTACCCGGTATCGATCCTCAAAATATGGGTGGATAACGGTGGTGACCCTGCTACACCCAAAATGAAGGAAACAACGTATAGGGCTATTATTGAGGAAGCGGCAAAACATAACCTCCCGGTTGCTTCCCATCTCTACTTCCTGGCAGATGCCAGGCAACTGGCAAGTGACGGTATTGCGGTCTTTGCCCATTCAGTGAGAGATAAGGAGCTGGATGATACTACGATACAATTGATGAAGGAAAAGAAAATTGCCTATATACCCACGCTTACGCTGGATGAGTTTGCATATGTATATGGTGAACAACAACCCTCATGGATCAATGATCCGTTTTTCAAGTCTTCCCTGGAGCCGGGTGTCTATGAATATATTCTTTCGGAAGATTTTAAAAGATCCCAGCAGGACCCCGGGAGAATGGAGCGTAACAGGCATGCTTTTGAAACTGCCCTGAAGAACGTAAAGAAGCTGCGTGATGCAGGCATCGTTGTGGGAATGGGTACTGATTCGGGCGCCCAGCCGGTACGTGCCCAGGGCTTTGCCGAGCATCGTGAGCTGGAATTGCTGGTGAAAGCAGGATTGACTCCCATGCAGGCTATCCAGGCAGCTACAATACATAATGCACAGATCCTGCGGATCGAAAAGGATTTCGGATCGCTTCAGAAAGGGAAAATAGCAGACTTCGTGGTGCTGGATGCTGATCCGCTGGA
>Ga0222429_100725_pt1 | contig 15558 bp, 10 predicted proteins | sample 1B50Ametagenome_FD_182475 | JGI IMG/M metagenome (GOLD analysis project Ga0222429, IMG submission 182475) | Enriched microbial communities from leaf-cutter ant dump, University of Wisconsin, Madison, United States - 1B50A (version 2) | ecosystem: Environmental > Terrestrial > Nest > Insects nest...
CAGCACCCGTTTGGTATTTACCAGCCATCCCCGGTGTGTTTTATAAATATGCTCAATACCCTTTAACTGATCTGCTATGTTGGAAAGTGTATTCCGTATGAGGGTTGTCTGCAACTGATCCTGCTCTTCCCAATATATATTCACATAATTGTCAAGCGCCTGAACGGCCAGCAATTTATCACCCGGCAACGCCAGCCTATCACCATGATTTTCCCCTGTTAACACTACATCACATTCATCTGCGGAAACAGGCTCCCCGATTATTTTCGGTGTCTCATTTTTCGTGATATATACATGCTCATCCTGCAAAAAAACTGTTTTCCCTGGTGGTAAAGGGGGGACGGCATGGGTCTTTTTTTCTGTGACGATCGCCGAGATTTGCTGTGCATTATGCAGGTGTTGATGCAGGTACCGGTTATAGGAAATGGTTTCGGTAATGGTGACCGGTATGACACCCAGCATCAGCACCCATTTGAACATGGAGAGATACCAGGATGCCGGCAGGCTTACATTATATATTACCGCGGTTAAAAAACCATTCAGCCATGCAATGCAGATCATCAAAAAAGAAAGGTACAGGATTTGTTTGCCGAGGGTCCATTTCTCCTCGCTGATGCGGGGAATAAGCACTTTAACAAAGAAATAACCTCCGCCCAGGAGTACGACTGTGGTGATGCTGCCATAAAATAAGGCTGTCAAAAACAGCCGCGGGAAGTCGTACAGGTGCAGGTAAAAAGGCTTAAACAGCAGCAGGAACAAAAAAACGAAAGAGCCGTAGGCTAATCCCCTTAGCCGGTACCACCGCCATGTATGGATTGGAAAAGGCTGGTTGATGATATTTAGCTTCATATGCCCTGGTTATTCAGTATAGATTCAGCTTGTAAAGTTATTCAAACATGGTGTTTTATCCCTGCCGTTCATCCCGGAATGCAACCTGTCCCTAAAACTTTGTTATCCGTCCCTTTAACGGATAGCGGCAGAACGGAGATATTAGTTTTGCACCTCTTAACATATAAAGTGAAACTATGTGGCGTAATTATTTTCAAAAAAGTATACTCTTCTCGGCGTTTATCGCCGGTACCATGTTTGCCATGGGGCAGGTACAGACCCTGCGGGGAACAATTTATGATCAACAATCAAAAAAACAGGTGAGCGGCGCTACCATCACCATCCCCGGTACGCAGTTTACAGGGATATCCGATTCGGAGGGAAGATTTGCTATCCCCCAGGTGCCCGTGGGACGCATATCCATTTGGATAAGTCATGTGGGGTATGAGCCGTTGCAATTATCAAACGTAGTGGTAGAATCGGGTAAAGAGACGATCCTGGAGCTGGAATTGCTGGAGAAGCTGGTGGTTCAGCAGGAGGTAATCATATCGGGCAGGCGCGGGCTGATCAGCAGGCAGATGGCTACGGTCAGCGCCATGGAGTTCAATGCAGAGGACAGCAGGCGTTTTGCAGGCAGCCGCAACGATGTTGCTCGTATGGCATCTAATTTTGCAGGCGTCAACAGTGTAAATGATGGCAGGAACGATATTATCATCCGCGGAAACTCACCGCTCGGGCTGCTGTGGCGACTGGAGGGAGTGGATATTCCCAATCCTAATCACTTCGGCAGCATGGGCGCTACCGGTGGCCCGGTAGGTATGCTGAACAACAACGTGATCGGGCAGTCTGCATTTTATACAGGTGCGTTTCCTGCACAATTCGGAAATGCTACGGCCGGCGCTTTTGATCTGAATTTGCGTAAGGGCAACAGCAACCGCAGGGAATTTACAGGCCAGGTAGGATTCAACGGGCTGGAGCTGGGCGCGGAAGGTCCTTTCAGTAAAGGATCAAAAGCCTCTTACCTGGTGTACTACCGGTACAGCATACCCGGCTTACTGAAGTCACTGGGCGTAAACGTAGGAACAGGTGCCGCTGTGCCGGCTTATCAGGACCTCAGCTTTAAAATAGACCTGCCTACGGAAAAAGCCGGTCATTTCACATTGTTTGGCGTTAGCGGTAAAAGTCATATTGATTTTAAAGGCGAGATCAAGGATACCAGCAATTTTTACAATGATCCCTACCACGATCTTTACAATGGCACCAGGATGGGGGCTGCCGGCCTGAGGCATACTTACTTTTTTAATAATACCACTTCTTATACGCTTACGCTGGCAGCAGCGGGTTCCAATGTGATCACCCGGCAGGATTCGCTGGATACGGGTCAGAAGCCGCACAAAAATTACAGGGAGGATGGAAATGAATGGCGGTATGTGGCGAGCGTGGTTGTTAACAAAAAAATTTCGGCCAGGGACAGGATTACAGCAGGGGTAACGCTAGACCAACTGCACTATAAATATGCGGATAGCATCCGGGATGCTGATCATGGTTTCATACCGTTCCTGGCAGAGAAGAACCATACGCACTTGCTTCGCGGGTATGCGCAATGGCAACATCGCTTCAGTCCTGCATTGACATTGAATACCGGGGTTTACTCTCAATACCTTGCACTTAATGAAAAAGCCACCGCCGAAGGAAGGATAGGACTTCGTTATAATACCAGGACCGCGGGCGCCTTTACGGTTGCATCCGGCAACCATAGCCAGATGCAGTCGCTGATGACTTATTTTCATCAAACACGGGTAGGAAACGGGTATGTGCAAACCAACCGCGATCTTGATTTTACAAAGAGTACGCATTTTGTTGCCGGCTGGGAAAATACGATGAACAACAGCTGGAAATATAAAGTGGAAGCCTATACGCAGTTGCTGGAAAAAGTTCCGGTGGAAAAAAGGCTGACTGACTGGTCTATGCTGAACGTAGGTGCGGGATATGGCGCCGGACTGGAGGACAGCCTGGTAAGCAAAGGGAAAGGATATAATTATGGCGCAGAGTTGACGGTGGAGAAACCTTTTTCAAATGGATACTATTTCCTGGGGACCGTATCCCTGTTTGATTCGAAATATAAGGGAAGCAACGGGATAAAACATAATACGGCGTTTAACGGTAATTATGTGGTGAACCTGTTATCCGGTAAAGAATGGCAAATACGGGATATGCACACAATAGCAGTGGATATAAAAATTACAACGGCGGGAGGTAAACGATACACGGCAATAGATAAAGATGCTTCAGTAGCAGCCGGCAGGGCGATCTATTATGAGAACAGGTCGTTTGAGGAGCGTACAAAAATGTATATGAGAATGGACCTGAAGCTTACCTACCGGATGAACAATAAAGGGTTCATGCAGGAGTTTTTTGTTGATTTTCAAAATATCACGAATCGAAAAAATATATTTAACCAATGGTATGACAGCCGTGCAGGCATCATCCGTACCCAATATCAGCTGGGCTTTTGGCCGAATTTTAATTACCGGATCCAGTTTTAGGTGATGACGTTTATGTGGAAAGGGGTTCCGGACCTTGGCGACAGTCTGCCTGTATGGCAACCTGGTCAAAAAAGGTTCGGAACCCTATATAGCTAAGAATCGTCCTTACAGGTTAACAATTAGTGTCCTCAATCATTGAGCCGTGACATGTAGTGTCAACGATGATCAGTTGGTTGATCTTTTTATTGCGCATATTGCATCAGGGGTTCTGTAGCTGAAGCCACAGTAATGCCAAAGCTTAATCAATCCCGCATTGCGGGACGGGGAGCCTGGCGTTAAAAGGAAGACCACCTGCCCTGTCCGGGCAATGTTCAGCCGGGCGGGTGTTTACGGAAACAAAATAATATTTTGCCGCGCTGCGGCTCGGGATAATAACCCTTCCATATTTACTAAAATATTCACGGTGCGATGCGCTTTTTTGCAGATCGTTGATTACAGTAGATTGCATTATTATATCATTGGCCGGGAGGGACGACCGGGGCGATCCGTTGAGCTATGAAAATTTATATATTCCAGATTGCTTCCATCGCCGTGGATCGCAATGGCGACTTTTTGGGTCAGCCCCAAGCGTAGAGATTACTCAAATCTCAACCTCGCACCTCCATGCTGGTAATTTAATGTAACAGCATAACAGGCCGCCAGTAATAGGATCAGCAGCGCTATGCCCCACCATTTCAACAGATGAGCTGTCCAGGGCCGGACAGGCACATTGTCGTCTGTTATACCGCTAAAGGTCTTACTCTTAAACAGCATGATTGCAATCACTACCAGGTTCACCCAATACAAATGCTGCGAATCAAATTTATGGTGCAGCCAGGTGGCGCTGAGGATATTGCTGAGCACGATATACCAGGTGAGGTAAATAAGTATCAGCCAGTTCACCTGCGTCCTGGACGGTTGTTGCCTGGCGGGTCTAAAGTAGATCGTTAATATAACGGATAATATCAAAGACAGCACGCAGGCAATGCTTCGCCAGGCGAAAGCAAAGTTTTCGGGACGCTCCATGTTCAGGGCAATACCCTGCTTTACCAGCTTTTCAAACTGCACCGCTTCCAGCAGGTTGAGCACAGGAAGCAATACCACCAGGAAAACCCAGCCGATGATATTGGAAGTACGATGGGGAGTAACCGTTTTTGGCCAATAGCTACGCGAATACAACGCATAAGAGAGCCCCAGCCCGGAAAAAAAGCCGGTAGAGTATTCCATTACATTCCACCAGTTGAATGTAATGCCAGATGCATGTCCCAGCCTTTGGAGAAATACACCGAAGCCAAAGCCAAAACCTCCACCCAATGCGCTATACCATGCTGTACGCAACGCCCGGTGATAACCATGGCGATACATATACCATCCTAATGCCAGTGAGGCTCCCAGGCAGCCCGCCCATAATTCTGAACGGGGAGGTGTCATCAGCCATTCCAGTTGATGAATAAGCACACCCCAGCACAAGTATCCGCCTGCTATCATTTGTGTGAACAGCGATGCCCAGTCTACCTTACGCACCGGTGTGGATTCCAATGCCAGCCCCAGTACACCACCACCCATATATCCATACAGCCCACCGGCAATGGTCAGCATCAGCATGCCATATCCGGTGTTCAGCAGGTCTGGTGCATGACTGTACCCTACAAGCATTCCGTAACTGATCATACCTCCCGCCCCCCACGCAATGGCGGCGAGTGCTGCAATAGCAGGTAATCGTTTGTACCAGTCTTCCCTCCCGGAAAAAACAATGGCGGCGAGTATACCGATGGCAGCCGCCCAGGTGGCGCCATATTCGTGGCCGAATTGCCCTCTGGCCGCCCAGGCAGTACCGAATACCAGGGCCACGGGCAGCATACGGCTCAGGAAGATCGATTGTTTCATAGAAAGAGATGGTTGAAATATTTTTGATTAATAAAGAATGGGGTTGCAGATATTTCCCACAACCCCATTTTGCTCTATCATAACTCAGAATTAAAAAGGTTATTTCCTGTCCTTTGCTTCCTTCAGCAAGGCGGCTTTGGTCCCGATCCAGTAAGCTATCTTTTTCCTGTTCCAGGTATAGGTAACTGCAATGGTGTCGCCGTAGTGGATCACCGCCGGGTAAGAAAATTCGGGGCGCCTCTGTCCTTCTGCAGGCTGCTGGTCGCTATAGGCGATATTGAGTTCCTTCGGCCAGGTGGCACCGTTATCAAACGATATTGCCAGTGAAAGCGGGTTGCGGGAGCCCCAGTTGGTCGTGTCGGGATTGTATGCCAGCACCAGGGTGCCGTCATCCAGCCGGGTGAGATCTATACCGCTGTTAGGATTCGGCAGACCTGTTTGGTAAGGCCCGGACCATGTAAGCGCACCATCTTCTGAATCAGCGCGGTAGATGGCTCCGGCAGTGCTTCGTAGCAGCATGTGTACTTTTCCGGGTGCAGACTCCCAAAGGGTAGGCTGTATCAATCCTTTACCCTTACCGGAAAATACGTTTTTGTCCAGCTTCAGATAGGGGGTCGCTTTCCAGGTAGCACCGTTGTCGGTGCTGATGTCGGCAAAAGCTTCCCAGGGACCATCTTCGTGCGAGGCGCCGGCTACCCATTTTCCATCTGCCAGTATAATGGGTTTGTTGCGTACGGGACCACGGCCACCCTTATCGCCGGTCACCAGCTCTTTGGCTTCCGTCCAGGTATTGCCGTTATCTTCCGATACGATATACCATGTTTCCCAGGTTGGAATTTTCTTTCCCACCTTGAAGAACAAAGTGATCTTTCCGTCGGGCGCCTGTGCCAATACAGGATTCCAGTGCGCATCTTCCCGTATTTTAGATACTTCCGTGGGGGCGCTCCAACTGCCCGGTTTTCCTTTTACCAGGTAAATGCCTACGTCATCCGTTCCTTCCTTTTTCCCGCCGAACCAGGCTGCCAGCAGCTCTCCGTTGTTTAAATGCAGAATAGTGGAGGCATGTACTTCCGGAACAGGAACGCCGTCTTCTGTAAAGTAACTCGTCTCAATAGCCGGGGCAGCGGGATCCGTTTCTGCCGGCTTTTCTTTTTTTGAGGTTCCATCTCCACAAGATGCTAATAGAATGCAGGTTGTAAGAGATGCTGTAATAATAGTTTTGCTCAACATGATATGCTCCTTGTTTTCAGGTAAAAAATGGTTTCGCGGTCATACACTATGATATTACATCTTCATAAAGCACTTCTTTGACCTTCAATCTTTCGAACCAGGTTTTAGTGGTATCCAGTATGCTGTGTAATGCAACTTTTTGCTGGGGTGTTACTTCCAGCGCATGTGCCCTGCTGATAGTATGAATAGGAAGTCCGCGCAACTGGAGGAAAAATTTAGCGCTCATAGGGTAGGCTACATGTATCTGCGGATCTACCTTTGTAAGCTCCTGCTGTATCCATGCCACATCATCCTGCTTTTCAGGATTGTTTACATTTTTGCATAACCATACCAGTATTTCGGGGTAAAAATTGCCTGAAATAGCCGACATACCCTGTGCGCCGGCTTTCATGGAAGAAAGACCATGAGGGGTATGGGCGTCATAAAACTCCATCGGCAGCCCTTGTATAGCATCCAGCTTAGCCTTTACCTGTACTTCGTTGCAGCAGGTGTCTTTATGATAAGACATACGCCCGGTAGATGCCAGCGTTTTTAACAATGCTGGGGTAAGCACCCTTTTGTAAGGAACGGGACACTCATAGAGGCCGAGCGGGATATTACCTGTTAATGAAAGCATTTTTTCCATGTTCTTCAATAGCAGGTCGTCTGGTTCGTTTACGGCAACGTAATGGCTTGTGATCAGGATGACGGAGCTTATACCGGTATCGTATATACGTTTTGCAAAGTCGGCTTTCTCTTCAATGCTCTCCCCAAAAGAGCCGGTTGCTACTACCGGCACTCTTCCGTTCACATGTTTCACTACTGCACGGGTAAGGGCTATTCTTTCTTCATCACTGATGCTGAACATTTCACTGGAGAGGCAATTGGCGAAGAGCCCTTTTACACCCGCCGCCAGGTAAAAGTCTATCAGCTTTTTCAACATATCATAGTCGATCTGCGCCTGGGAGGTAAAGGGTGTAATCATCACCGGTACAAACTTCTTGGACATAATGTATAGTTTAAGATCAGATTAGAAACTTTTTTTAATTTATTTTTTTCTCAGCCTGGTAGCCAGCAATCCTACCAGGAATATGGTCAGTGTTCCCACCACGATGGTCATATTAACGTGCAGCGGGTTCTTCAGGTGCTGCATACTTTCCGGAAAATGCTTTGAAAGCGACATCCACAGAATAACCAGGATCCCGATGATGGTAGCGATCACTGCCTCCGCGTTCCTGGCTTTTTTTGCCACCATTCCCAAAAGGAACAGCCCGAGCATGCCCCCTGCAAATATTCCTGAAAGCTCCCACCAGATATCCAGTATACTTTTGGTACCAATAAGGGCGATACCGAAAATGATGGATAAAACGCCTGTAAGGGCCGTAACGGAATATAATATGGTCATTTCTTTTTTGGGGGAAGGGTTCGGGTTAAAATACCGCTGGTAGATGTCTTTTAGAAAAACGGTAGCAGAGCTGTTCATGCCGCTGCTGATGGTGCTCATAGCAGCAGAGAGTATAGCCGCAATGATCAGTCCTACTAATCCCTTGGGTACTTTCATCACCATAAAATAGGGGAGTATCTTATCCCCGTAGTCTTCCGGCTTTAAAGTATGTATATCCACATTCTTTTCTGCTGCCACCTGTTGTTTCAGGCTCAGCAGCAGGTCAGGATTCTCTGCGAAATATGCATACAGGGAAGTGCCGATAATAAAGAATAATAATGAAACCGGTAAGTACCAGTACACACAGAGCCAGACACTGCGGGCGGCTTCTTTTCCACTGCGGGCGGTATGGTATCGCTGCACATAATTCTGGTCCATACCAAAATTATTGAGGTTGATAAAAAAGCCATACAGGAAGATGACCCAGAAAGTGGGACTGCTGAAGTCTGTAATGTCGTAACTGCCCAGCGAAAACTTGTTCTCGGCCACGCCTATCCGGTATACTTCCCCGATGCCGCCTTTCATTTCGCTGAAAATGATATACAGTACGATAAAGGCGCCCAGGGTCTTAATGATGCCCTGTATTACTTCCGTCCAGATCACCGCTTCCATTCCTCCCATGACCGTATAAACAATGATACAGGCGCCTGTGACGATCATGATCGTTTTCATATCCACGCCGGTAAGCGCCTGCAGGGTCAGCGCGATACCGAAAAATATGGAACCCATCCTGGCGAGTTGTGTAAGGATGAAACAAACCATTGCATAGGTGCGTGCCCAGGGACCAAATCTTTTTTCCAGGTGCGTGTATGCGCTTACCTCACCGTGTGTGCGGTAGAACGGTACAAAGTATTTTACCGCCACCCAGGCCGCAAAAGGCATGGAGAGGCTGAATACAAAAGAGTTCCAGTTGCTGCCAAAGGCTTTTCCGGGTACCCCCAGGAAGGTATTGCTGCTCAGGAAAGTGGCATATAGCGATAAGCCCAGCGCCCAGCCGGGAATATTGCCGGAGGCGGTAGTGAACTGGGTGGCATTTTTATTTTTCCGTGAAAAATATACCCCTACCAATACCATGCTTAGCAGATAAACAAGAATAACAACCAGGTCAATTAACGGCAAATGCTGCATTATGAGTTCTTATGTATCAACAGTAACTGAAATCAAAGGTTACGCAAAACCTAAATCCCTACAATGTTAATAGTTATAAAAAGAATAGCATAAATTATTATTCTGAATATAATAAATGCTATTTTAGTTTACCTGAACCAATAGAATATTAAGGAGTATAAATATGTCAGAAGATACTCAATTACCGGAAACTACTGCTCAATTTCACTGGAAATTGCCGGACAGGCTCCGTAGCAGGCTGGACAGCCATCCTATTGGCCGGAACCTTTATATCACGGAAATAGCATTTTTTCCTGAGCAGAACAATTTATCTCATGACATACCTGCTCATAATCCGGATTATATCCTGCTGTATTGTGTGGGGGGGAATGGCTGGTACAAAATACATAATAAGAGGAGCGATCTGAAACCCAATCATTTTGCCATTTTGCCTAAAAAAACAGTTGTGCAGATGGGAGCGTCGTCGCAGTGGAGCATCTACTATGTGCGGTTCAACGGGGAGATCGGAGAATCTATGTATCAATACCTGGTAAGGGAAAAGGGCAGGCATGAGTTTACCACCCCGCCGCTGGTAGGGCGCATCGCCCAGTTCCGTGATATTATGCATCACCTGCAGCTGATGGATAATATGGAAAACCTGATCTATGCCAACTTCCGTTTTTATAGTTTTTTGGGAACATTCCGGCTCACCGTATTCAACTATATGAAGAAGGGAATGGATAATATTATTGAAAGATGTGTATTGATCATGAAGGAACACCTACACGAAAATCTTACGCTGGATGAGCTGGCAAAAAAGGCGCATGTATCAGCTTCCTACCTTTCTGCGCTCTTCAAGCAGAAGACGCATTATTCGCCAATGCAGTTATATACTTCCCTTAAGATACAGAAAGCAAGTCAATTGCTGAAGGCTACTAAAACGCCCATCAAACAAATAGCGGAAGAGCTGGGTTACCTGGATCAGTATAGCTTTTCCCGTTCGTTCAAGCAGATCATGGGTACCTCACCCAAGCAATTCAGGGAGTCATAGGAAGCCATCGGGACGGGTAGCAATACACCGGCAGCAGCCTGTGATCTTTTATTTTTCATTTTACTTAACTTTAAAGTATGGAGCAGTATGGAAAAATCCTCCTGATCGCAATGCCGGCCTTCCTGGTGCTGGTACTGTTTGAAAAATGGTATGGCTGGCGAAAGGGGTTTGATACGGTACGGACGATGGACATGATCAGCAGCCTGACCAGCGGTGTGACCAATGTAACCAAGGACGTGCTGGGACTGAGTGTTGCCATACTCAGCTATGAATGGATGGTGGCGCATTGGGCACTTACCCATATCGGCACTACCTGGGTGACTTACGCAGTGGTATTCATTGTGCTCGATTTTGCAGGTTACACCACCCATGCCCTGCAACACAAGGTGAATTTTTTCTGGAACGCACATATCGTACATCATAGCAGCGAGGAATTTAATTTGGCCTGCGCCCTGCGGCAAAGTATCTCCGTGTTTATACGGTTATTTGCTATCCTGTTGCTACCGGCGGCTCTTTTGGGCATAGAGCCGAAAGTGATCGCTATTGTAGCACCGTTACATTTATTTGCACAGTTCTGGTACCATACCCGGCATATCGGTAAAATGGGCTTCCTGGAAAAAATTATTGTCACACCTTCTCATCACCGTGTACACCATGCGATCAACCCCGAATACATGGATAAAAATTTCGGGCAGATATTTATTTTCTGGGATAAGCTATTCGGCACTTTCCAGGAGGAGTTGAAGGAGGCGTCACCTGTATACGGTGTCACCCGTCCCGTCCGGACCTGGAATCCCGTTAAAATAAATTTTCAGCATATGATGCTGTTGATAAAAGACGCCTGGCACACCGAGCGCTGGTCTGACAAGGTCAGGGTATTTTATAAGCCAACGGGTTGGCGGCCGGCAGATGTAACCAGCCGGTACCCGGTATATAAAATAGAGGATGTATATCATTTTGAGAAATACGATACGCCCGCATCAGCTTTAAAGAAGACGTGGTGCTGGGTGCAAATGCTGCTACTTTTATTGCTGATTAGTTATTTCTTCGGAAACATCGCCCGCATCGGTGCACCGGCAATGTTTACATATGGCGTTTTTATTTTCCTGTATGTTTATTCACTTACCGACCTGATGGATGGCAACCCGCACGCCTGGATATTTGAAGGACTGAAGTTACTGTTTGGCTGCGGCATTATCTTTTATTACGGTGACTGGTTTGGTATCGGAAACAGCATAACATATGCCAGCCAATTCCTGATCGGTTATTTTATTATTTCCTTCCTGGCTTCTTTGTATTTTTCCCTCAGGTCTGAATAAGCTGTGAGAAAATGATAAGATCATTTATCCACCCAACCAGGTGCACGTGAGGACACGTGCAGAGGCGTACGGCTGTCCCGCTGCGTGTCCTCACGCAGCTTCCGCTTTGCCTCTTTCGTATGGCAGAGCTATAGCAGCGATGCGGTTATACAGCTTCTGTTTTGTTATTTTTTCAATTCCTCCCCGGTAAATCCAAAAGGAATGAGGTCGCTTGCTTTTTCCAGGAGTAATATATCGCCGGCAGCACCGGCCAATACCAGCTTTATAGGAAATCCCTGTTTTATTTCCTGCTCCAGCAGGCTCTGACGGCAAATGCCGCAGGGGAATACAGGCTTATCAGCACTGCCCGAAGAAGGGCGGTAGCTGATAGCGATCTTCTTAACGGTGTCTCCCGGGTAAACAGCGCTGATAGCCGATAGGAGCACTCTTTCGGCACAGATGCCAACGGGGTAGGAGGCGTTCTCCTGGTTGGTGGCGGTTACCAGCTGATCATTGGATAATATGCCGGCCGCCCCTACGTGAAAACCGGAATAAGGAGCATAGGCAAGTGCGGTGACCCCCCGCGCATTTTCCAGCAACAGCCTGTCTTCCAGGGGTAATTCCCCGATATTGCTGAATACAGTGTAGGAAAATCCAACGGTTCTTATCTCCAAAACAAACAGTTTATTTTATAGATTTAAACAGGCGTTTCCACCGCGGACCATTATCCCAGCTGAACCAGATAAGGGAGGCCCTGCCTACCACATGGTCTTCCGGTACAAAGCCCCAGAAGCGGGAATCCTGCGAGTTGTGCCGGTTATCTCCCATCATCCAGTAATAGTTCATTTTGAATGTGTATTCATTTGTTTCCTTACCATTGATGATGAACTTACCATTGTCTTCCACAATGTCATTATCCTCGTATACATCAATCACCCTCCTGTAAAAAGCAATATTGTCCGGTGAAAGCGTAATGGTTTTTCCCTTTTCAGGTATCCATACCGGGCCGTAAAAGTCCTCGCTCCATTTATACCGGGCGGTATCATTCGGAAATACCGATGGGTTGTAATTCTTTACTTCTTTTTCTATGCTTTGAATATAAGGCAACTGCTTCATTCTTGCCGCTTCTTCTTCCGTAAGCACGATCAGGTAGTTCATAGAGTTTCCTGCGATGATCTGTCCTTCCCCCACATTGAACTCCTCTTTCAGTACATCTTCATCCAGGAATTGTCCCTTGGTTTGAACAAGGTAGAATGTTGCTGCGGACTCCGGCAGGTAACCTTTCTCACCGTTCACATATACGTCCCCGTTATTGATACGGATGGTGTCGCCGGGAATACCGATGGCCCTTTTGATAAAGTTTTCTCTTTTGTCAACGGGTCTCACAATGATGTCGTCACGTTCCAGGAGCTGTGTCCGGTCTCCGTGATACTGTTCCCGCAGCGCATCGTAATAGTTGACATTGGATTGGTACTCCCCTATAACGGTGTCGCCCACCGGGTAATTAAATACCACTACATCGTTCCGTTTTACGGGGCTGGACCAAAGCCTTTTATATTTTATTTTGATCCATTCCAGGTATGATTTGGTATTGATGACCGGGGCTGTGTGGTGTACGAACGGAATCGCCAGCGGGGTGTTGGGAAGCCGCGGACCATAGCTCAGCTTACTTACAAAAAGAAAATCGTTCACCAGCAATGTTTTTTCCATACTGCCGGTAGGGATCACATACGCTTCAAAAATAAAAGTGCGGATGATGCTGGCGGCTACCACGGCAAATACACCGGCGTCGATCCATTCCCGGAAGGAAGACTTCTTGTAGTTCTTCACTACCATATTTCCCGCATAACGTTCATTTTTGGAATAGCCGAGGTAGGGGAAGTATAAAAAAGGAACGAAAACGGTTGCTGCATGGTGCAGCAGGGAGAAACGTCCGAAATGCTCCACAAATTTTATAAAGATCCAGATAGTAATGAACTGACCTGCAATGGGAATAAATTGAAGAAAGAACCAGTATTTTTTCAACGGCATCTTTTCTATCATCAACCAGGTATTGTAATAAGGTATCAGGGCTTTCCAGGGGGTAATGCCTGCTTTCCTGAACATGCCGTACAATCCTATAAGGGATCCTATCGTGCCTAAAATAAAAATGATCCAACCTGAACTCATGTATCTGCTGTTTTATGGGGTGTATTTCAAATCTTCGTGGGTGGTAACCTGCCCGACTGCGTCATTCAGACGGATCCGTCCGACCTGCAGGGTCTGCTACCGGCCGGTATCTTACCATCCGGAAAATTTGTACGGAACGAAAAACCTGAAATGCACCCGTTTTATATAAGGTTGCCAAAAATAGTATAAAATTGCTGATTATATGGATGTCCGTATCCGGTATGCCGGAACATAACATGTTATTTTATGGGGCTGAATAATCTTTGCCAGCGGGGTCCCTTGTTCCAACTAAACCAGATCAGTGAAGCTTTGCCGACGATATGGTCCTCCGGCACAAACCCCCAAAAACGGGAATCCAGCGAATTATGCCGGTTATCACCCATCATCCAGTAATAGTTCATTTTAAATGTATACTCGTTTGTTTCCTTGCTGTTGATAAGGAACTTGCCGCTGACTTCTGTAAGGTCATTTTCTTCGTATACATCGATTATTCTCCGGTAAAAAGCAATATTATCAGGTGTAAGCGTTACGGTTTTTCCCTTTTCCGGTATCCATACCGGGCCATAAAAATCCTCGCTCCATTTATACCGGGCGGTATCATTGGGAAACAATTCCCTTGTATATGTTTTTATTTCCTTTTTTATTTCGGAAACATAAGGCAACTGTTGCAGTCGCCCGGCTTCTTCTGCAGTAAGCTCAATAAGGTATTGCATGGGGCCTGTTTCGAAGAGTTGCGTACGCTCAGGGGTAGTTTCCACGTGGAAGCTATCTTCCAGCAACGTTTCATCCATGAAATGCCCCCGGGTTTGCACGCTGTAGTATGTGGCAGATGTAGGTGGTTCATCCGTCATGCCGTTTACAAATAATACCCCTTCCCTGATATACAGGGTATCTCCCGGAATACCAACACATCTTTTGATAATATTTTCCCGCTTGTCAACCGGCCTAACCAACAGGTTATCTGCGTTTTCTTCCAGCAGCTTTTGCCTGTTGCCGCCATAGTCCTCCCGGAGTATTTCATAGTAAGTGCGTTCCTGTGGGTAGGATAGCAACACGGAGTCGCCCGCAGGATGGTTGAACACAACAACATCATTGCGGTGTACGGGGGAAGACCATAACCTTTTATAGGGCAGGTTCACCCAGTTCAGGTAAGACGGGGTGCCCACACCAGGTATCGTATGGTGCATAAAAGGTAAAGCCAAAGGCGTATTGGGGATTCTCGGACCATAGCTCATTTTGCTTACAAATAAAAAATCGTTTACGAGCAGGGTCTTTTCCATGCTTCCCGAAGGAATAGCATATGCTTCGAAAATAAATATACGGATGATAGTAGCGGACACTACGGCAAATACACCGGCATCCACCCATTCCCGGAAAGAAGATCTTTTGTGTTTCTTTACCGCTATACTACCTGCATATTGTTCCTCTTTTGCATATCCCAGATAAGGAAAGTATACAAAAGGAAGAAATACGGCAGCAGCATGATGCGTTAGCGAAAAGCGACCGAAATGTTCTACAAATTTTATGAATATCCAGATGGTAATAAACGGGCCCGCGACCGGAATAAATTGCAGAAAAAACCAATGCTTTTTTAATGACATTGCTTCTGTCATCATCCACGTGTTATAGTAAGGGATCAATGCTTTCCAGGGAGTAATACCTGCTTTCCTGAACATTCCGTATAAGCCGAGGTGGAATGCAACCGTCGCTAAAATTAAAATAACCCAACCCATATATGCCTGTTTTTATAGTAACCAAAAGTAACAGGCATAAAACGCAGAATGTTGTATCCTTTAGCCAAAAACCTGTTAATGTTGGGTGCAGGAAGCACTCTCAGCTACAGATAGACTGCAGCACCCGGGATACGGCATCTGCCCGTTGGAATACCAGGAAATGCCCGGCATTACGGATAGTGTGGGTGGGCTTCACGATAGCGGTGGGAAAAACCCTGTCATCGCTTCCATGTATGAGGTAACAATTTTCAGGAACGAACCGGTTTTTCCAGTTCAGGATGGCATGTATGGACCATTTGAGAAAGTC
>Ga0222429_100727_pt1 | contig 15541 bp, 13 predicted proteins | sample 1B50Ametagenome_FD_182475 | JGI IMG/M metagenome (GOLD analysis project Ga0222429, IMG submission 182475) | Enriched microbial communities from leaf-cutter ant dump, University of Wisconsin, Madison, United States - 1B50A (version 2) | ecosystem: Environmental > Terrestrial > Nest > Insects nest...
TAATGTTTACTACTTTTAATCTTATTAATAGCTTAATCTTAAATCCGGGCATCATGATTGAATTAACCACTTTTCCCTACGGACCGGTTCATTTTTCCCGGGTTCGCACAGATGAAGCAGGGAGGATGCACGGACTGATCCTCCCCGGTAGCCAGATGTTTGCAGCAGACGTTTCCTATGGGAAAATATCGTTTCAGCATCTTGAACAACCTTCTTGTCATATTTACAGGTACAACCTCCTGTTAAACGAAAAAATTACGCTTTATATAAACAATGCGGTTGCCTGGCCAGTGCTTCGCCTTGCATTAAAGAGGGGAATGGTACATGTCATGCATAAAAAGAATAAAATCATGCGCTGGGGTCAGCTCAATTTTAGTTATACACCGCAAACTATGCATAGCTTCAGGCTTCCTGAAGGAACATTTGAAATAATAGAACTGTATATATCCCCTTCGCTGGTAAGCGCGCTGGCCGGTAAAAGCAATATCCTCCGGACCTTTGCCCGGCATATGCAAAAAAGAGAAGAAGTTTTTCTGTTGCCGGATGCATGGTGGGGTGATCTGAAATTGCTGGATGCCGTAGATTGGCTGCTGCAACATCCCCATGGCGAACAACCGCCGGAAGTGGTGATGAATAGTGTGGTGGAAGCAGCCGGATCACCGGTTTATCATATCCCACATATCACAGACAGACATCTGGAAAAATTGTTTTTAACCCGGGATATCATTAAGAAAAACTGTACTACACACATCATGAATGAAAAGCTGGCAAAGGCGGCCCATATGAATGTCACCTATTTCAAAAATATGTTCAGGCAGCTCTTTCGCATGACTCCGTATCAGTACAGATTATATGAGCAATTGAAACACGCAAGATCGCTTATTGAGGATAATCCTTCCCTGAGCAATACTGAAGTAGCACAGCTCTCAGGCTTCGGATCCTATAATAATTTGCAGCGGCTGTTCCTAAAAAAACAGGGAACCACCCTCTCGTCCTGGCGCAAAGCCAGGAACCTGCACTCGTGGCTGCTGACATGACAGATAGCCAATGATGGGTTCCGGGGATAAGGAGGCAGACCCATCGGTATTTTCAGGCGTGGTATAAAGAATAAATTGAGAGCCCCTTGCGCTTTGTTCAAGAGTAAAGTGTATATGAGCCGATTTTCAATAAGCTTTTGACCTGAGAAAAATAATGCAAAAAGGAAAATATCTCCTGCAAAGCAGAAAATATACCCGGTAGAAGAGAAAATAAGTAAGTCAAAATGGAAAAATCCTTTTCTGGTTGTTGTACAATCAAAAGGAAGGACACAACTTTACCTGTATCATGATGAGATAAACGGGGAAAATATTATGCATCGCTGCAATTCCATTACGTTGCCTTCATTATAAAAATCCGACATACCCTGCCATTGATCCGTAGTGTGGATAAACTTGCTGTACCCTTTGAACTAATTGTTGCTCAACAAGAAATATGATTACACCAGCAGAACATAGTCTACCGGTCAGGCGAAAATATTACATGGTGGCAGATGCCGCCAGTGGCCTGCTCCTGCTGTTGTTCCTGTACACCGCGCTGAGCAAGCTGGCAGGCTACCAATCTTTTACTATTGCATTAAAAAGCGTACCGGTAATATATCCCTATGCCGGTGTGGTTGCCTGGCTGCTGCCGGCGGTGGAGCTGATAATAGCCCTGTTGCTGTTTTTCCGGGATACGCGGCAACCGGGTCTGTATGCTTCTCTGGTCGCTCTACTGGCGTTTACAGGTTACCTGTTGTATATGATCGCATATATCCCGGACCTGCCATGCAATTGTGGTGGAGTGCTCAGCAGCCTGAGCTGGAAACAGCATATTTTTTTCAACCTGCTTTTTATTATAATTAATATTTTGGGGTTATGGAGTTATACAAAAATAAAGTACTCCAAAAAAAGAATCCCCCCTTAGTTCCCCCAAGGGGGGGAGCAAACATTTTACACAACCATCTTAAGACAGTGAACAAAAATATTTTAACTAAAACCAATCAACATGAAACGTTATATTTTTAGCATCTCGGCTGTTATGATAGCCATTGGATCGGTAGCTTTTACCCACGTGAAGGAAAGCAATATGGTAAATTATCACTGGTATAAAAGGACAGCTGCGAATACATACGTGGCAGATGGCACCGGCGCCAATCCGGCTTCCCAGTGTTCAGCGGGAGCTGTCATCTGTGCAAAGGGCTTTACAAGCCCTCAAACACCCGCTGCCATTAAGGATGTTACCACTGCACAAACCACCAGGTTTAAAAACAGTCAGTAAATAATAAGAGGCTGCCTTAAAAGTCAATAACCATCATTTCAACGGGAGCGCTTGCCTGTTATGGCAGGTAGAAATGACGATCTTTTCAGGCAGCCTCTTTTTCTTAACGGGGATTCTGTGGCATATCCGGATGAAAGCCCATTACCTGGCTGGGTATTGGATAGGTATAACGGGGATCGTTGGGGGGCAATGTAAATGTTATCCCGTTTACCGTCCTTGTTAAAGTAATACCGGCTCCTTCCAGGTTTAGCCTGCGCAGATCTGTCCAGCGAAGTCCCCTGAAGCATAGCTCCTTTCTTCGCTCTGCCAGCACTTTTTGCAGGGCTTCCTGTGCATTTGCCACATCTGTGGGTACAAATTTTCCGGTTTTCCATCGTTTTGTCATCAGGGTATGGAGTGCATCCATGGAAGCCTGTACCTGCCCCGACCTGGCAAGGCATTCAGCTTTTATCAGGTATATTTCATCTGTTGCCAGTCCTGAAAACAAATCTCCGCCGCCGGAGCCTCCGTCATAACTTCCCGTAAACGTTAAAAATCCTACATCAGAAAAAAAGAGTGATTTCCTTAAATCATCCTCATCGAACAGGTCATAAAATGAAGGCGGTATGCCTCCTATATAGGGCATAATAGGTGGCATGCGGGACGACCAGCCCACCAGGCTGCAATGAAAAATTACCTCTTTATTAAATCCAACGGGGAAAGGAAACATATCGTCTGTGTTGAAATCATTATAATCCATCAGGTCATCCTGTATAGCCAGTGACTTCTCTGCATAATGAAGCGCATTGTCATATTGTTGCATGGTTTGATATATACGCGACAGTAAAGCATACACTGCCACCTGGCCCGGCCTTGTTTTATAGGTGGTTGTTGCCGGTAGCAGCTGCCCGGCCGCGTCCAGGTCGCTGATTATTTTTTCATAAGTATCCTTTAGAGTTGCCCGTACGGGTTTTTCATTTACATCACCTGTCAGGCGCAGGGGTATTCCCCAGTCTGTTGCCGCTGTGGTTGCCTGGTAAGGCGGAGCAAACACCTGTGCCAGTTGGTAAAAGCAATGGGCCCGGTAAAACAAAGCGCTGCCCATAAGGCGATCGTAGGTTTCCTGCTGTTCCTCTGTAATGGATAGTTTACTGATGCCTTCTATTACTACATTGGCATTAAAAATGGCCCGGTAAGGAATGTTCCAGTCGTATATAACATCACCCGTATAAATATCTTTTTCCCATGTATAAACATTTCGTTCCTGTTGCTGGATCACCTGGTTGTAGAAATCATCTGAAAGATAATAGTTATCTGCTCCGGATTCACCTAATTGTGGAACAAGTCCCTGCCCCCAATCGGCGCCGTTCATTTCATGGTCATTGTCAAGAATGGCCTGGAAGTTTTCCAGTGTCTGGGGCACCACCAGCGATTGGTCGGGCTTGGCATCCAGGAATCTTGTTTTGCTGCAGGCAGCAGCTATTATTATCAGCAGCAAAAACAGGCATATATTTTTATTCATAGTTGAAGCTTTGGATGGTTAAAAAGTGATTTGCATACCCAGGGAATACCGGGTGCGTTCCCGGGCTGTGTTATTATAATAAGGATCTGCCACTGCTTTACCGGCTTTCCAGAGAACCCCCAGGTTAGAGATATAAGTGAACAGCCTTACCTGCTGGAAAGGCAACCGTGGAAGTTTCTGTCTGTTAACCGCATACGACAGGTTAATATCTTCCAGGCGGATATGATCCCCTTTTTCCACCAGCACATCCGACATACGGTAAAATTCATCTCTTGTGTTATCGGCAGGATATTTCATACCTGGCACATGCGTTACGTTTTCATCCCCGGGATGCTGCCATCGCTTTTCATAGTCTCCATGGCCGTTCCAGGAACTGAACATATCTGCATAGTCTATAGAGATCCTGCGGAAGACATAACCGCCTTTGTAGCTGATATTTGCTGAAAGAGAAAAGCCCTTCCAGGAAACAGTATTCATAATAGCCCCGAAATAAACAGGTTGCACAGCGCCGTTATATACCATGCTATCCAGCGGTGTGGACGACATGATAGCAGGGTAGTCCTGGCTAAGCTTTCCATCAAGGTAACCGTTAGGATCACCCGATGCCCCATCCAGGCCTCCCCAGGGAAAACTGAACATTGCGTATATGGGCTTGCCGATAACAGGGGTGATCGTATTTCCGCCGAGATAATTACCCCCGTTACCTATGGGTACATGATATTCCGTCAGGGCAGATCTTACCAGGCTGAAAATTACCGAGCTTGTCCAACCTACCCGGCCATTCGTATTAATGCTGTGCAGCTCCACATCCAGCCCGCGGGTTTTCATCGAGGCTACATTCCCAAAAAAAGAGGGTTGTGTCAGGGGAGGAATGCCCAGCGTAGGATCTACCAATGCAGGCGCCATCAGGTCCCCGGCATATTTCCAGTAATATTCTGCAGAACCGGACAGTCTCTTATTGCGGGTAGCAAAATCCAGGCCCAGGTTGGTCATCCTTACTTTCTCCCAACGCAGGTTTTCGTTGGGAGGTGTTTGTATAAACGCCACCGGGAACGGATGGCGGGCGCTGGTATTGTACATGGCTGTAGTGTAAGCGGATGCCAGACGTGAGATATTTCCGTTATAGCCATAAGTGGCCCTTAGCTTCAGAAACGGCAGCCACCCGGATTTGTAAAAGGATTCATTGCTGGCTATCCATGCCAGGCCTGCTGACCAGAAGGGACTTCCTTTCTGGTTGGTTTTTACCCCAAACAGGTTGGCTTCGTCTTTGCGGCCGCTGGCGCTCAGGATATATTTCTGGTCATATTCATAGGCGGCATTTGCAAATGCAGAAAGAAACCGGTCAGTAGTTTTCGTCATAAACTGTGAGTTGGGAACAGGTTGACCGGAAGGATAACCTATCCGCGGAAAATAGGTAACATAATCCACTCTTGAATCGATGGTGCTGTGTTCCTCGTTATAGCCGTAAAACCGGAACATGTCGGAAGTGGTTACCAGACTCCTTACTTCATAACCTGCAGTTATACTGATGCGGTTTTTTTCCCTGAGCAGGGTATTATAGTTCAGCTGGGCCCTCCCCTGGTGCGAAGTAAGTTCTGTATTGACCATATCCATGATGCCACCCATGGGTACCGGCCGGGTGATGGTTCCGGCATCATAATCCAACTGACTGAAGCTGTTGATCATGTTCCTTGTGTAAAAACTTTCCTGGGAGTGAAGCAATTGATCTGCCGTTAATTGTTTTTCATACTGGTATCGTATATCAGCGGTTAAGGAAGGCAGGATTGAGATCGACGTCCCAAGGTTCAGCAGGTAATCTCTCAACTGTATGCCCTGCCTCCGTTTGCTGATCTCTTCTACGGGTCTGTTTAACCAGTCCAGTAACATTCCCTGCCCCACTGTATCCAGGTAACTCTTTCTGTAAGAACCATAAAACGGTAAAGGGTTGCCATGACCGTCCACCAGGCTGGCATACGGGTTGAACCTTTTGGTTTGCACAGGATCGGTGAAGTTAACGCCTGCATTATTTCCGCGTGATTGCTTACTGCCCAGGTATTTGATCCCCGCTTCCAGCTTCCACCAATTGGTTATTTTAAATGTATTCAGCGATTGGATGTTGATCCGTTGGTAGCTTTCTCCAACGAGAGAAGGCTTGTTGTGATCATACCCGGCGGACAAATAGTAGTTCAGGTACTCCGCACTACCATTCACGTTGATGTTATATTGTTGATTTAACAGGGGTTGGTAAAAGTATTTCGAAATATCCTTTCTTACATCATTTAATTTCAGGGCTTCTATCTGTTGGTTTGCTTCAGCCTCAGCGATCACTCCGTTGTCCCTGTCAACCAGCATTGCTACAACGGGAGACAGGGGATAAGGTTGCGGATTGTCGATCGTACTGCTATAATGGCCTTCTTCATAAAGAAATTTTTCCAACGCTATATATGCCGGTGAAGAAACAGTGGATACATTATAAATATCCGGTCTTGCCTGAAAGGTGGTATTAACATTGAGTTCTACCTTCGGCTTTTGCGACTGTCCTCTCCTGGTGGTAATCACTATTACCCCGTTAGCCGCCCGGGCACCCCAGATGCTGGCAGCGGCCGCATCTTTCAGCACGGTGATATTTTCCACATCGTTGGGATTAATATTACCAATATCTCCTTCATAGGGAAAATTATCGACCACGATCATAGGTTGCGCGTCAGCATATATGGTACTTCGTCCACGCACCAGCAGGGCATCTGTTCCCGCAGCATCCCCCCTGTTGAACAGAATACCCGGCGCCAGGTTTTCTATCCGGCTCAGCACATTTGTGGATACCGACCGGTTCAGCAGGTCGTTGTTGATAAAGCTGAAAGAGCCGGTAGCGCGTTCGCGCGGCAGCTTTTCAAATCCGGTTGATATAACGACACTTTCCATTTCTGTGCTACTGCGTGTGAGCTTTGCTGTTACCTGAAGTTGTGACCCGTCTACTACCAGGATATAACTTTCGAATCCTATATAGGAGATCATCAGGGTATCGGGCAGGTGAAGGGAGCGGATGACAAAAGCTCCTTTGGTATCTGAGAATACGGATACTTTGCTTTTCAGCAATGAAACCGTGGCGCCTTCCAGGGGATGATTGGAGGCGTCGGTTATTGTCCCGGAAATGGTTTTAACAGTATGGGTCTGACTATAAGATGCTTCTGAAAAAAACATCCAGAGCATGAATAGTATTATTTTCTTCATTGCTATAAGTTTTGATGATAATGATTATGTTAATGAAGCGGGGTAAGGATAAACACTTCCCGTTCGCAGACTGTTTCTTCCAATACCAACCCCACTGCCGCAAAATGGCTGCGCAGTGCAGCGATGTTGGTAAGGTCTTCCGGTAAATTGATGTCTATCGGATAGTCTATACCCGTCTGGTCTGTCAAAGGCATGGGCAGCACCTTGTTCAGCTCTTCCAGCAGCATGCTCACCGGTTGGTTAAGCAATTGCTTTTTTATACCTTTTTCAAAAACGGTATTTTCAGGAATTCCTCCTTTAGACTTTGCTTTATGAGAACCGGGACCGGATTTTAGGACCAGGCATGTCATCGAACGTTTCTCGAGTGTAGTGGCAACCTGGAAAAATATATCAAGGTCGTCTTTTATCAACCGGTTCCTCAAATGCCGGAGGTGGGGTGGTAATATCCGTTCATAACACCAGGTGTATTCGTATCTTACCTTATCCGTATCCATTCCCCTGCCGCTGTATTGTTGCGGGTTTTGTACATTCAGGATGAGCTGGCTGGCCGGCATATACATCAATTGCGGATACACAAGCCCATAGAGGGTAAGAATATAATTATTGGAAGCCCAGATCCGTACCGAGCTGTCAGGTAACGTTTCTTCCCCGCTCATGCCATCCATATCCTCCCGGTACCGGGTGATCAGGCTGGCAAATAATGGTCTTGCTTTGTCAAACTCCCCTAATGGCTGGCTGTAATCTGTGTTTTTATAATGTTTCTGTTTAATTGCTATATCACGTTCTAATATAACCGAAGAGATATTTTTTGCTGTCAGCGCTTCGGAATCGGTGATGGCAATCACTTTTCCATCGCGTAGCCAGACATAATGCGGTAGGGAGGAATAGGGAAAAATAGCGCTTAACAAGGTATCCTGCCCGATGAAGGGAAAGCTGTATACCTGTTTTCTTTTTTCAAGAAAAGCAACCTGTTTGGCTACAGGATCTGCATTGTTGATGAGTATTACTTCAAGGTTGCCGGAGAAACTCTTTTTCAGACTGTCCAGCAACGGGAATTTCTGAATGCAATTGGTACACCAACTGCTCCAAAAATCAAGTATTACCAGCTTGTCTTTCAGATCGGATAACCGGATTTCGGAAACGGGGTGGTTGAGCACATTGGTCAATACGAGGTTGGAGGGCAGGAGATCCCCTGCCGCAAGAGGTTTTGTATAGGTTTGGGCATGGGCTATATGCAGGCATAGCACTGCCCATAAGCAAAAAAGTGTTTTCATTTTTGCAGTTGATTGAGTACATAGAACAGCTGCCGGGTACAACCAGTCAGCCGGTTATAAAGCCAGGAAAACGGCACAGAAAGGGAGCCGGTGAATGTATTGCTATGAACATGAGAAAATCACATCAATTACCCCGGCTCCGTGCCCGGTGCCCCGGTAGTTACACAGGGTTTTTAGGCTTGCGGGCAAAGAAGATCTGATAGGAATGGAGAAAAGCGGGTAATGGCGTATGGAGATACCACACGCCGCTATAGGGTACAGAAAGAAACAATTCTATGTGAGGTGTTGGTTTCATCTATCATCTACTTACAGTTGGATTGCTTAAACCGGGTATCTCTTGAAATACGCTGCTGCCTGCTATACAACGCAATAGCAGTGCCGGATACGATACAGGTTGTTCAAATTAAATCAGCCAATTTTCACAATCAGGATGCCATGACAACACAAAATAGCTATTGATACATGTAAATATATACAAAATTATACACTGTTTTATTTTTAATGTATAATTTTTGTTTATTTTTTTACACAGATATGTTGTTTTCTTTGTTTTGTGGGTAGTAAAAAAACAAAATTAAACCGCGGGCAGGTATTAGCCACGGCGGTAGAAGCAACAGGTTTTAATAAGGAAGAGGTTGCCAGGAAAGCGGGTTATTCAAGAGCATCGTATTATAAACACATAGAAAACCCGGACCTTCCTTACCATATCCTTATCTTATATGGCCGGGTGATCCGGCACGACTTTACGCAGGAGTTTCCGGATATGCCCAAATACATGTTGGAAGATCCTGAAGAACAATATGGTAACCCTAAAACGCTGGACGAAGCGGTGGATATCATCGCCTTGTGGAAAAACAAGTATATTGAATTGCTGGAAAAATACAACCAGCTGATCGAAGAACAAATCGGGAAAAAATAGCAGCTGCTTACTGTTATACTTTCAATTGAACCTGGTTTTACCCCGGCTTTCCCCTCACCGAAATATTTAACGTGCGTGATTGAAGCTCTCCCTGCAATGCCGGCATTACTGCTGCATTATTTTACAATAAAAAACAGTTCCTGCATGCAAGAATTTTTCTGTTATAACGTTCTGCCTGGTAATGTAGCTAGTGTCATGTCAGCGATAAAACGACGGCTAATATTTCCCGCTGATTTCGCAAATAAGCGCAGAAGGCTTTGATTATCTGCGGAATTCAGCGGAATCTGCGGGAGATCTCAAATGAAAATTCATGTTTGACATGACACTAGAGGTACTGCATAATAGCTAAAAAATATTAAGAAACCCCGGCGTAACGGGGAAGGAGATTCTTAAGTAAACAGTATGCAAAAGTTAAATTACCTGATCGTATCAGTCGTTATATTGCTTTTTTTAGGTTGCAACAAAAACAGCAACGAAGTACAGCATTCCAATGCGTATTTACTATCGGTGTACCTTTCCGATAACCCTGCAGACCTGGAAGAAGTGAATATTGATATTCATTCGGTGGAAGTGAAAATAGATACGGGGAATGCTGACGATGAGCAACAGATAGCATTGCTGGATACAGGTCGTGGCAACGACAGCCTGGGTGCGCCCGGCAGCACACTTTGGCATGGCGGTATACCGGTGGGGGATAGCGATCAGTTCGGAAAATGGATAGCGCTTGACTTTAAGCCCGGTGTGTATGATATTTTGAAATTGAGGAACGGAACAGATACCTTGCTGGGTTCGGTGGAAGCATCCGGAATTGTCCGGAAAATAAGGATTGCGCTGGGAAGCAATAACCACGTAACAGAAAACGGCTCCCAGTTTCCATTGAAGCTGCAGGATGACTCCACCAATCATCACATTTATATTGATGTATTAAAAGAGAGCCGGGTTGAGAACAGTGATGGCAGTATGACTGTTTACCTGGATTTTGACCTGGGTCGTTCTGTTAAAAAGCTGGAAGATCAATATATATTATCTCCTTATATAAGGACCCTGCCTGCCGATCGTTCGCTGGAAATAGAAGGTTATGCCTTTCCCGCGGAGGCGCCTGTAGTGGTGAATGTATATAATGACAAGGATACCGCCGCTGCTTTACCTGATGGTAGCGGTTATTTTAAAATAAAGGGCTTACCATTGGGGCGCTATCATGTAACCTACCATGCAGGCAATGCATACAGGGATACTACCACCGTTTTTGATATCACTAAAAATAAGATCACGCTGCCGCCGATGACATTGGTGGCGCAATAGCAAAACCCACTAGGATGTGTGCCCGGGATTGTTATGCCTTATAATAAACAGGCCTTGAAATTATTTTTTCAGTCAGTGGGGCCATCACAGGCTTCCACTTAAGTTCTCAATCAGGTGTCCTCAATCATTGAGCCGTGACATGTAAAGTCAATAAGGCGACCGGTCTCCTTTACCTGGATAAAGTATCAGGGCGATATAGCCGATGCTAAGTAGCACTAAAGCTTAATCAGTCCCGCATTTTGCGGGAGAGGGAATTGCGGTGATCCACCACGGCGGACAGGTTATTCCCCGGCGGCTTTTTGCGCCGGTGTCCGCCCGAAGGCGGATACTTTTTTTCGCAAAAAGTAACAGAGATATAGCAGGGAGTCTGGAGCTAAAATGAAGACCGTGTTTACGAAAACAAATCAAGATTTCGCCGCGCTGCGGCTCATTATACCAATCATTCCATCATTATTACTACAAATATCGGGGTGCGATGCACCTCTATGACTTGTGAGCTTGTACTGGCAAATAGAAGGTAGGCACCTAAATATTACGTACGATTAATTTTTTAGAGGTTGTTGGTTTTCTATGACTTATTCTACATGTATTGACAGCACGATCGGTAAAATACCCCGGAAGGGGTTTAACCTGAATGGTCCCCAACCCTGTTGGGGATGCAACCGGTAATATATAGTCAGGCGCTTGTCCATTAACACCCGGAAACGGTGTGTGAGACACGCAACCGGGTAGCCTGTTGCCCCTGCACGTGTCCTCCCGTACAGCTTAAATACAGATTGAATAGACCGGTGATACCCCCTCCTGCCTGCCGTTCGGCGGTCCAGGCAGAAGGACCAGATGGCTTACTCGCCATGATGATCCACATCTTTTTAGTCAGACCCGGTAGTAAGGATCCGGCACTACGCGGTCTTGTAATTACGCATAAAAGCGTTGCGTCGTGATAACGTGCTCACTTGTAGCGGTACCTGCATTTCCCTTCCACGCACCGGCAGGTATCTTCCTTACAACCCTGTCGCTACGGTCTTGCTGCCGCGTGTTTGGATGAGGTGCTCTCTTACCCTGGCGCTGCGGTATAATGACAGCGGATGTAAAGCGCCGCCGCTTCTCAGGCGGGCTTCTGCTGCCAGGGGCCTCAGGTCGGTGCGGAAAGCATTTTGCAGTATTTCCTGTGCGGTTACCACATCGTTTTCCTGCTGCGCGGTGTACAGCCCTTTCCTGTCGGTGCTCAAAGCCTGTGCGTAAGCCAGCAGGATGGCCTCTACGGATTGCAGCAGGTCTTCCAGCGGATCTTTTACATTATGGGAAGCATCTATCATCCAGCCCAGGCCGGTATTGTGGTTCATGCCTTTGGCATCCATACCTTCCACCAGCTCATTAAAGATAAGATACAACTGGTAGGGTTTGATGCTGCCAGTGGTCAGGTCGTCATCCCCGTATTTGGAGTCGTTGAAATGAAAGCCACCCAGCTTGCCTTCCATCAGCAATAAGGATACGATCTGCTCTATGTTGGCATTGGGCAGGTGATGCCCGAGGTCTACCAGCGTATAGGCTTTGCTGCCCAGCTTGCTGGCATACAGGTACGATTGTCCCCAGTCGCCTACCGTGGTAGAGTAGAAATTGGGTTCGAAGGCCTTGTATTCTACAAATATTTTCCAGTCGTCCGGTAATGCCGCATATATCTCCTGCAGGCCGCTTAACGTATTTTCGAACGCCTGCCTGAAATTCAGTTGCCCGGGGAAGCAGGAGCCGTCGGATAGCCATACGGTAAGCGAATCAGAGCCGAGCTCCTTTCCGTAGCGGATCACTTCCATATTATGATCAATTGCCTGCCGGCGGATGGCTTTGTTCACATTTTGCAGCGAGCCGAACTTATAGCTGTATTCCTGGTCTTTCTGGTCCTGGAAGGTGTTGGAGTTCATCACATCAAACCGCAGCCCGTTCTGTGCCGCCACCGCTTTGATGTGGGCCGCATCCTCCGGGATATCCCAGGGTATATGCAGTGAAATGGCTCCGCTGGACCGGTTGAGCGCATGCAGCAAGCCGATATCCTCAATTTTTTCTTCCAGGCTGCGGGGCTCGCCACCACCGGCAAACCGGCCGAAGCGGGTGCCCCCTGTTCCCAAAGCCCAGCTGGGAATGGCTACCTGAAAAGCTTCCAGTTGTTGAATAATGGCTTCAGCGCCGGGTACTACTGTTTTGGTATAAGCCAGTTGCTTGTTATGCTGGTTCAGCAGCGCTTCGTTGTGTGCTTCGATCTGTGATTGTTGTAGCTGCATACCGGAATATTTTATGGCATGTAAAAAACTTCTTTTAATGGAATGCTTACAGGAGAATTATCCTCATTGGTATCCATGATATCTTTCATATACGCCCACCATTTTTTCATGACCGGCTGGTTGGGTAACGATCGCTGTGCTTCGGGATCCCCGATCTTCAGGTAGCCGAACAGGTCATGGGTGCTTTCGTCCAGGAAAATAGAGTATTCCGCTATCCCGGTTTGTTTGAGCAGCGCCTGCAATTCGGGCCATATCTCGTTATGCCGTTTCCGGTACTCCTCTTCAAAACCCTTTTGCAGTTTCATCCTGAAAGCGATCCGTTGCATGGGTGGTATAAGTAATAAATGGTGAGTAGTTGGTGATTAGTAGTAAGTTGCAGGATGCAGGTCGCAGGTTATGTCCCGCCCTGCAACTTGTATCCTGCAACCTGCGTCTTGCATCTTTTTAAACTATCTCAAAAACGCCATAGCCACGCCGCCGTCCACATTCAGCGTATTGCCGGTGGATTTGCTCAGCAGCCCCCCGACAAATGCATAGCAGGCATTGGCGATATCATCCGGCAGTATCACTTCATTCAGCAAAGTGCGTTTGGCATAATAGGCCGGCAGCTCTTCTACTTTAATGCCGTAGGCTTTTGCGCGCCCCTCGGCCCATCCGCCTGCCCAGATATTGCTGTCTGCTATAACGGCATCGGGGTTCACAGAATTCACACGTATCTTGTCGCCACCCAGCTCGGCTGCCAGCAACCGTGACAGATGCGCCTGCGCGGCTTTGGCGGAACCATAACCGGCATTATTGGGGCCTGCTACCACGCTGTTCTTGGACACGATGTTGATGATATCTCCACCGGTGCCCTGCTTGCGCATGATGGCTACCCCGGCTTTGGATACCAGGTATTGTCCTTTTACGAGGATGTCGTACAGCTTATCCCAGTCTTCGATAGTGTGATCGGCAATGGATTTGGAAATGCTGATACCGGCATTGTTCACAACAATGTCCACACCGCCGAAAGCCAGCACGGCATCCGCAAATGCTTTGTCAATGGTTTTGACATCCGTTACATCCAGCAGGGTAGCAGCGGCCATATCTTTTCCGAATTGTGCTTTGAATTCTTCCATAGCGCTGTCCATCCTTTCCTGGTTGATATCATTGATGATAACGCAGGCGCCTTCTGCAGCGAATTTCTTGGCGATCGCCTTGCCGATGCCGCCGGCGCTACCGGTGATCAGCGCGATACGACCGGATAAAGATTTTGGCTTGGGCATACGTTGCAGCTTGGCTTCTTCCAGCAGCCAGTATTCGATGTTGAACGCTTCCTGGCGGGGAAGGGAGGTGTATGCTGATATTGCTTCCGCACCGCGCATGACGTTGATGGCGTTGGTGTAGAATTCTGCAGCAACACGGGCTGTTTGTTTGTCTTTGGCATAGGTAAACATACCTACACCCGGATAGAGGATTACAACAGGATTGGAGTCTCTTATAGCGGGGCTGTTGGGATGTTTGCAGGTATTGTAATAATCTTCGTACATTTTCCTGTACGCTACAAACTGTCCCGTGATCTTTTCTTTTATGGCATGGGTATCGGAAAGGTCTTCATCGGGTGTCAGGTTCAGTACCAGCGGGCTGATCTTTGTTCTCAGGAAGTGGTCCGGGCAACTGGTGCCCAATGGCGCCAGCCGGTCAAGATCATTTGAGTTGATGAATTCCAGCACGCGGTCGTCGTCGGAGAAATGACCGATCATTTTTACATTGGAGGAGCACAATCCTCTCAAAACAGGCGCCAGCGCGATCGCCTGTGTCAGCCTTTTTTCTTTCGGCAGCGACTGGATTTTGGCACCGCCGAAATTGGGCTTTTCTTTTGATTTTTCTTCGATGTAAGCTGCACAGGCCTCAATTACATCCAGGGTATTCACATAACTTTCGTAAGCGGTATCGCCCCAGGTGAACAAGCCATGGGAGCCAAGCATGATCCCTTTGATCCCCGGGTTTTCATCCAGGCATTTTTTCAGTTCCAGTCCCAATTCAAAGCCCGGGCGTCTCCATTCTACCCAGCCTATCTTGCCGTTGAATAATTCCTGCGTGATCTTTTTACCATCTTTTGCAGCGGCAATAGCAATGGCCGCGTCGGGATGCAGGTGATCGATATGTTTGAACGGGAGGAAACCGTGCAGGGGGGTATCAATAGAAGGCGCTTTGGAAGCGAGATCAAAAATGCAATGATTAAAAAGCTCCACCATTTCATCTTCGTGGGCTACACCTCTGTATACGTTTCTCAGGCTCCGTAAACGGTCTACATATAATGCGGCCAAACCACTTTTCTTGAGCGTGCCCAGGTCTCCGCCGGATCCTTTTACCCACATTACTTCCGTGTCAGTGCCGGTCAGCGGATCTTTGGCAGTTACTTTACAGGAGGTATTTCCCCCGCCGTAGTTGGTGAGCCGGAGGTCGGCTCCCAGCAAATTTGAACGATAGATAAGCAATGCCACTTCATCTCCTTTTAAAGCTGAAGCGGCAACATCGTCCCATAGGTAGCTTACATGTTTATACGTTTTTGTAGCTGATGACATAGTTTGAATTTTATATTTTTTTAAACCTGTTATTTTAATGAATTGCCATACCCCACTACCAGGACCGCCGCTATGATAGCTATTATTCCTGCTATGATGGTGGCGGCAGTTTTTTTACTGACTCCTTTCCACTCCCGTAAGATGATCCCCCATACATTGGCGATCAGTATAATGAA